>Ga0209125_1000176_pt1 | contig 102543 bp, 63 predicted proteins | sample BarGraIncub1131A_FD_184503 | JGI IMG/M metagenome (GOLD analysis project Ga0209125, IMG submission 184503) | Arctic peat soil microbial communities from Barrow, Alaska - Barrow Graham LP Incubations 11-31A (SPAdes) (version 2) | ecosystem: Environmental > Terrestrial > Soil > Wetlands > Peat...
TCGGTGATGAAAAGAGAAAACCTGTCATCGTGCTTGCACATGATAGCGTTATAAGTATGGTAGAGTTTCTTATTTTTAGTTGACGCTATATATCTTCGACGACGTCAGGCTGTGCACATAAAGCTTTGATTCCACAACGCGGAACGTTTCCCGTAAACTTCAAATGGAGTATTCGACATCCCGTATTTACGGGACTCTTCAAACTCTTTTTGACGCTGACATGTCTTCGACGATGTCAGGTCGGTGATGAAAAGAGAAAACCTGTCATCGTGCTTGCACATGACAGCGTTAATAGATATAAAGGTCTTTTGATTTTAGTTGACGCTGACATGTCTTCGACGATGTCAGGTTTGTTAGTTCAGATACTTTCCTTTATCTATCTACCTACTACCTACTACCTACTACCGATTACCAACTACCTTCTACCAACTACCTTCTACCAACTACCAACTACCAACTACCGACTACCAACTACCGACTACTTCTTTCCTCTTGTTTTATAGTAAATTCGCATCTTATATACTTGATTATTGAACTTTTTGCAGTAATTTTGTTGCTCCAAAAAAAAATAAGCATGTTTCATTTAAAAAAAATTGATTCTTACATATTTAAACGATTCTTTACGCTGTTTTTAATGACTTTCCTCATCTGCATCTTCATCCTGTTGATGCAATTTTTGTGGAAGCATGTGGCTGAGTTAATCGGAAAAGGAATAGGCTGGTCGGTATTGGGTGAGTTTTTCGTATATGCCATTTTTTCACTGGTACCCATGGCGTTACCATTAGCTATATTGCTGGCATCGTTAATGACCTTTGGTAATTTGGGTGAGAACTTTGAGCTGACAGCCATGAAAGCTGCCGGCATCTCCCTTATCCGGATTATGCGACCCCTGATCATATTTATATCACTGGTTTGTGTGGGGGCATTTTATTTTTCCAATTATGTACTTCCGGTGGCACAAACCAAGTTGTGGACCCTGATATTTTCACTCCGGCAGAAATCGCCCGAATTTGACATCCCGGTTGGTGAATTTTATTCGGGCATAGAAGGAGTGAACCTCTATGTGAGGGATAAAAAAAATCACGTGCTCAAAAATTTAATGATTTACGATTTCTCGGGCGGATTTGAAAATGCGACCGTGATGGTATCCGACTCAGGAAAGGTACAGTTTACTGCCGACAATAAATACCTGTTGCTTACGCTCTATGACGGTGAAAGCTTTGAAAATTTAAAGAAGCAACGGATCAGCAATTCGGGAAACAGCATTCCATACCGGCGTGAAACGTTTAAAACAAAAGAAATCCTGATGGATTTCAATACCGATTTTAACCGTTTTGATGAATCCATGCTTCAGGATCAACATGTCAGCAAGAATTTCAGGCAACTGACCCAATCGATTGATTCGGTGAGTAAAATAGCCAATTCACGAAGTGCCAGCCAGGCAAAAGACCTGGTAGATCAACATTTCCTTGGCAGGGAAATCATTCGTGGCAAACAGGTCAACGACAGCTTAAAAAAAGTAAAGCTGGTGATGAATGCCGATTCTTTATTCCTGTCGCTGAACCAACAATCGATGATACGTGCCACCAGTTCGGCGGTAGAGAAAGCTAAATCCATGAAAGATCTGGTTGAATACAACAAAATGATGTTGAATGAACCGGTGAATTACGTCTTACGCCATGAAATTGAAAGGCACCGTAAATTCACACTTTCTTTTGCCTGCCTGATCTTTTTCTTTATCGGTGCTCCGCTTGGTGCCATTATCCGTAAAGGCGGACTGGGTACACCGGTAGTCATTTCGGTGATCATGTTTATCATCTACTACATCATCGATAATACTGGCTATAAAATGTCCCGCGAAGGTTTTTTACCGGTTTTTGAAGGAATGTGGCTTAGTTCTGCGTTATTATTACCGGTAGGCATCTTCTTAACGTATAAAGCCGTAGTGGATGCTACGTTGCTGAACCCTGAACAATATATAAAACTATGGAATATGATGAAAGAAAAAATCATTTCCATGAAACTAATTCACAAAACTTAATTGATTTAATATGAAATCAAATTTAAATACCATTGAAGAGGCCCTGACAGACATCAGAGATGGAAAATTTATTATCGTAGTTGATGATGAAGATCGTGAAAACGAAGGTGATTTTGTTTGTGCAGCTGAAAAAATAACAGCAGACATGGTAAATTTCATGATCACCCACGGTCGTGGTGTGGTATGTGCCCCCCTGACCGAAGAACGTTGTGATGAACTGGAACTGGATATGCAGGTGGATAAAAATACGTCTATTCACTCAACACCTTTTACAGTAAGTGTTGACAAACTGGAAGGTTGCACTTCCGGGGTATCGGCCAGCGATCGTGCAGCGACTTTTCAGGCATTAGCTGATCCTATTTCGCAACCCGACACCTTTGGACGTCCGGGTCATGTATTTCCGCTAATGGCAAAGACGAAAGGTGTTTTACGCCGTGCCGGCCATACAGAGGCAGCAGTTGATTTAGCCCGTTTGTCGGGATTGTATCCTGCCGGGGCATTGATTGAAATCATGAACGAAGATGGCACCATGGCCCGTTTACCTGATTTGTTTGAAATAGCGGATAAATTCGACCTGAAAATAATTACCATCAAGGACCTGATCGCCTACCGCCTGAAAACGGAATCGCTGGTGGAGATGGGTGAGAAGGTAAATATGCCGACAAAATACGGGAATTTTAAACTAATCCCTTTCCGTCAGATTTCAAACGGATTGGAGCATGTAGCCTTAATCAAAGGCGAATGGGAAGATGATGAACCAATATTAGTCAGGGTACATTCTTCGTGTATCACCGGGGATATTTTCGGATCTTTACGGTGTGAATGTGGTGAACAGCTTCATAAAGCCATGCAGTTGATCGAGAAAGAAGGCAAGGGAGTTGTTGTTTATATGAATCAGGAAGGCCGTGGAATTGGCTTAATGAATAAAATAAAGGCTTACAAATTACAGGAACAAGGCATGGATACGGTGGATGCGAACCTACACCTGGGTTTTGATGCTGATGAACGCGATTATGGTGTCGGAGCGCAAATTCTACGTGAGATAGGTGTCAAGAAAATCCGGTTGATGACCAATAACCCGAAAAAACGAATCGGATTGGAAGCATACGGATTATCGATTGTCGAAAATGTTGCCCTCGAGATTGCCCCAAACCAGTATAATGCATTTTATATGCAAACAAAAAAGAACCGGATGGGTCATGATTTGAAGTACTTGAAGGAAGAGTGAAGAGTTTGAAGTTTGAAGAGGTTGAGGTTGAGGTTGATTGGTTAATTAGTTGATTGGTTGTCCCGATAGCTATCTGAAGAGTTGATTAAGTAGATTGGTGATACAGTTAATTGATTGACTTGATAATAGATTTATGAGAAAAGATAGTTCAATCGTAAGTCTTATCTGTGGAAATCATTTCTTGAATCTGTGAAAATCAAAATTAGTGTAATTCGTTTTTAATTCGTGTAATTTAATATTTATGAGGACAGCATTTATAACAGGCGCGACATCCGGATTCGGACGTGCCATAGCATTCAGGTTTGCCGGATTGGGTTATAACCTGATTGTTACAGGCCGACGGGAAGACCGCTTAAAGGAACTGGTCAAAGAACTGAAAGAAGGTCATTCCATTGAAGTTCATCCCCTTTGTTTCGATGTCCGGAATAATGATGCCTGTCGCCTGGCATTTCATTCGTTACCTGATTATTTCAAACACATTGACATATTGGTCAACAATGCCGGCCTGGCTGCAGGGACTTCCCCATTTCAGGACAGCGATTTGTCCGATTACGACCAGATGATTGATACGAATGTAAAGGGCCTGCTATACATCACCAAACTAATTGTTCCGGGAATGATTGAACAACAATCCGGGCATATTGTAAATCTGTCATCCATTGCTGGAATTGAAGTATATCCTACCGGGAGTGTTTATTGTGCATCCAAACATGCTGTAAATGCTATTACCAAAGGATTGAGAATTGATTTGATAAAACACGGAATAAAAGTGAGCTCAGTATCTCCGGGCATGGCGGAAACGGAATTCTCGATCGTGCGAAATCACGGTGACGAGGAAAAAGCCAAAGCAGTTTATGCCGGACTGATACCACTAAATGCGGAAGATATTGCCGATGCAGTGGAATATATTGTAACCAGGCCCGCTCATGTCAGTATCAACGATATACAAATTAATCCGGTACAACAAGCCAATACTTATATTGCTCACAGAAAATAAATTAAATCAATCAAAAAAGTTCTTTGGAATATTATATTCCAAAAAACAAGTTTTTTTTAATTGAAATAACAATTATTAAAAAAAATAACCTATTTTTGTATTTGCTATTCAGTTAGCTATTTGATCAACACGAATATTTTGTATACAAACAATACAAAATTCATTAAAAAACATTGAAAATGAACTCACTTGATTTAAGCAAGGATCCTGAAACCGCACAAAGCGAAACTATTGAAGCTACAGAAGTTACCGAAGTAATCAACCAATCTGAAGCATCAGAAGTTATCAATCAAACAGAAGAAACTCAAGTTATCAATCAAACAGAAGAAACTGAAGTTGTCAGTCAACCCGAAGCTATCGAAGTTGTCAGTCAACCTGAAGTTGCTGAAGTCATCGAAGTTACCATCCAACCTGAAGCACCTGTGGAAACTGAAACTCCTGCAACAGAGGAACCAACTGTAGCAGTTGAAACTCCGGTAACACCCGTGGAAGCTGTCGAAGCAATTGAAACTCCGGCAACAGTGGAACCAGCCGTAGCAGATGAGACTCCGGCAACAACCGTGGATGCTGTCGTTGCAGAACAACCTGTTATTGTGAAAACGGTCAGAACGGATTATGCTGCCAGCACAAAACAGGAATTGATTGAATCATTGAAGTTACTGATCGACAAAGAAGTGGATGGAGTAAAAGATGAAGTGGAAACGATCAAACAATTGTTTTACAAAAAGACAAAACTGGAAATAGAAGATCAAAAAAAACTATATATCGATGCCGGAGGTGTTGAAGAAGAATTCATTGCCTCTAAAGATGAGCTTGAAGAAGCATTTAAAGTATTGCTGAATCAATTCAGAGGTAAAAAAGCAGCATTTATGGCTCAACTGGAAAAGGAGAAAGAATCGAACCTGCTTCAGAAACAACACTTGCTTGAACAAATGAAAGGACTGGTTGACAGCAGTGATGATGTTTCAACCCACATCAACGAGTTCAGGGCTTTACAACAAAAATGGAAAACGATCGGGCCTGTTCCTCAAACGGCTTCGACTGATTTGTGGAAACAGTTTAACCTGTATCAGGAGTCATTCTGGGATCTGATAAAAATAAACAACGAGTTACGTGAATATGATTTCAAGAAAAACCTTGAATTAAAGACATTCCTTTGCGAAGCTGCCGAAAAACTGGCAGAAGATGAAGATGTACTTTCTGCTTTCCAACAATTGCAGAAACTGCATGAAGAATGGCATGAATTAGGACCAGTGGCACGTGAAATACGCGAACAGATATGGAATCGTTTTAAAGAAGCTTCTACGGCGATCAATAAAAAACATCAAACTTATTATGATGTCATTCGCAAACAGGAAGATGAAAATTACGAATTAAAACTGGTATTGATTGATAAAATAGAAGGGTATGATTTCAGCACACTGAACAGCTACCGTTCGTGGGATGATGCCACAAAATTATTTCTGTCCTGGCAGGATGAATGGCGTAAAATAGGTTTTGCACCCCGCAAAATAAATCAAAAGATTTATGACCGCTACCGCAAAGCCTGTGATAAGTTCTTTTTGGCCAAAGGTGAATTTTTCAGGGAAACAAAAAATGTACTGAATCAGAATTCGGACAAGAAAAAAGAATTGTGTGAAAAAGCAGAAGCGTTGAAGGACAGCGTGGAATGGAAAGAAACAACTGACAAACTGATTCAGTTGCAAAAGGAATGGAAAACGGTAGGTCCCGTTGCCAAGAAATTCTCCGATGAATTATGGAAACGCTTTATTGCAGCCTGTGATTACTTCTTTGAACAAAAGAATAAAAATACTTCGGGAGAGAAAAATGCCGAAACCGAAAATCTGACAAAAAAGAAAGAACTGATACTAAAAATAGTTTCCCTGGAGAAAACTGCCAACCCATCGGAATCGCAGACTGCACTTCGTGCCCTGATGGGCGAATGGAACCTCATAGGACACGTTCCTTTCAAAGAAAAGGATAAAATCTACAAAGAGTACCGCGAAGCAGTAGACAAGCAATTTGAGACTCTAAATATGGAATCTTCGAACCGGCGCATGGATACTTTCCGAACGAACCTGAAAGATACAGGCGTTAAGAATGAGAACAAACTGTTCCGCGACCGGGAAAAATTATTGCATGCATTCGAACATTTAAAATCAGAAATTGCTACATACGAAAACAATATCGGATTCTTTTCTTCCTCTTCTAAAAAAGGTGGTGGACTGATTCAGGAAATGGAACGTAAAATAGAAGCATTAAAATCAGAAAGCAAAGAAATTGAACAAAAGATTAAACTCATTGAAGATACGATTGAATAAGAAATCTTTGTTACACTATAAAATCCTCAGCCATTGGTTGGGGATTTTTTTTGATATGAACCCCTAACCCCTAAAGAAAGGACCCCTAACCCCTAAAGGGGGATAAGAAAAGATTGGTTTGAAGAGAAAAAGAACCCCTAACCCCTAAAGGGGGATAAGAAAAGATTGGATTGTAAAGATTCTTTGAGTTTTTAAGTAGATGGTTAGCTTTGACATTGTATCTGTTTAGCCACAAAGTTACAAATCCTTTCGCCTGTTTTTTCGGGCAACACTATGAATCCTTCCATAACTGAAATAAATCACAAACCCGATAGCCATCCAGATGATAAGCCTTAGCCAGGTATCTCCGGGTAACGCCAGCATTTGAATCAGGCATACAAAAGCTCCCAGAATGGGAACAAAAGGCACCCAGGGCGTCCTGAACGGACGGGGAGCATCAGGATTGGTTTTACGCATGATCAGAATCCCGATACAGACAATCATAAAGGCCAGTAATGTTCCAATGGAGACAAGTTCACCCAATAATCCGATTGGAAAGATCCCGGCCATGAGCGCGGTGAAAAATCCTGTTATGAGTGTTGAATAATGTGGTGTTTTAAAGGTACTATGAATTTTAGCAAAGCTTTTCCACAACAATCCGTCCTGTGCCATGGAAAAGAAAATTCGTGTCTGTCCCAACAGGGTGACCAGAATTACAGAACTTAATCCGGCAAGGGTGCCAATTTTAATAACAGGGCTTAACCATTTCAACCCTTCCCCACTCCTGTCAATGGCAAGCGCGATGGGTGCAGCAACGTTCAACTCTTTGTAATTGACTATTCCGGTCAGCACAAAGCTCACAGCCACATATAAAATGGTACAAATGAGCAAAGAGAACAATATACTCAACGGCAAATCACGTTTTGGATTGATGGCTTCCTGTGATGTGGTGGATACAGCATCAAAACCTATATATGCGAAAAAAATCACTCCCGAACCGGTTAATATTCCCGACCATCCATATTGTCCCCAAATGCCGGTATTTTTCGGAATAAAAGGAATCCAGTTTTGCGGATGAATATGTGATATTCCAAAACCAATAAAAAGCAACACGACCACAATCTTAATGATGACGGTGATATTATTGAACTTTACAGTTTCCTTGATGCCAATAACCAATAAAACCGTTAATACTACGACAATACACACCGCCGGAAAATTAATAAATGCACCGGTGCTATGCCAGCCAGCCTGATCGTAATCAAAGGGCGACTGTGCCATCGAAGCGGGTAAAAAGATACCAAGATCACCCAGAAAACTAAGCATGTAACTTGACCATCCAACGGCAACAGTGGCAGTACTGAAGAGATATTCAAGCACCAAGTCCCAACCGATAATCCATGCCACGAATTCACCCATGGTGGCATAACTGTAGGTGTAAGCACTTCCTGAAAGGGGAATCATAGCTGCAAATTCGGCATAACACAATCCGGCCAACAAACAGCCGAATGCCGAGAGGATAAATGATAGAACAATGGCGGGGCCGGCATGCATTTGAGCTGCAGTTCCCGTCAACACAAATATCCCTGCTCCTATAACACTGCCAATCCCTAAGAGCGTTAAATTCAACAGCCCTAAATGACGTTTTAACCCGTGTTTATTGTTATTTGCTTCTTCATCTAACTGAACAAGGGTTTTCTTTATAAATAAGTCTTTAATCATGTCGGGTATTTAAACAGTATGACAGGAAATAATGCATATTGAAACAGTTTTGTCAGTAATCGAAGGTAAAAATACCATTTTTATCCGGATTACCCTGCGGAACCGTTCATTATAATTTATTGCGATGTTGAATCACTGGGATGACACGCTTTATCAAAAAGATCATGATACCTATGTTCGGGGGGACAGAATTCCGATTCTGTCATTCTTTTTAGAGATTTGTGATAGCACTTAATTGACAGAGTTGGAACTCTGTCCTCCCGATCCGTGCGTTAAATAACTGATTGAAAAAAGGAGTATTGTACTTATGCTTTATCAATAAATAATCATTTATGTCACTTCAGCAAGTCTTTCCGCATTTTAAAATGAGGAATATTTATTTCCAGAAACTCATCACTGACAGTTTCATATCCTAGTTTTTCATAAAAAACAACTGCCGTTTTTCGGGCATTTAACAACATTGTCTTGTAATGCCGGTTTTTTGAGATCATTTCGGCATACTTTACCATTTGACTTCCGATCTTGCTAAACCTCACTTCTTCGTCCACTGCAACCTGTCTCATTTTCACCTGATCTTCATGAAGCCTGGTCAAAATCAGAACTCCAACAAGTTGGTTATGAATAAAAGCTCCGATATGAACATCACTTTTATCTGCGTCCAGGTTTTCAACAAATAAACTCATTCCGAGAGGTTTTCTCAGCACTTTATCTCTTAATTCCAATTCTTTTTTATATTCAGGAGAATTATATTCAATCTCCCTGATTTGCAATTTTTCTGTATGTATCATCATGTAAATTCCAGGTATGATAATTTAAAAAATACGAAATGCATATTTCGTTTAGTACAGGCAAGAATTTCATTCGATAAAATAATTGTCTGACTTTTCAGCAAAAGTAATGAAAGTTTTAATATTATCAGAAATGAATGCAATTTTCAAAACACAAAAAAGGCAGGATAAACTATCCCACCTTCCTGCTTTATTTGTTGCTATTGAAATCTGAATGTATCCGATTTTACAAATACTTTTTCATTCATGCAAATTACGTTTACGATTTAGTTATCATGATGTTCATCTGACCGATGATCATCTGACCGATGATTATCTTTTTCAATAACTATCACTTTACCCCTGTTTTCATTCCGTTCATGTCGTTGTGAGACCCTGTGTCGTCTACCTTCTGTTCGAAGTCCTACTTCACACGAAGTCATACCGACTAATATCAGGGAAAGGAAAAAAATTGTTACAATTGTTCTTAGCTTTTTCATAATCATTATTTTTTATACAAAGTTCGGTCATTTTAAACATGGGTGTATTACATAATTCATAGAATAAGTTACAACATTCACATATTTTGAAGCTGCATTATTCTCACATAATGACTATAAATCAATTCATTTAAACATATAGAATGAAATATGTCAAATTATATATGGATCAGTTTTTTGAAATTTTTCAGGGGAATGAATAAATAATAAATTCTTATCGAACATAATACCGTACTATCATGTTAGTTTGAAAAAAAAATCATTTTGAACATTCTATCACTTGGTACAATGAGATTTTATAACGAAACAGATAATAGATTGATAAAAATTAAAAATATCTACTGAACTTTATTTTTAAAGATTTGTTTTTTTGTTTAAGTAAGTCCTGTTAACAAATAGAAACGGATAAATTGTAATCATACTACTAAACAGTCATCTGCCGGTTAAAAATCGAATGCTGAATGGAGACTTAAGCAAGTTATTAAAAAAAACATTACCTCTGTAACATTAAAACAGAATTATAAAACGAATTATGCCAATTTATTTATTGATAAACACTTGATTCTAACAACTTAAAACCGTACTTATTTTAAATAATTCAGTTAAAGAATTCTACCAATATAAAATCTGTCAATTGCCGTAAAACCGGATTCTATATACTCCTAAAATCACAAAAACACATTGCTTTCAAGTTTCTGGTATTTTAAAAAAACTGAAGGATAAAAATATTACAAACGATCCGGGAGTAATCATATATGAAATTAAATTTTTTTAAAATTATCCGCAAAAGACTATCAATTAATAACCTGTAATTTCTTCATCTCATGATTAGAAAACTAAAACAGATGGTATTGATACTGTCATTGATCCTTGGCGGGACATTGACATGTCATGCACAGGAGTCAGAAAAATTATCGTTGAATGATGCCTTAAAAATGGCATTAAAGAATAATACAAACATGATCAATTCGAAACTGGACCTGAAGATAACCCAGCACAAAATATGGGAAATCACCTCGATGGGTTTACCCCGTATTGATGTCAAATCAGCATACCAGCATCTATTTGTAGTGCCTGTCATCAATTTCCCGGGGACACAATTATCGCATACAAAGGTTCCATTAGATCAGACTACCGGATTAGGGACTGTCAGCGAATTGCAATTGACGAGTGGTGAAAACATCTACCTTAACAACGTTGCAGGAGCACCGATAGAACTTGGGATTGCAAACAATATTTCAACGGATATAACCCTTTCGCAACTAATTTTCAGCGGTTCGTACATTGTGGGATTGCAAGCCCGTACGGCATATGCCAACCTGGCAAAACAATCCGACGAGAAAACAAAACAAGATGTGATTGAAACAGTGGTAAATACCTACCACATGTTAAAGCTTGCAGAGGAGAGTCGTAAAATACTGGCTCAGAATCTGGATAATATTAATAAAACCCTGAATGAGATAACAGAGATGAACAAACAGGGATTTGTGGAAAAGACAGATGTTGACCAGTTGGTGGTCACCGCTAATACTGTTATGAATGCCATGAACCAGATTGACAGCAACCTGGACATGGGTTACCGCCTGATGAAAATCCAGTTAGGCAAAGAAGAAACTGCTAAAATAGAATTATCCGATCCTACGGAAACATCCGATTCTTTAATAAATACAAGCATGCAATTGATTAGTGAACCATTTGATATCCATCAGAATACGGATTATAAACTGATTAAAACAAATGAGCAATTTACAAAGCTGGATTTTAAACTCTCAAAGTCGGGTTTTTTGCCTACTATCAGCGGGTTTTACAATCATAATATTCAATTAAATACGGCTGCATTCAATTTTGCACCTAAAGACGTCATCGGAATTAACCTGAGTCTGCCTATTTTTAGCAGTGGGGAGCGATTATCCATCGTAGCCCAAAAACGGCTGACCTATGAAAAAGCAGTTAACTCCAGTAATTTCATTTCGAACACCCTGATCATGCAGGCAAGCCAGTACCGGAATGATGTAAAACTGAAAATGGAAAGGTACCTGAACCAAAAGAAGAGCAAAGAACTGTCGGATGAGATTTACCAACGCACCATGGAGAAGTACAAACAAGGCATGTCATCAAGCCTTGATTTGATGAACAGCCAAAATCAATACCTGTCCAATCTGACCAGTTATTATCAAAGCATTTACGATTTACAGGGTGCAAAATCCAAACTTGAAAAAATGTACAATATCCATCAGGACATTTCAGATAAATAATGACGGATATGATCAGAAAATAAAAAAGAAATCATACGATTGGCTAAAAAAACAAAATGGATTCAAAACACTGACATACTTATTCGTAGCATAAGGGTATAAAAAAAGCAAAGAAAACATCTATTCCGGAATTACAAAGTTTATACTGATTTTTATTCGATTACAAAACATAAAAAATTAACACAATGAAAAAGATTCTTTATTATTCAGCACTCTGCATTTTTTTCATGTCGTGTAGCGCACCTACTGACAAAAAAGCGAATCTCGACAAGCTGAAAGTTCAGCGTGATCAACTAAATGCACAAATACTACAGCTCGAAAATAAAATCAATCCAACCGGAGAAAAACCGGAAACGAAATCAGCAACCGTAAATGTCACCAATGCTGCCGAATCAGTGTTCAACCATTATATTCAGGTTCAGGGAACGGTCGATGGTGATCAGAATATTGCTGTCAGTCCGCAAATCTCAGGTACTGTTACAGCTGTTTATGTGAAAGAAGGTACGCATGTCAGGAAAGGTCAAGTACTGGCAGAACTGGATGATAAAGTGTTGAGACAGTCACTTGAAGAAGTAAAAACGCAACTTGACCTGGCTACCAGCATTTTTGTAAAACAAAATGCCCTGTGGGAAAAGAAAATTGGCAGTGAAGTACAGTATTTACAGGCAAAAGCAACCAAAGAATCCATGGAACAAAGGTTAAGTACCATGAAAGAGCAGTTAAAACAGTCCAAAATATTATCACCAATTGCAGGAACTGTAGAAAGTGTGCCATTGCGCGTTGGACAAAGTGCTTCACCCGGTTCGCCGACTTCAACCATTCGGGTAATCAATATGAATATTGCAAAAATTTCGGCAGATGTATCCGAAGCTTATGCTACCCGCATTCACGATGGGAATTCAGCCATTGTCAGTTTTCCGGATGTTGGCAAAGAAATTCATACCGTACTGAACTTCACAGGCAGGTTTATTGACCCTACAAACCGTACGTTTAAAGTGGAATGCAAAGTTCCAAACAGCGATGTCATCCTGCGGGCGAATATGATAGCTTATATTAAAATCAAAGATTATACAAACAATAAGGCCTTATGCTTACCTGTGAACTATGTCCAAAAGGACAGGGATGGTAAATTCATTTATATTGCCAGACAAAACGGCAGGCAATGGGTTGCCGATAAAAGAATGATTAAAACAGGAAAAGACTATGACGGAGTGATTGAAGTGCTTGATGGACTGAAATCGGGAGAAAAAATCATCTCAGCCGGTTATCTGAACCTGAATTCCGGACAAAAAGTAGTTTTCTGATTTACAAAAATGATCCAACATGAAGAAAGAAAACAAGTTCAAAGAATTTTTTGCAACGAGCTGGGCTATCGATAACCGGACAAGTGTCTATGTACTGGCTGTTCTGATAACGATACTCGGGATGATGAATTACTATTTTATCCCCAAGGAACAGTTTCCACAGGTAATTATTCCTTATATCGTTGTTAACACGGCTTATCCGGGTACTTCTCCGGAAGATATCGAAAACCTGGTAACCCGTCCGATTGAAAAACAACTGAAATCCATTTCGGATGTAAAAAAGATAACCAGCAATTCGGTACCTGATTTTTCATCTATTGTCGTTGAGTTCGATCCTGATCTATCCATTGAAACTGCCAAACAACGCGTCCGTGATGCCGTCGATAAATCGAAAAGCGATCTTCCGACTGATCTTCCGAACCAACCGGACATCATGGATATTGATATTTCTGAATTACCGGTCATGTACCTGAATATATCCGGAAATTACGATTTGGACAAATTAAAACATTTTGCCAAAATTGCTCAGGATAAGATCGAAAGCCTGAAGGAAATTACCCGGGTAGATATAGTAGGTGCTTTGGATCGTGAAATTCAGATTAATGCCGATATTTTCAAAATGCAGGCTGCCAAAGTGACTTTCAGTGACATTGAACGGGCAGTTGCAATGGAAAACATGACCATTTCTGGCGGATCGCTTACCAACAACGGAGTGAGGAATACCGTGAGGATCAAAGGACAGTTTGCTGATGTAAATACACTTAAGGAGATTGTTGTACATTCATCAAGCGGTGCTTATGTGAAGCTTACTGACATTGCTGATGTGGAAGACAGCCACAAGGAACAGGAAAGCTTTGCCAGGTTGGATGGGAAAAATGTCATTACCCTGAATGTAGTTAAAAAAAACGGAGCAAACCTGTTGGATGCATCCGATCAGATCAAGGAAATTGTGGACAAAGAACTGTTAGGTCATGAATTTCCAAAAGATATGGTTGTAACCATCACCGGTGATCAAAGCCGCTTTACCAGGAATACACTGGATGAACTCAACAATACAATTATCATCGGTTTCATTTTGGTAACCATCGTTCTGATGTTCTTTATGGGCTTCACCAATGCCTTTTTTGTGGGTCTTTCAGTACCACTTTCCATATTCGTGGCGTATCTGATTTTACCCGGGCTGGGTTTTACGATGAACATGATCGTCATGTTTGCATTTATATTTGCGTTGGGGATTGTTGTGGACGATGCCATTGTGGTTATTGAGAATACACACCGGCTGCATCAGTTGTATCCGGATATCAACCTGGCTGCAAAAAGAGCGGCCGGTGAAGTATTCCAGCCCATTTTATCAGGTACACTCACTACCCTTGCCCCTTTCTTCCCACTGGCATTCTGGCCGGGTATTGTCGGGCAGTTTATGCATTATCTCCCGGTAACACTTATCATCACATTGTTTGCGTCACTTTTTGTAGCATATGTATTCAATCCTGTCTTTGCCGTGTCGTTTATGAGACACGAATACGACGTTGAAAACAAGAAAGATACCGGATGGAGAAAGTTAAGGATCGGAATGATAGTCATGGTTGCTTTTGCGGGATTATTTTACCTGACAAAATCTTATGGATTGGCTAATTTTCTCATCTTTGTCGTTTTAATGTTGTTGTTTTATCGGTATTTTCTCTCAAAGATTATCCGTATATTTCAGGATAAAGTATGGCCTTATTTCATAACTGTCTACGAACGTCAATTAAGGGTTGTCCTTAATGGCAAACGCCCTGTCTGGATTCTGGGTGGAATGGTTGCCCTGTTCTTTATTACTATTTTTCTGACAGGAGCTGTCAAACCAAAAGTATTGTTTTTCCCGAATAATGATCCGAATAACATTTATGTGTACATCAAGATGCCCGGTGGAACGCATCAGAATGTAACCGACAGCATTACTACCATAGCCGAGAAACGGGTTTACAAAGCACTGGGCAAACACAATCCTGATGTGGAGTCTATTATTTCAAATGTTACTATTGGTGCCGAAGAAGAAGGATTTGCTTCTACCGGAAATCCATTCAACAAGGGAAAAGTATCCATCAACTTTGTTGAAAGTAAATTCAGGACAACCGGAATTTCCACTACCAAATATATGGAAATTATCCGAAAAGAAGTAGCTGATATTCCCGGAGCAGAAATCACGGTTGATAAGAACAGGAACGGACCACCAACTGGAAAACCGATAAATATAGAAATTACGAGTGAAAATCTGGATAACCTGGTTGCGGATGCTTTCGCTATTCATGATCACCTGGATTCAATGAATATCCCGGGTGTTGAAGATATGAAAACCGATTTTGAAATGAATTCTCCTGAAATCATTATTCAGATTGACCGTGACAGGGCACAACGCCTGGGTCTTTCAACCGGGCAAATCGGATTGGAAATCAGAACGGCATTGTATGGAAAGGAAGTTTCAAAACTAAAACAGGATGAAGATGAGTATCCGATTATGGTCAGATATGATAAGGTTACGCGTGATAATATCAACGCCCTGGTAAACATGCTGATTACCTACCGGGACATGAATTCGGGCCAGTTACGTAGCATCCCCTTGTCAACCGTTGCCACCATCAATTACACCTCATCGTATGCCGGGATTAAACGCCTGAATCAGAAACGGGTGATTACAGTCTATTCAAATGTTCTGTCCGGATATTCTGCGAATGATATTGTACCGGTTATTAACAGTGAATTATCAAAATTCCATCTACATGAAGGGACTAATGTAAAACTCACCGGTGAACAGGAAGACCAGGCCGAAACAGCTTCTTTCCTGATGAAAGCTATGATTATTGCACTTGGAGCAATTTTCTTTATCCTGATCACTCAATTCGGGTCGGTTATCAAATCACTTATTATACTTAGCGAGGTCATTTTCAGCATTATCGGGGTATTGCTTGGGGTGATGCTTTTCCACATGGACCTGGTTATCCTGATGACCGGACTTGGTGTTGTTGCCCTGGGAGGAATTGTAGTACGAAATGGAATCCTGATTGTTGAATTCATTGATGTCAAGAAAAACGAAGGAATACCTACTCGTCGTGCCATCATTGAAGGAGGTAAAACCCGTATTACCCCGGTTATCCTGACGGCAACAGCCACCATGCTTGGCCTGGTACCGCTGGCTGTGGGAATGAACATTAATTTCAAAACCTTATTTACTGAGTTAAATCCTCATATTTACTTTGGGGGCGATAATGTGGCATTCTGGGGGCCACTGGCATGGTCTATCATTTTTGGATTAAGTTTCGCCACTTTCCTTACACTCATGTTTGTACCGGCGTTATACCAACTCGATTACACCGTCCGGCTGAAATTGGCAAAACGGAAACATCTGAAGGAAATGAGCAAAAGGTAAAATTCGTTGCAACAGTTAAAAAACTATTCTTTAATAAGTGGTTATTCCGGAATGAGATCAACCTCTTTTTTTAATTACAGACTTCCTGACTTAGAGGTTTAGAATAGTTGGTAGTAGGTAGTTTGTAGTAGGTAGTAAAACCTGTCAGTATTTTGAAAGAATGGAAATGAGTGAATTGTTATTAAGGGACATGCGATTTCCAAGTGGCAAGACCGGAATACAAAAATACAATTTTGTTTAGTGAGGGCTTCATGAATTCGTTTTAAGATTGATTGGAGTAAATCTTCAATTTCTTGTATAAAATCAGTAGAGTGCATCAACCGAAGTATAAATATGTAAAATCTTTAATTCTAATTGAATAACATATCATTGAATGGAATTTCCACAATTTTGAATGAAAAATTACTTCTTAAAAAAATTTGAAAATAATATATTTGTATTCCACGAATGAAACAAATTTTAATAATTTAAATCAACTGCCACCCTATGAAAAACAAAACAGGATAACCACAAGGAGTATGTTATGGAAATAACTTAATTCCCTACATATCATTTTTAAAATCAATACTAATTAAATCAAATTTAATCATGAACTTAAAAAAGAAGTTTTTATTCATCCTGGTATTATCAGTATGTATAATACCAACAGGTTGGGCCGGAGTAAAGAGTATCAGTGCAATAAACAATTCTTCCCAGCCAGAATCGAAGGAATCGATTTCAGGAAAAGTCACCGACAAAAATGGAGAAGCTTTAATTGGTGTGAGTGTCAAAATAAAAGGCAGTTCCATTGGTACCATCACCGATCTGAATGGTAATTTTTCATTCAGTAATGTTTCACCTTCCACTGTTCTGGTTTTCTCTTATATCGGCATGAATAACCAGGAAGTTACTGTCGGAGATCGTACGACACTCTCTGTGGTACTGGCTGAAAATTCAGTTAATATGGATGAAGTAGTAGTTGTCGGTTATGGTACACAGAAAAAAAGTGATATAACCGGTTCTGTCACCTCAGTTTCAAAAGACAGGTTCTCACAAATTCCGGTAACAAACGCCATGAATGCCATTGAAGGAGCTGTTGCCGGAGTAACGGTTACAAACACTTCTTCGGTACCCGGATCCACACCATCGGTACAAATACGTGGGGTAAATTCTATCAATGCAAACACGAATCCCTTAATCATTGTCGATGGAATACCGTTCGAAGGAAATATTAATTATATCAATCCCGGTGACATTGAATCGATGGAGATTTTGAAAGATGCCTCTTCGGTAGCCATTTACGGTACACGGGGTTCGAACGGAGTTATTCTGATCACCACAAAAAAGGGAACGACTGGTAAACCTGTTATCCAATATGCAGCTTATGCCGGTGTTGAAGACATAGCCCATATTTTAACTCCCAGAAACGGAGCCGAATATGTTCAAAAATATGCCGATTACACCTCTCAGACCAATCAGGCAAACCCGAATCATGTACCGAATTTATATGAAATTGCCAATTACAATGCCGGCAAAACAATTGACTGGATTAAAGAAGCTACTCAGCAGGGAATCATACAGGATCATAATCTTTCCATTTCAGGAGGAGCGGAAAATGTCAAATATTATATCTCAGGCGATTACCTGAATGAGAAAGGAGTTGTGAAAGGATATAATTATCAACGGGCTGGTCTTCGCTCAAATTTAGAAGCCAATGTAACGGATTATCTGACTACCGGTGTATCCTTGTTTATGGTGTCAAATAATTATGATGGAAACAGGGTTAATCTATTAAATGCTTCTGCTATGAGTCCATACGGACAGCTCAACAATACTGTGACCGGAAAATATCAAATTTATCCGATGTATCCTGAACTTTTATATACCAACCCGTTGATTGGTTTGTACAATCAGAATACAGATGAACGTGTCAATATTAATGGTAACTTTTTTGCGGAGCTGAAACCAAAATTTGTACCCGGATTAAAGTACAGGCTGAATGCATCTTACAATTACAATCCTACAACCAGCGCGACCTATACCGGACGTGATGGGAATGACAATTCGGGAACTGCAACGATCAACAACACGTTAACATCTTTGTGGGTTGTAGAAAACATACTCACCTATACCAAAGACTGGCAAAAACATCATCTTGATTTTACAGGGCTGTACAGTGCTCAACAAAACAACTATTTTGCTTCAGGTTCCGGTGCTGTGGGATTTATCAATGACATTTTAACCTACAACAACTTAGGAGCAGGTGCAAAACAAACAGCCACTTCCTCTCAAACGGGATACTCTATGGTATCTCAAATGGGACGTTTAAACTATTCCTATGATAACCGGTACCTCATGACAGCTACTGTCCGTCGTGATGGTTATTCTGCTTTTGGTGCAAATCAAAGTAAATACGGTACATTTCCATCACTGGCAGCAGGATGGAACGTAGCAAACGAAGAGTTCATGGCTAATACTAAAGACGTTCTGGATGTTCTGAAAGTCAGAGTATCCTTTGGTAAGTCTGGAAATATGGCGATTGGTGTTAATCAAACGTCTACCATCGACAATACAGTTCCTTATCCTTTCGACGGAATCAGCAATATAACGGTATTGGCCAATATTCTTGGAAATCAATATCTTCATTGGGAATCAACCACCGGTTTGAATGGAGGAATAGATTTTTCGTTACTCAATTCACGCATTAGCGGTTCGGTTGATGTATATAATACCCGTACATCAGATTTATTATTGAAACGAAATTTACCACAAGCTTCAGGCTATGCAAATGTTTGGGATAATATTGGAATTGTAGGCAATACCGGTATAGACGTGACACTTAAAACCGTCAATGTAAAAACGAGAGACTTTAAATGGACCAGTAATTTTAATTTCAGCACCTTTAGCAATAAAATTATTGATTTATACGGTGATAAAAAAAGTGATATTGGCAACAGGTGGTTTATCGGACAGTCGCTTGGCGCAATTTATGATTATAAGATGACAGGTGTATGGCAAGCAGGTGATGCTGATTTGGCAAAATACGGCGCTAAAGCAGGTGATCTGAAATTCCAGGATATCAACGGTGATGGTAAAATTGATGCTACCAACGATAAAGTATTACAGGGTTCTACCCTTCCTAAATGGATTGGAGGAATGACTAATACCTTTGATTATAAAAACTTTCATTTGAGTATTTTTATCCAGACGTCACAAGGTTCATTAAAGAATAATCCTGATTTGAATTATGGCGATGAAACCGGAAGAAGAAATACCCCTGTTGAGGTTACCTATTGGACTCCAACAAATATGAGTAACACGCGTCCTTCACTTAGTTACAATAATACATTTGGATATGGTTATCCAACCGATAATAGTTTTGTACGCATCAAGGATGTGACGTTAAGTTATGTATTCTCACCAACCACTCTTGAACACACTTTTTTCAAAAGCCTGACTTTCTATGCCAGTGGTCGAAACCTGTATACGTTCACCAAATGGATTGGTTGGGATCCGGAAGACAATTATCTTGGTAGAGGTATTGTCACCAGTTCAGGCGTGAGTTGGACAAATAACTATCCAAGTGTACGATCCGTAGTTTTTGGACTTAACGTTGCACTTAAATAATGACATTATAAAATTAAAGAATATGAAAAATACTTTTTTTTCAATACTATGTTTGTTTCTAATGTCACAAACATTTATTTCGTGTAATGATTCTTTTCTGAATGAAAAGAACTATTCTTCGTATGCACCTGCAACCCTGACTGATTCGCTTGGTTTTCAGGCAGCCCTGAAAGGTTTATATACCCAAATGAGTTATTTTTATACCTATAGTGATCATCAGGGATGGCTGGCAGTCTGGCAAACCGGGACTGACATTGTTTACTCAACTCCGAATCAGGAAAGTCAGGAAATACCTTATTACAGTTATGACAAACTGGTTTCTACAGATGGGGCAGCAGCGTATACCTGGAAATGGGCCTACCAACTGATAAACAATGCAAATAATATTATTACGACCATTGAATCTTCAAAAGTTCAATCAATTACACAAACAGGCAGAAATAAAATAGATGCTGAAGCCCGTTTTTTCAGGGCTTACGGGTATAACATGTTATCTACCCTTTTTGGAGGTGTACCTCTGGTAAGAACTCCCATTACGGCACCCAAAACTGATTTTGTTCGTGCTCCGTTGGATAGTATCAATGCATTTATAGTGAATGATCTGACCTATGCAGCTACTTATTTGCCTACGATTGATAAAGTTCCTTCCCAGGAACGTGCGAATCTGGGTATGGCTCAACAATTACTGGCTGAAGTGTATTTACGGATGGGCAAACCTGCTGAAGCAGAAGTTCAATGCATGAATGTGATCAACAGTGGTAAATTCAGTCTGGTTCAAAGCAGGTATGGTGTTAAGAAAGCTCAGGCAGGTGATCCGTTTTCGGATATGTTTATTTATGGCAATCAGCGTAAAAGTCAGGGCAATACAGAAGCAATCTGGGTACTTCAGCAAGAAAACCCAACTTCCATTGTTGGAGGGACTTCCGGTTCGCCTCAACAACGAAGGGTATGGGTAGCAGCCTATTATAACATTGCCGGACTTGCTATCTGTGATTCATTCGGTGGGAGAGGAATTGGTCGAATGCGATTAAACAACTGGGTACTGTATAAATTATATGAAAAAAACGACATGCGTAATTCAAGGTTTAACATTCGTCGTTCCTATGTTTTTAACGACCCGGCATATCCGGCAACACTTGGTTTGACTGTTCCTTATACCGGGAATGATACTATTTATAAAATAAGCCCAAGTACCACAAAATGGAATGCCTACGATCCTCTTGATGCATTTGGATATTCGACCATCAAAGATTTTATGATCATGAGGTTGGGTGAAACGTATTTGCTATTAGCAGAAGCGCAATTCAAACAAGGAGGAACTCATATAAATGATGCAGCGGCAACGATCAACATCATACGGGCCAGATCAAATGCTTCTCCTGTAACAGCCAGTCAACTTTCATTGAATTTTATTTTGGATGAACGGGCACGTGAACTCCTGGCAGAAGAAAACAGACGGATGACTTTAATGAGAACAGGTATGTTAGCCAAAAGGGCATTACGTCTAAACAATGACGTTACAAGTCCACATCCTATTGTTGGATTAGACAGTACTTCCGTGAATAAATTATTATTGCCGATTCCACAGAGCGAAATCGATCTGAATAAGGATGCGATACTAGAACAAAATGCCGGTTATTAATTGACCAGTTGAATCTTTATGAAAAGGAGTGCTTTTACGGGCACTCCTTTTTTTATAATTCTGTGAAACCGGGATGTAATTACTATATTTCAGAATATGTAATCATACAACTTAATTCTTTCAAGAAAATCAGGATTGAATGGATGAATTGAATCAGAGAATATCTATTTGGAATAATTTGAGAAAGTTATTAGGTTTTCATGCCTGATTTGAAAGAACTAACTTCTTTCAATGACATTAACAATAGATTCTTTTCTCTATCTTTAGATCTTGTTAATAACTGACTATAATACGTTGACAACATCTTTTTTCAATACTACCGGATGATAGTTCATGGATAATAGTTGACTGATTAACTCTTGCAATTTTTATTTTCAATATGTTACCCGAAATATCTTCCGGGTTTCAAGATAAATAAAATGAATTTATATCCTGTTATTCTGATACTATCACTTAAAAACACATATATGAAAATGTCTTTAAACAGAAAATTAATTTTGGGGTTTGCAGCATGAACCTTTATTCTGGCATGTGTCACCTTTTTCACGTTTAAAAACAGTCAACAGTTTATAGCTTCCTCTGAATTAGTACTCCATTCCAATAAAATATTAAATGAATTCGATCAGATCCTGATTTCTACGATTGATGCTGAAATAGGAACCAGGGGATTTATCATTTCCGGAAATATAAGTTACCTGGAACCCTATACAAATGCCTGTAAAACGGGCATTTGAACATTATGACAAGGTAAATGAATTAACAAAAGACAATTACCTCCAGCAAAAGAACAATAAAACTCTGAGGAAAGAACTCTATTTGCGTTTTGCAAATTTAAATAAAAGTGTAGCACTTGCTAAACAGGACTTTCAAAAGGCCCGTCAGTTAATAGCTACCGGTGAAGGAAAAAGAATGGAAGATGACATTCGGAAAACAATTCAAAAAGCCAGGCAAAATGAATATAACCTGCTTTCTGTAAGTGAGCAAACCAGTAATGCAGATGCCCGTAAATTCAATCAGATAAATGTCATTCTTTTATTGATCATTGTCATCATACTCATCAATGTATATATTTTTATCCATGCGAATTTAAAGGCTTTGAAGAAAGCTGAAGAAAAATCCAGGTTTCTTATCAAAGACATGACTGTAGGAGTCATTCAGTATGGTCCTGATACTGAAATTCAGTTGTGTAAACCAATTGCCCGTGAAATGCTTGGAATGAAAGAGAATGAATATACCGGGATGCATTCCTTTGATAGCGGATGGAAAAAAATTCATGTAGATGGATCCCTGTTTAATGGTAAGGAAAGCCCTGTTTTGTTGGTATATTCAACCCGAATTTCTGTCCGAAACACAACCATTGGTGTTTGTCACCCGGTCACAGGAGACATCAGATGGCTAATGGTGGATGCCGAACCTCAGTTTTTTGGAAATGGAGCCATTCGTCATGTGGTGTGTACATTGGTTGATATAACCAACAGGTTAAATTTTGATGAAGAATTAAGGGAAAGTGAACAACGATTAAAGTTCCATTTTGAGAATTCACCCTTAGCCATTATTGAATGGGATACTGATTTTTTAGTCACACAATGGTCGATCGAAGCCGAAAGAATCTTTGGCTGGGAAAAACAGGAAGTTATTGGTCACGGAATAAAGTCACTCCACCTTATTCCGGATGAAGATATCAGGATATTGTATAACCTAATGGACAGGTTAAGGAGTGGTACAGAAGAAACGGTCATCAATACCAACCGGATTATGACTAAATCGGGCAAATTAATCGATAGCATCTGGTACAATTCTATTTTGTGGGATAAAAACAAACAAACCAATACGGTGATGTCACTGGTACAGGACATAACCCTCAGGAAGCAGGCTGAAAATGCATTAATCCAACTGAATGAAGAACTGGAAGACCGAGTTAAAGAAAGGACATCTGAACTGGAAAAATCGAATGAAGCCATTCGGTTAACGGAGGAAAAATACCGGACAGTTGCTGATTTTGCAACCAACTGGGAATTCTGGATTGATTCAAATGATGTGATGATTTATTGTTCACCATCGTGCGAAAGGATAGCGGGTTATACGGCAACCGAATTTGTTCAAAATTCCAGGCTTATCATCGACATTATTTATCCGGGTGATTTAAATGCATATTATGAACATAAAAAAAACGAACTGAAATCACATCTAAGTGATCATGAAATTCAATACCGGATCATCCGAAGGGATGGTCATATTCGATGGTTGGGGCATTTTTGCCGTCCGGTATTTGATGAAAACTGAATCTATAAGGGAATCAGAGGTAGTAATAAAGATATCACAGCCCGAAAAATATCAGAAGAATTGCTGTCAACTGCCAATCAGAAATACAAACTTTTATCTGAAAATATAAGTGATGGGATATTTATTTGTAAAAATGGATGTTTTGAATATGTCAACAATATTGTCTGTCAAATCTTTGGATATACCGGAAATGAGTTGGAGGGTATGAAGCTGATTCAATTATTCATAGCCGAAAATAATGATAAAATTAAAAATATCCTGTCTTCTGACGATCTGGCAAACCATAGCTGTCATGTAGATTTAAAATGTTTCAAAAAAGATTTATCTGAAATTTTTGTTGAAGTAGTTCTGAATTATGTTTCAAAGATCAGAAGATTTATGGTGTTATTCATGACATTACGGATAAAAAGAATCTTCAGAAACAAATAGTCAAAGCCATCATTCAAACAGAAGAAAAAGAAAGGGCTCATTTTTCAAAAGAACTACATGATGGGTTAGGTCCATTGTTATCCACTATAAAACTATACATCGAGTGTACCGGAAGAAGCAGTAACGAAAAACAAAGAGCAGAAATTACTGGAAAAGCAGATGAAATAATTGATGAGGCACTGCTTGCAGTAAAGGAGATTTCATTGAAACTAAGTCCTCATCTCCTCACAAATTATGGTTTAAACTCTGCCATAAAAAGTTTTGTCGGGAAACTAAATGGAACCGGGTTATATCACATCGTTTTTGAAAGCAATTCAACAAAACGATTCAATGTTGAAATTGAAGCTGCTCTTTACCGTGCGGTCATTGAATGCCTCAACAACACGATGAAACATTCCATGTCTACGAACATCTACATTCTTTTAGAGGATCTTGGTAATCAAATTCAGTTAAAGTATACCGATGATTGGATTGGTTTTAATATTCCTGAAACATTGGCCTTACATAAAGGATTGGGTCTTTTCAATCTTCAGAATCGTATCCAGGCATTTGTTGGAAAAGTTTATATGAATAACAAACCTGGTCATGGGGTTGATTATCAGTTCTTAGTGGATAAATAAAGCAGCTGATTTTATTCGTCTTGGTCAGAAGGTTTCCGTTCAAAGAAACTTTCAATTAACGGATAACCTTTTGACTGCTATTTTAATCTACTTTTTAGAATGGGTATTCAGCAGCAATCTATCAATCTTCATTCATTGTAGTCCCTGATATCCAAAAAAACAATATCAGATCATTATCAGGTTAAACTAATTCTGTGATACAAAAAAAGAGGAAACAGGATTATTTCCTGCGCCCTCTTTATATTTTATTTTTCTTTCACGAATCAATATTACATTTATTTCGTCATTCCGATTTATCCGGATATAAAACAAACGCATTTTCGTGTGAAAAACGGATAGTTAGTACTGTAAATAATGCTTTCTGAACAATATTGATACAGAAAATTAACCTTTCTTTACCCTGACAGCGTTCAGACCTTTTAATCCGCGTTCAAGCTCAAAGGAAACCATATCTCCTTCTTTGATTTCATCCAACAACCCGTTGACATGAACGAAAAATTTTTCCTGAGTTCCAATTTCTTTTATAAATCCGAATCCTTTTGAATCGTTGTAAAAATCAACCCTACCTTTTCTGATAGCCGGTACTTCTTCCTCTTCTCTTTTTGAAACACCTATTTTTATAGTTGATGCATCAATCACTCTTTTCTTAGTCGGATCCTGAGGAGTACTGGTTAGCATTCCATTTTCATCAACATAAGCCATCATGTTGTCAAGCCCACCACCCTGTGAGTTTTTTTTACGCTCCTCACTTTTCTGTAACTTGTCTTTTTGTTTTTTTAAACGTTTTGTCTCTTTTTCTTTTTTATTAACACTTTCTTGCGATTTCGCCATTCTACTTTAAATTTTTTATTTAATTACTTTTTGTATATTTTTTTTGGAGTTATACCTTTGTATTTCAGACAACTTAGCTTTTATTCCATAGTTGGCACAACAAACTTTTTAACTTTAGATAGTCATTTTACATCCGAAGTTCCCTCTAAAAATGCGCATGGAACACTTTACAAGACAAATGTAGTGAAAGTTTTCTATTATTTGGATATATCGGGTGGCAAATACTTATAAAACAAGAAGGTGAGATTTCAATTTCTACTGTTCATTTTGCCTGTATTAGTTTTTAGTATGGTTGAATAAGTAACAGGAAATAAATATTGTCGTATTTTTTCAACTATATAGTACCCTAATTATTTCTGTTACTTAGTTATGATGAAAATCCGATTCTTTCTACCCAACTCTGTTAGCCAAAGTATAAACAAGATGAACAAAACAGATTTCTATTATTTAAAATTTTACCATATTAAATATCTAACCACAAAAGACACAATAGTTCACAATAGAAATTTTAATTTCTGTAGTTATATCAGGTTTGAAATCTTAAAATAACATTAAGCAATTGAATATTATGTTCCTTTTTAGTTAAGTTTTTGTGTCCTATTGTGTCTATCGCAGATTCCGACTTGTCGAAGTTGTGGTTTTGTATTTAGTTATTTTTTATATTCCTAAAGTAGTAGTATTTATAACTCTAAAATGTTCAGGAAACTTTTTTCTTAGTAAAAGTCCTGCTCATCGATTTTAGAAGTGCCTGTGGTGAACATTCCGGAACGATCATCCTACGAACAGTTTGCAAAGGTTGTAATGAATCGCGCTTGTCAGCCAGGATAAACGAAATCTTAAAATATTTGCTTAGTTCCACAGCACCTTTGTGATTAAAAACTCCATTCGGATAAGCCCAGTACTCAACATTCCTGCTCACAATCTTTTCGAGCTTCTTTTTTGGTTCTGCTACTTCTTTTTGCCAGTCGGTGGCATCTTTGTATTTGATCACCATGGTGTGATCCCAGCTATGCAGTCCAATGGTATGACCTGCATTGGCCAATTTGACAATCTGATCGGTGGTCATGTAATTCTTTTTGTTGAAGGTAATGGTCATGATAAAGAAAGTACCCCTGAAACCATACTTTTCCATGACCGGTGCGGCAATCACCGAATGTTCCACCCTTGAATCATCAAAAGTAATCATAAACGGTTTTTCAGGCAGGTTTTTGTTATAAACCAGGTAATCATACAACTGTGCTGGCAGGATAGAATGATATCCACTGTCGGCCAGTATTTTCATATGTGCGGTAAAAGTAGCCGGACTGACAGTATAATCCCCTTTACGCCCCGGATCAATCCGGTGGTAACACAAAACCGGCACCTGTTGTTTTGCATATATCTGGGAGGGCGTATTTGCTTTTTGCTGAACTTCGTCGTTTTTCACTTCCGACACTCCGGCAGCAGCTACAGTTGATTTTACTGCTTGTCGGTCGGCTTTATGACATCCAAAAATTGTTAGCCCGACTATGATTGTACAGACAATTATAGATTTACTTTTCATTTTAAGTTTTTATTAAAAGGCGAATTGAACATAATGCTCAACAGGTCAAAGGTTGATAAAATTATTTCTTACGTATGATTTTATGAAGGCATTGTTTACCATTTTCAGGAATAAGTAACCTAAATTTATCCTTGAACTTTTAGGCCACAAATATACTGAAAATTCACAGGTTCTCTTATTTGAGTGGATGCAAATATTCATAAAACAGAAAAAGATGAATTATTAACACAATCACTGTTAAAGATACTGTTTTTATCAAACCGGTGCATTTATCTATGTACTGGCAGAATTGTGTGCCATTCCTGGTTTTTTAACCGACAACTGCCTGATTTCAGAAATTATTTGATAAAAGGGTGACAGTATGGCAATGTTTATCGATTCGGTTGACTTATATCAAAACTGGCTCGTTTTTTGTTAAAGATAGAACCAGAGCAGTCCAGCTATATTTCATAACCGAACACGACTCAATATTTATTTATAATGTTTAATTTAATAAATAGGAAGTTTAAATTATGGGTGCATCAGGTAACAAACAACCAAAGAAAGAAAAATCAGGAAAACATGTAAAACATGTTCCATCTTATCAGACCGAAATAACTAAAATAGTTACTGACGATTTTAAGAAAGCAAAATGATTCATTTTGTCATTAGTTAAAAATGGAAATGAAGCTATAGGCTTCATTTCTAATTTTATTTAAACAGCATGCAGAACATTGAATTTGTAGCAAAAAATACGATAATATATTATTTTTACGACATATTTGATTATTAAGCAATCAATATCCTTTTATTTAACTATCTTTGTACATCCTCTTATAAATCATCCTCCGGGGTTTTCTATAACATTGGATTTTTATAAAATTACGTTACGTATTTTTTCTTTTTCAGAATTATACCAGTACTTTTCATCAATTCATTTCGGTATTCATTTTAATGATACCCGTAATTATGGAGATAATAACTTTAGTAATCAAGCTGAACCATTTATATTTTTTAATAGCTATCATTTAACAATAGTCTGTCAATTAAATCATAAAATGGCTTATTTAATAAAAAGATTAGCAATTTGTTGAATAAAAGTGAAATATTCTTAGATTAGTTTAAACTATTCGGGAAACAATTTGTTAGATAAACATTGAATATATTTTTTTAAATCACATTTAATTTATTTTTATGAACATTTACGTAGGTAACTTAAGTTACAAAGTCAGAGAAAATGACCTTCAAGGGGTTATTGAAGAGTATGGTCAGGTTGAATCATGCAAAATTATTAAAGATCGCGAAACAGGTAAATCTAAAGGATTTGCATTTGTTGAAATGGCAGATGATGCTGCTGCTATGAAAGCTATCGAAGAATTAAACGGAGCTGAATTTGATGGACGTGCTATGGTTTTTAAACAAGCAACTCCAAAAAACTAAATTTCAGACCTAAACCAAAGAAATACTTCTGTTGTCGCAAGACAGCAGAAGTTTTTTTATGCCCGTATGAATCAAACCCATCAGATTTACCCCCGATAGTTATCGGGATTACGATTTGTCCGTTTACTCCCGTCAATGATAATACTATGCATTATTGTACAATAATGGATAGATCGATAAAAATCAGAGGAATCGTTTTAATGATGAAAACCCATCCTAAATTAAAATACAGTCAGGGTAGAAAAAACCGGATGACTTATATCCATTCAAAAATCAATTACTTCGTATGAATTTATTAAAAATCACTACCTGAGAAAACTTAGTCAGATTATTTGTGTTTAATAAGTCAGAATAGTAAAAAAAGAGATCGGGTTTTGAATTAAATCTGTGATTTTCAAAAGATACAGTACAATTCATCAACTCTCATTTCTCATTTCTCATTTCTCATTTCTAAAAAAAAACAATGTGTCTAAAACATCATTTTAAAAGTAGAAATTATGATAAATACAAAAGGGTATGCTGCCCAAAAAGCTGGGATTCCACTGGCACCCTGGGAATTGAAACGCAGGGAATTGAACCCGAAGGATATACAATTGGAAATTCTTTATTGCGGTGTCTGTCATTCGGACCTGCATCAGGTGCGTGATGAATGGGGAAATGGAATATTTCCCATGGTTCCAGGTCATGAAATAATCGGACGGGTTATTAAAACAGGTAGCCAGGTTCAAAAATTTAAGGTGGGTGAAACGGCAGGTGTAGGGTGTCTGGTCGATTCATGCCGCGAATGTGATAATTGCAGGCACGGACTCGAACAATTTTGTACCAATGGCCACTCCCAGACATATAACGGGATTGAACAGGACAAAAAGACCCCGACTTATGGCGGTTATTCCAACACAATTGTTGTTCATGAGGATTTTGTCCTGCACATTTCGGACAAACTTCCACTGGAAGGTGTTGCTCCTTTGCTGTGTGCAGGCATAACCACTTACTCCCCGCTGCGTCACTGGAAAGTGGGGAAAGGACATAAAGTAGCTATTCTTGGATTAGGAGGCTTGGGTCATATGGCTGTCAAGTTCGCATCATCCTTCGGAGCTGAGGTCACCATGCTTAGCACCTCGGCTTCGAAAGAAGCTGATGCTAAACGACTGGGTGCCGGTAAGTTTGTGCTGACTTCCAGTAAAGAAAGTGTTCAGGCAGTAACTGGTTATTTCGATTTCATTGTCGATACGGTTTCAGCACCACACGATTATAACCTGTACCTGTCATTGCTGAAAACCGATGGTGTCCATATTTGTCTGGGTGCACCTCCTGCTCCTACTGAGATCATGGGATTCAACCTGATTGTCGGGCGTAAAAGCCTGGTAGGTTCTTTAATCGGCGGATTACCCGAGACACAGGAAATGCTCGATTATTGTGCCGAACACAATATTGTATCGGATGTGGAGGTCATACCCATCAACTACATCGAAACTGCTTACGAAAGAATGCTGAAAGGTGATGTGCATTACCGGTTTGTCATTGATATGTCCACCCTATAATTCAGATCAATACACCATAAAAAAAACAGGATGGTAAAACATCCTGTTTTTTTTATTTCCGATAACCTGAACTAAGGTTAGACATTTGTCAGTATTGGGTACAAAACGAAAGTAATCAGAAAATGCTCACGCAGGAAGGGGAAATCAGGTCCTATAAATTGAAGACACTTAATACCAGCAATTTTTACACTGAAACACTTTATCCAGTCTGTAAGTCAGCATCAATTCATGTGTACCGAATGATGTGTTACTGATACCGCTAAAATTATAATCATAGCTATACGACACCCTGAAATTACGACTGACATCAAACCCTGCCAGTACGCCTATTTCACTCCAGGTACGATAGACCAGTCCCAACTGGAAAGGATTGGTTGTCGGGGTTGATTTAAAATAACCGGTCAGATTCAATTCCATTTGATATAAATTGGCATACTGTATACCACAAACTCCGTAACCGAGGTTTATATATTCGTGATCATAATCCCTGTACATGGCATACACGAAATTAGTATTCGAAAACAGTTTGTTGACAGGCATAAATAACGACATGATATTCTGGCTGGATAACCCAATCCGGTAGTATTTATTCGTCAGTTCGAGTCCCAGATCCGAATTGACATTGTTTTCATTTAATAAGCGGCTGTATACGGTTGGATCGGTAGCTGTGGGTGAATTTACCATGGACACATCATACCCCAGGCTTTGAAAGCTGAGTGCTAATCCCATGTTTAATTTCCAGAAATTATTCACTCGCATGGCATAAGCATAAGTCATATCAATATCAGTAGTCGAGGTAAATCCCACTTTATCCTGCATAACCTTCAATCCAAACTGAGTGTACAATTCATCCAGGTACAATGTGCCTGAAGCAAAAAAAGTCCTGGGTGCTCCCTCAAAGCCAACCCATTGCTGCCGTACAGCCATATTGAATTCGGCTAAATAGGCATCCGAAATGGAAGCCGGGTTTATGCTGTACGTTTTTCCCCAATCGTTGTTCAACCGGATGTTCGATTGGGACTGTACCGAAATGCCGCTTAACATGAAAATGAATAAAATGAGTGTATTTTTCATCATCCTTTTCATCGTATTACGGTTATGAATCCTGTCCTGGATTTTATTCCCGATTCACCGGAGATATTCAACACATAGAAATAAGTATCATTCGATACCGGTTTACCTTTAAAAGTACCATCCCAACCTTGTTTACCATCAAAAACCAGGATCCCGTTTCTGTTGAATACCTGGATGTTCCAGCCAGCCATAAACACATCGTCTATCCCATCACCATTTGGAGTAAAGACATTTCCGGTTGAGGTATTTGTGGTCCAGATCCTTTTGGATGCAAATTCATAGCACCCATTCGGGTTTTTTACTTTTAGTTTCACTTCATAATATCCATCTTTTAATTGACGGTATGAATGGGTCTGGTTATTTCCTTCCGAGGAAGTATCATCCCCAAAATCCCAAAAATAATCGGAAAAAGTGATGCTTTCACTCCACAGGCTGACTGTTGGATCAACCGTTGTTATTTCATTCTTGTCTGACTGAATGGTAAAATGAAAGGAATCAAAATTGGTTGCTTTAAAATTTAACGTTGCCGTGCAGCCGGCATCAGAAGTTCCTGAAACTGAATAATCCCCGCTTTGACTGATTACGATACTATCGGCCGTTGAACCATTATACCACCGGTAAGAACCGGCACCCGTAACATGCAACACCAGTGAATCTCCCGTGCAAAATACCGGCAGTTTGTCGAGAACCAATGCCGGTGAAGATTCAACGGTAATGATTTTTTCAAAAACACTGGTACAATCCGTACCCGTTAATGTCAGGCTCACTTTATAAGACCCTGCTGCTGTGTAAGCATGCTCCGGATGTCGAATTATCCCTGTCTGACCATCACCAAAACTCCACAGAAAAGTGTAGTCACTTGCCAAACCAACCGGTATCAGGCAATTGAACCCGAAATTTTTGGCATCACAATCAATGAGTTTATAATCGATTCCGGCACCCGGCACCAGTATATCGAATGAATAATCAGCGGTGCAGCCCTTCCCATCCGTCACTCCAAGAATGTAAATACCCGACTGGGATGTATTCATTGTTTCATTGTTCAGTCCGGACACAACTCCACCCGACCAGGTAATCTGATACGGTGGTACTCCCCCACTTATTTGTGCAGTACTGATTTCATTCACCACTTTGTTCACACAATCAAAATTCTGAATAGTTTTCACAGACAGGATTAAGGGCAATGGCCTGATAACTTCAAATTTTTCACTAATGGAACATCCATTCGAATCGGTAACATGAACAACATAAATTCCGGATTGAATGGAAGATAAGTCTTTGGTTGTTTTTCCGTTGGACCATTGGATGGTATAGGGCTGCGTTCCTCCATTGATTGTTAAATTAATCGCACCGCTGTTCGGATTACTGCAATCGAAAGCCTGGGTGACTGCACCGGCTACTTTGAGTTCCACCGGATCAATGATGGTAAAATTCCGGGTAAATGAACAGGAAGAAGCATCGCTCAGTGTTACGGTATAGGTGCCGGCACCCAGCCTGTTCCGCGTCACTCCGGCGGTAGGGTTATCTTCCCAGGTGAGGGATATGGGTGCTTTTCCTCCGTGTATATTTAAATTGATGCTGCCATCACGGGCTCCGAAACACGAAATTTGTTTTATCGTTGGCAAAATGGAAAATTCTGCTTCCCGAATAATGATATCTGTTGACTTTTGACAATCGTTGGCATCAATTACTGTTACTGTATAGGTACCAGGCGATAAATCACTTTGAAGAACACCTTTTCCAAGATTACTCCACACGATTTTATAAGGGGCAACACCACCCGAGATATCCAGTTTTACAGAAGCATCATTTTCTCCGTAACAGGTCACAGGAGAAGCGGTTATAACCACCGTCACATCATCCGGTTGTGTGATGGTTACCGTGAAAGTCTGTGGACAACCGGTAGCATCACTCAAAAAGAGGGCATAGTTCCCGGCAGCAAGACCACTCAGATTTTGAGAGTTACTGCTAAACCCGTTAGGTCCTGTCCATAAAAAAGTATAGGCAGATCTACCGGTAGATATGTCAACCGGTACGCCGCCGGTTACACCGATGGTCACGGAACCAACCGTATCACCAAAGCACAGTAAATTAACCTTCGAGACAAGCGAAATCACGATTTCGGAAGGTTGTGTAATTGAATAAGCAGTTGTCTTTGGACCGCAATTGTTCACATCAGTGACCGAAACGGAATAATTCCCGGGACTCAGGTTACGTATAACATCTTCACCCATATAGGACATGCCATCCTTTTCCCAGGTATACCGATACGGAAGCGTACCGCCGCTAACCGACATTGTTATTACTCCGTCTGCAGCACCAAAACAACTTACCTGTTGAGGGATAATGGGATGTATGCTTATTTCATCAGGTTCGGTGATGGAATAATTCATACGAAACGGCAGATCTCCCGTACCCGTTATGGTCAGGATGTATACTCCCGGAAACAATCCTGTTATTGAGGGAGATCCGGATGTAAAATTATCAGGCCCTTCCCAGGCAATATGATACGGAGGAAGTCCTCCCTGTATATTCGTTTCAATGCTTCCGTTATGCAAGCCAAAACAAGGAATAACGGTTATGGTTTCGTTGGCACTTATGGGTGGACGAACGGTTACCGTTATGTTAAAAGGAACACCATCACAACTACCGGAACGTGGCGTAACAGTGTATGTAACTGTACTGAGTGTTGTTGTTCTATTTGTTAGTGTCTGGCTGATGGTAGTCTGTCCGGAAGATTGTGCCGATGTACCGGTTATGGAATTCACCGGATTTATCGTTGGTGCCGTCCAGGAATAGGTGGTTCCCGTTGGAACAGTATCCGTTTGACTATTAACCGGGATAAAGGTAAAAGGTGTGCCGCTTGCGATAATAGTATCAACCGATGCAATGACAGGATACTGATTGATCGTAATAGCGGCAGCAACTGAAACCAACGATCGGCATCCTCCGTCAGAAAATGTAATAGCACAGTAATAATACCTGATGCCCGCAACTGAATAAGGGGGCTGAAAGTTTGCTGTTACAGCATCCTTTACTGGCATTCCGGTTGAAGAATCATCCACCGTATTACTGTACCATTGATAACCAATTATCCCGGTACCGTTCTTACTGGTTACATGCACCAGCGTTGGGATTTCTTTCAAACAGACAGTTTGCGATACCGGTTGAATATCCATTTCAGGCTGTGGAACGACCATTACAGCAGAGACATTGCTTTCAATCCGGCAGCCCAAACCTTCCTGGGATACCACGCAATAATAAAACATCTTCCCCGCCTGCAGAGTGGATGGTGTAAAAATACTGTCCATTTCTCCGGGAATACTATCTCCACCCGAATTTGAAGCTGTTGTATTTGAGTACCACTGATAGGTATAAAGTCCCTGTCCACCCGATGCTGCGACTATCAGATCAATGGGTGGTGCAGCCAGGCATTGTATCTGACTTACCACTGGTTGACTGGTAATCACCGGATCGGCAATAACCGTTACTTCGGCCGGTTCACTATAAACAGGAAAACAACCATTGCCACTTAATATCAACTCAGCATAAAAGTAATATTTTCCAACGGCGTTGAAAACCGGAGGAGTATAGCTGGCACTGCTGCCTTCGGAGATTAGGGAACCACCGATTGTTGAATTGACCGTATTGGAATACCATTTGTAGCGGGGATCACCCACTCCATCCGTATATCCAACTGTGAATGCGTCAACGATACCCCCAACGCATATATTCTGAGTTGGTTTAGGTTGAATTGTAATTGACGGCAACTTATAAATAGTCACTTTGGTGGTACCTGAAGTCATTTCCGTACATCCACCCTGTGACAACAATATTTTGCAATAATAGTACATAGTCCCAACAACGGATGCCGGTGGATTATAACTTGCCGTAGTATCACCCAAAATTTCAATACCTGTTGATGTATCATCCACCGTATTACTATACCACGTATAGGATGGATTTCCTGAACCATTCTGATAGCTTACTTTCAGTAGTTCAGGCACTCCATTCAGACAAACAGGACTTATCTCAGGCTGTGCATTAATTTCAGGTTGCAAAACAATCTTCACGGTGGAAAAGTCACTTGTGACACTACAACCCAAACCATCCTGTGATACCAGGCAATAATAATACAGAATACCCTCATGCTGGGTGGAAGGGGTATAAATACTGCCCTTTTCTCCGGAAATAATACTTCCACCCGCATTTGATGCTGTTGTATTTGAGTACCACTGATAAGAAAAACTTCCCTGACCTCCCGTTGCTTCCACCATCAGATCAATGGGCGTTGCATTCAGGCATTTTGTTTGATTAATATGTGGTTGAGTGGTAATGACCGGATCAGCTATTACCGTTACTTCGGCCGGCTCACTATAAACAGGGAAACAACCATTGCCATCTAATATCAACACAGCATAGTAGTAATAATTTCCAACGGCGTTGAATACCGGAGGAGTATAGCTTGCACTGCTGCCTTCGGACATAAGCGAACCACCGATTGTTGAATTAGACGTATTGGAATACCATTGATAGGTGGGAATACCCACACCATCTGTATACTCTACTTTAAATGCTTTAATAATACCCCCAACGCATATCTTCTGAGTTGCTTCCGGTTGGACGGTTATTAACGGCAACTTATTGATGGTCACACTGGCAGTGTTGGAAGTCATTTCGGCACATCCACCCTGCGACAACAATATTTTGCAATAATAGTACATAGTCCCGACAACGGATGACGGTGGATTAAATGTTGCCGTAGTATCACCCGAAATTTTAATCCCGTTTGATGTGTCATCCAACGTATTACTATACCACGTATAGGATGGATTTCCTGTACCATTTTGATAGCCCGCATTCAGTTGTTCAGGGACTCCATTTAGACAAACAGAACTTGTAACAGGCAGTGCATTAATTTTAGGTTGCAAAACAACCTTCACCGTAGAAAAGTCACTCGTGGCACTACAACCCAAACCTTCCTGTGATACCAGGCAATAAAAATACATAATACCCTTATGCTGGGTGGAAGGGGTATAAATACTACCCTTTTCTCCGGGAATAATATTTCCACCCGCATTTGATGCTAATGTATTTGAGTACCACTGATAAGAATAGCTTCCCTGACCTCCAGTTGCCGACACAATCAGATTAGCAGGAGTGCTATTCTCGCATAAGGTCTGTATGGGTGGAGACATCAACGATACTACCGGATCGGCAATGACCATTACTTCGGAAGGATTACTGAAAACCGATCCGCAACTGCTTCCATTTATAGACAGTTCTGCATAATAGTAATAATTTCCAACGTCATTAAATACCGGAGGAGTATAACTTGCCTGCGTAGCTCCGGGAATCTCTAAACCTCCTGTAGTTGAAGGGACCGTATTGCTAAACCATTTATATCCGGGAGCCCCTACTCCACCTGAAAATTCAACCGTAAAGGCAGTAACAGTACCACCCACACATATTTTTATTGGTGGCAGGGGCTGTGTCGTGATCGTGAGCAACTCATGAATGGTTACTTTAGCAGTCCGGGATATCAAATCCGCACATCCACTGCCTGAAAATGAAATTTTACAATAATAAAACGTGATTCCTACCGCATAGGCAGATGGAGTAAAGCTTGCCAGGGTATCACCATCAATCTGGATTCCGGTTATAGTGTCATTTAACGGATTACTATACCATTGATAATGGGCTCTTCCTGTCACGCGAGTGACTGTTACCGTTAATGGGTTCGTGGTGCCGTTTACACAGACTGAGTCATGCAAAGGCTGGTTGCCAATGACCGGTGTCGGATTAACGATGATATTGAATGTATAAGATACTCCGGTACAACCATTCAATTCAGGGGTAACAGTAAATAGGGCGGTAACCGGCAGGACACCGTTATTCACCATAACAGTCGACGGGATACTTCCAATCCCGTTAGCAGCAATCCCGATTGAAGGCTGAGTATTTACCCACTTGTATAGTGTACTATTATTATTTCCGGTGAAATTTATGGCATTGGTACTGAAACCATTGCATATTTCCTGATTTGTCACAGCTTCAACTGTTGGAGTCGGGTTTACGGTCAAAACAAAGGTCAGGGGATTTCCGGAACATGTGACCTCTCCCTGTTGTATGGAAGGAATAACTGTAAGGGTGTCTTTTATCGGAGCATTGGTCGTGTTTATCGCTGTAAAGGAGGGTATGTTACCCGTGCCGCTTCCCGCCAGTCCAATGGATGGTATACGATTTGTCCACGAATAGGTCGTAGCAACAGCATTTAAAGTATTGAAATTTATGGCAACGGTATTCGACCCGTTACATACTGCCTGAGAGGCCGGCTGAATTACCCGGGCTACCGGAATGACTGTCAGAACATAATCAAAAGTTATCCCGGAACATCCTTTATTTACGGGAGTAATGGTATATGTAATAGTCCCTCTTGTAGTGGAGGTGTTCACCGGGATGATGGCCGGAATGACGTTTCTACTGCTATCGGTTAAATGGACATTGGCAACATTGGTGATGTTGGATGTCTTTTCGACCTTCCAGATAAACATTGTACTGTCCATATCCGATTTCAATTCTAACGGCATAGAGGATGTTCCGGAACAAATTATCTGTGGTAAAGCCGAACTCTTTACAACCGGGGTTTTATGGAGTGTCACTTTGTAGACCAGTTCATTCGTTCCGTCACAGTTACCATTTACTTTGACAGAGACCGTATACGTTTTAAACGCTTTGAATGTGATCCTCGGAAAGGCAACTGTAGGATCATCCATGCTATAATCCGAAGGGATAATACCTGTTCCTGAGATGGTCCAGGCATAGCTTGAAGGAGCATAGGGTGCCGGGCTATAAATGGGTTTCTCACTCGCAGTACTAAAATCAAGAACCGCTTGTGCAGGATCTGTGCTGCACAGGGAAATGATTGTATCACTGGCAGTGATGGTCGGATCACCGTTCACCCGAATGACCGTTGGGTCTGACGTTACCGAACCACATGAATTCATGATAGTTAATGCTACAGCATAAATTCCCGGTTTTGTAAAAAGGATTGTCGGTTTCAGCGATTTTTTTGTACTGTTTTGATATTGAAAACCCGAATCAACAGGATATTCATTAGAAGTCACTACCCATGTATATACAGGATACTGACATGCTTTACCAATGACATTTGAAGTATTGGTAAATTGAATACTCGTACCCACACATATGGTTGAAGCAGTTGAAATGGTAAAGGTAGGTACCGGAGTCATTTCTATGCTGACGGTATCAATTTTTTCGGTGGTTTGGGTACAACCGCCACCATAATTCTGAGCCTGTAATTTTATAAACCAACATCCGGGTTCATTGATTTCAGAAACAGGTATGATTAAATTACCGTTTGTTATCCAGGGTGAATTTGGAGCTATTGATGTATAAACTGAACCTGTAGGTCTTTTATAGTACCAGATATATTTAACTGTCTGTGTGCAACTCACAGTACCAAAGCTGCCTGGTGAAGTTGAATTTACGGCATTAATTTCAGTTGTAATGCACTGAATTTTATTTAACGTAAAATTGGCAACGGGGGGCATACTGGTATTTACTCTTTTTTCAACGCCATTTCCATTCGTGTAATACGTTGAACAGTAATCAGCATTTTTTCCGGTATTAAAAATCCCTTTATTATAAAGCTTCATGCTGACAATATAATAACCTTGATTTACCCCATTTCCCGTGGAACATGAAACAGAATTATAGGTGTGACTGATATAATTATTTGTTTTAAAAATATCAAGTAGTTCCGATTGGGTATATTCTTTTGAAGTTCCATCCCCAAAATCAACTTTATACTTTGATCCCATGTAATTCCGGCCAATTCCATTCAGCGTTCCATCTATCGAAAATTGTACATTATTACCGATACAAACAGTTTCGGATGATATATTATTTAAATTCGTCGCATTTCCATGAAAAATAAAGACATTGCTAATAACGGATGAACTGATGCCATCATTGGCTTCCAGTTCGAAAACATACGTCCCGATTTTTAGAGCATTCGGTAGTATAAATTTGTTACCGGTTACCGGTATGATTGAAATAACAGAATCGTTCATATCAATCATTTTAACGCTATAAGTAACACCACTTACTCCACAAATATTGCATTCCCTGCCATATTCATTGATATTGTCGGTTTTATCTCCAACCTGTACATCCAACTTACCAAAAATGTTCGCTGACGGATTTGAACAAGCATTCAGGCATGTAAATTCACTGTTCGATTGATTATCTAAATTTGAACTGAAATTCGGAAGTGGTATCGCAACTGCTGTTTTCACAGTGAAGATGTCCGTTTCAATGGTATCTGCCGGAAAAGTGGATACAACTCTCAATTTATAAGTTCCTGCCGTGATTCCAACCGGTAAAACTCCATTAATAACGGGTGCATAAAATTCGTCTAATGTATTTAATATCACCTGTGAAGTCCAGTTGCCTCCATTTCCGGAAAGTTCCAATACAAACTGATTCTTTAATTCGAATATACCTGTTGGGTTCATGATGACAGAAACTCCCGAACCAGAAGTATAGGTAGCTGTATGATTAAATCTGATCAGATTCATGGATTGTCCCACAACGGTGAATAACGGTATCAGAACGAATAGCAGTATCACGACCAACCTGGTTAGATTTCCTCTTTTTATGCCTGTCTCCATGGTAAATTAGATTTTTGAGAGTTCGCGTTCGTAAAAAAGCAACATGGATAAACCCGGCTGATTATAAAATCAGTTGGTATAAAAAAGGAGGAAGGACTATTTTGATATTTAACTGTGGATGGATGGCAATATTCAATGTCCTTATTACGCTGTCTTAAAAAAACAGGGAACACACTCAACAGGACCATCAACAGGAAGAATACAGAAAAGAAGAAAAAAGTCATACCGGAAAACGGATAATAAATATAAATATTTAACTTATCCAGGATATGAAACGATGGGGAAGTTAGAAAGTGTACTAATAAAAGGAATTATTGCGAAATTACGATTTTTTTTTTAAATAGACGACAATTTACAGGATATTTACATAAATATACTTCAAAAGTGAATATAAAATGGACTCACTGATTCCAACAGAGAAACATTGGGAGATCAGGTCTACTGATTTCTATCTGCTGGAACGCGTTTTATGGAAGGGACTAAAAAACATCCCGTTAAAAGGATCTAAATCAGTATTTGAGACATCCGGTATCTTCAAAGCCCTTTGCAGCCGGCATTCATGTCTGTTCTAACTGTATATAAAAACACCTCGCCGGCCTACGTATCAGACGGAGGTGGGCAAGGTGACTCACAATGGGTTGTTATTGATTTATTTTGATTGTGCCAGCAAACTGTCCACAGGCCTGCTCATTTGATTTAAAATAAACCGGGGTGCTATACGACTCATGATTCTCAACAGGTTCGACTGTCCCGGGCGAATCTCAAGTGTATTATTGACGAATCCCTTGATGGCGGTTTCAACCATTTGGGAGGTCTCCATGACTGTTGTTCCCTTCATGTCATCTGCAGTAAAGGCGTTCTGCAAATCGGTATTGGTTAACGGAGGCAACAGTTCAAAGACTTTGATTTTTGTATTTTTCAACTGGATACGTAATGTCTGGGTGTAAAAATGAACACCTGCCTTGGTAGCACTGTAAACGGGTGAAATAGGAAACGGTACAAAAGCCAGTCCGGAGGAAACATTCATAATGGCTGCTTCCTGTTGTAATTTCAACAACGGAAGAAACTGATTGACCATTCTGACCGGTCCGGAAAGATTGATCGCTATTTCCTGGTTGATATTATCCAGGTCCATACTCGTGTCGTGCAGATTCAGCTTTCTCATGATCCCGGCATTATTGATCAGTACGTTGAGCGTTGGAAATTGTTTTGACACTTTTTCATACAGGCTTTTAATATCACCGGAGACGCCTGCATCACTCTGGATTATATTCAGGTCAGGGAATTTCTTCTTCGCTTCATTCAGCCTGGGCAGACTCCTTCCTGTTATAATGACCGTGTTGCCAAGTTTTAAAAAATGATTCGCAAGTTCCAGGCCGATTCCATTCGACCCCCCGGTTATGAGAATGGTGTTGTCAGTAGGTTTCATATAGTTGAATTGTTAGATTTTAAATACATAGTTCCTTTTTTACTACACATTATCTAACAATCCAGTTCATACTAAGTTTAAAACCTCAAATAATATCTTATGCTGACACTAGTTTTAATCTTAAATTTCCGGTCAATTATGGTTGATTTGCTTTTAAAATGAACCAACCTACCTGAAACAAAAAGTAAATACCTATATGGGTATTATGACCCATATAGGTATTTACTTTTTGAAAATAATATCAAAAAAAAATGTTTTTGATTTATACTGCTGATTTTTGAGATTATATGGTTTAATCATCCGAAAGGAACAGATCTTCAAGACAGCCTAAAGGAACATTAAATACAATTCATTAAAATCATCCGCAAATCGCAAGACTCCGGACTGAAAATTATGCGTTTTAAGTTCCTTGATTCTTGTTTGGATAACTATTATGTCAGAACAATAAATAATTGTCGTATGATCCCTGAATGCACCGAAATCAACATCTGTATTCCTCATTCCTCACTCCTCACTCCACTGTATCATCCTGAAATTTGTTTACACTTATTCTTCCATCTTTCTACCGACTACTGACTACAAACTACCGACTAACATTCCTCACCTCTCACTCCTATTCTTTAGTCAAACATATTCCTGAAATGGGCGAAGAAATTGCGGGAAGCAGCAGCATTGGGTTTTACATTCTCCGATTTGCTGAGTTTTTCGATGCTTGCTTTTTCATCCTTGTTCAGGTTTTCGGGTATATATACCCCGATATTTACCAGCAAGTCTCCTGTACCATAACGATTCACGCTGGGCAGTCCTTTACCGCGCAGTCGCAATACCTTACCGGGTTGTGTACCGGGGGCAATGGTGACTTTCACTTTTCCTTCCACGGTAGGCACTTCCACCGATCCGCCCAGGGTAGCCATAGGCACGGTAAGCAGCAGGTTATAGATCAAATCGTTTTCATCGCGTATCAGTTCAGGATGTGCTTCTTCTTCCACCAGCACCAGCAGGTCACCATTGGAACCACCGCGTCTGGCAGCATTTCCTTTTCCGCTGACCGAGAGTTGCATACCTTCAGCCACTCCGGCAGGTATGTTGATGGTGATCACTTCATCTTCACGTACAATGCCTTCTCCGTTGCAATGAACGCATTTTTCCTTGATAATCTTGCCATCACCGCCGCATGTTGGGCATTCGGCAGCTGTTTGCATTTGGCCCAGGATGGTTTGTTGCACACGCATCACACGCCCCTGACCGTGACAGGTAGGACAGGTAGTAGAAGAAGAGCTGTTGGCTGCTCCCGATCCAGTGCAATGGGAACAGGAAACGTATTTCTTGACTTTAATTTTCTTTTCAACACCCACGGCAATCTCTGCCAGGGTAAGCTTTACTTTCACACGCAGGTCGGAACCACGACGTTCACGCTGTCCGCCGCCACGTTGCTGGGAACCGCCGAATCCGCCAAATCCGCCAAAATGACCACCGAAAATATCGCCGAAGTGCGAAAATATGTCATCCATGTTCATATTCCCACCGTTAAATCCACCACCGGCAGCACTACCCACCCCGGCATGGCCGTACTGGTCGTACCGTTGGCGTTTATCCGAATCGCTCAGTACTTCGTAGGCTTCGGCAGCTTCCTTGAAGTTATCTTCCGATTTTTTATCACCCGGATTCTTATCAGGATGAAACTTAATGGCTTTTTTCCGGTACGCCTTCTTGATCTCTTCTGCAGAAGCCGATTTGGACACTTCCAGAATTTCGTAATAATCTCTTTTTGACATATAATTAATGTGATAATGTAATGATGTGACAATGTTATAATGTGATGATATGATAATGTGTTGATGTGAAAATCACCTCATTACCTCATTATCTCATTATCATGGTATCATACTTAAAAAAAATTTATTAATGCTAAACTATTGATGTGATAATGTGTTGATGAGATAATGTGTTGATTTGATAATGTGATGATGTGATAATGTGATGATGTGATAATGTGATAATGTGATGATTTGTTGATATGATAATGTATTTTACAACATCCAATATTTCCTTAACTACCTACTATCCAATACCCTCTACCTACTACCCACTACCCACTACCTACTACCTACTATTCTCCAACAACCACTTTGGCAAAACGAATCACCTTATCATTCATGGTGTACCCTTTGGCAGCACAATCAATGATCTTGCCTTTCATATCTTCGCTTGGGGCCGGAAAAGTAGTGATTGCTTCGTGGAACTGGGTATCGAAGACCTCATTTTCAGTTGGGATCGGCTTTACTCCGTTTTGAAGTAAAAAAGAAATAAACTTCGAATAGATTAACTCAACACCATCTTTCACTGCCTGCACATCCTGTGACGTTTCCATCACCTTGAGGCCACGTTCAAAATCGTCGACCAACGGAAGCATGTCCACCAGTACTTTTTCACTGGCAGTCTTCAATAAATCAATACGTTCTTTCAGTGTGCGTTTGCGGTAATTATCAAATTCGGCCATTAAACGCAGGTTCTTATCATTCAGTTCCGCACATTTCAGGGACATTGTCTCCAGTTCATCTTCTATCTGGTCGGCTGCATCTTCATAAGATTCGGTTGTATCCGTGATTTCCTGCTCATTCAATTCATCCTGTACTTCAGGTGCTTCCTCTGTATGTTTTTGCTTCTTCATATTTTAACGTTATTATTTTGCATATTGATTCACCCCGACAAACAGTTAAGGGTTTCCCGCTACCATCAATAATTTTGCCAAAACATCCGTTTTCCGTTTTTGGCAGTAATGAGGTGGCAGATTGGCAGAAAAGGGCGTTGATAGGTTGACAAAAGAGTAGGTAGTGGGTAGTGGGTAGGGTAGTTGGTAGTTGGTAGTTGGTAGTTTGAAGTTTGAAGTTTGAAATTTAAAGTTTGAGAAAATAAAAGTTTATTGCATCATTCCCGATTTGCCCGTGTTTTGTGTTCCGGGTTCTGAGTTCTGTACTTCTGACTTTTACTTAATTGCTTGTATCGTCCTGACATTTGCCTTCTTTGTTCTATATCTATATATGTTCCTGACCGACTACCGACTACTTACTACCGACTACCGACTCTTTCAATCCGCCTAATCTCCTGTTCCAGTTTTATGAATCGTATTGGCATCGTATAGGCACGGTATTGGCATCGTATTGCTTGTAATATCATGTTCGTATTCTTTTCACTTATATGCCATATATCTTTATAGATATATGACATATATATGGCATATAAGTGATTGATAAGTGACTGATATATGGCAACCAATACGATGCCAATACCGTGCCTATACCGTGGCAATTGGGTGGGAAAGACAATACGAGAACAAAACTACTTAAAAAGGTATTCATTTAAATCTAAAGGTGTATAAATATTATAAAATAAACTTAAACTGACTTTTGAACTTATCAAATTCGACAGAAAGTGGAGTAACGGTATCAATTTTTGGAATGAAGGTCAGATTGAAAATTATTTTCAAATTCAGCAAATTCGGTTTTGAAGGTATCTCATTTTTAATACTTTGAACAATGTTTTTTTACACCTTTTATTTGTAATAGTTATGAGATATAACTCAGGAAGAAAGGAACATGATATAATTATCAGGACAACTCCAAAATCAGCACAAAACGAAAAGATGGACTTGAATCCTTTAAAATGTTTCAATTCAAATATCAATATTGATTTTTCACGACTTTGGGTTATATCTGTCACAATGCGTTGCAACTTTAATTGAAGGGTTCTCAACCGTTATATACTTGGATTTTAAGACACCAGTTGATGTAAAGCATGAAGATGGTATAGCAATTGAAAACATGAAAATCTTTGGGTTGAATTCTTTAAATACAAATAACATATATATATATTATTTTGTTTTATTGAATTTATATTAGTTTGTTTAAAGAATTATCTAAATAATTAAAACTTTCTGCTCAAAACAGCCCTTTTTAGGCCATATAAATCATGTTAAAAAAATGCGTCCTAAAAATAAATCAATTAATATTTTTAATATGCTATTTTACAGCTTTTTAAAAATATTCATGTCCTAAATATATTTGAGAATAAATTTTGACAGTTCAAACAATATTAATAAATTTACAATATATCTATATATATTACTTTATGTATGATAAATAAAACAAACATACATTATTAAATTGACCATTTAAAAAATTATTTTTTAAATCATAATAACATAAAGGTACAGTAATTAATTTGTGATATTAATTTTGTTTCCGAAGTCAGAAAGGATACATAATCAACATAAAGTCGATTAAGGATAAGATAATTTAGGGAACCTGAAATCAGGTAATATTGCAAAGTTCGCTACGGAGAATTGATTACCCCCACCAACGACATACTAAAAATGTGTTTCACATAAAACAGGTTCCACATTAGTTTCAGATTCGTAAAATCGGGCGACCCACTATTTAGCATTAAATAAGTTTGAAGAGGAACGCATAAAAATGAATGTCATGAACACAAGTTAAGATAATGTATCAGACTTGAAAAAAGTAGAGTCTGAATTCCGGAGACACCAGTATCTACCTTGTGTTTCAGAGAAGAAAAAAAATATGTTGGAGTACAATTATATTTTTGTAACTCATGCGCTGCCATTTGTATCAAATTACAAATGTTAAATCTCCAGAAGGTATAATCCAATTATATCCGGTGGCAACCAATAAGTTGAAAGTACTACTCAAAAAATCAATCAGAATACTTTGAAACCTAAAATGAGTAATATCAGAGTATTCACAACATTAAAAAAATATGAAAAAATTAATTATTTTACTATTTCTGTCATTTTCGTTTGTCATTGTATCTGCTCAGATAACGGATCGTAAAATTATTGAATTAAAAAAAATCATTCATATAACGCCGCTACAAGAGCTACAAATTAAGACATTATTTGATGCATATACCGTGATGAATGATTCGATATTGTATCACATTCAAGATCCATATATTGCCTCGCAAATGAGTTATGATTCCAATAAAAAATGTAAAGAAGGAGTTATGAATATATTATCTGATAGTCAAAAGGCAAAATATATCAGAGTAATCAGTACCCCTGAAGTTAAGGCTAAGACTGATGCAAAGATGCAAATATTAAGAGAAACCAATAAGTATTCAGAAGCACAACTTGATTCAATGAGTTCCGAAACTTTTGAATATCTTATGTTGGAGAAAGTTGTATATACCCGTGACAAGTTTAAAATTAAGCAACAGAAAGAGAATATCCGAAAATTGAAACAGTATGAACCTAAATCGCTTAAAGAAAGTAATACCAGGGAAAAACTGAAAGCTCAGGGTAAAGTCAACAGAGGTAATATAAACTGGTAATCATCATGAAAAAATCAATTATACGCAGCGGAATAATCGGGATACTGATTATTTTCTTACTTGGGTTAATATCAACTAATTTATCAGCTCAAGCACCAGTCGATTCTACAGAAGTATTACTTAAGATTGCGAAAAAGAGTCAAAGTGGTATTAACTGTAACGTGAATTTGAAAAAAGCATTCAAAATATATAATTATCTGGCTGCAAAAGGTTCACCCAAAGCCATGAATGAATTAGCAAAAATGTATCGGGATGGTGAAGGAATTACACAAAATTATAAGTATGCTATTGGATTTTTCACACAAGCGTCCGATTTAGGAAATTCTTTTGCCACTTGTAATCTTGCTTTAATGTACCATAAGGGTGAAGGAGTAAAACAAAATTTTGCAAAAGCATTTATATTGTATGATAAAGCAGCACAAGCCGGAGAACCACGAGGTTGTTACGGAGCCGGTTATCTGACATATAAAGGTTTTGGTGTGAAGCAAAACTATTCAAAAGCAGTTGAATACTTTAATGCAGGTGCAGCCAAAGGAAATCCTGATTGTGAGTATATGTTGGCATGCTATCATTTAATTGGACATGACAATAAACAGAATTTAGATAAGGGGAAAGAATATCTGGAAAAATCAATGAAGCATGGCCATGGGTGGATTGAAGATATCACCAAATTTAATGTAGTTGATTCTTTAAAACAAGGTGCATTAAAAGATTCAAAAAGGTGGACTGATGTAAAAAAAGGAAAAATCAACAATAATAAACGTCAATTTACAAACAGTGCATCAGAGTCAGACCTACAAGGTAATTGGGTAGGAAAAGTTTACACATACGATTGGTCTGGTATTAAAATAGAAAAAGAGCAGGATGTTAAAATAAAAATGAGTTTTCAGAATCAGATTATGGAACTACAATGGTTTGAAAATAACAACCTTATTACGACGTATATGGCTGAAAACAGTGGAAAGCAATGGAAAGCCTTAAAGGACAAACAATTTGATAAGAATTCATCAAACAAATGGTTTATATTTCGTTCTCGCTATGACATGGTTAAAACCAACAAAGGTGAAACATTGTATGCAGACTTTCAGAAATTCAGTTTGATTACACATGAACCCTCGCAACCTACTATTGCGGTTTTGGAAAGAGTAAATAATGATACTTCGGAAACACCAATTGCGATTACCAGGATTTTTCCGAATCCTTTTTCAAATGAAATATATACTGAATTTAGTATAGATTCCAATCAGAAAATTTCAGTAGAAATTTATGATATTAAGGGATTAAAAGTGTATTCGGGTATTACAAATAATTATATGAAAGGTTCAAATGCTGTTACAATCAAGGTTAATCTCCCAAAGGGAAATTATACACTTTATGTAAAAGGGGATAATTATTCTTGCAGCCAAAATATTATAAGAAAATAACTTAATAGCATACTAAATATGAAAAAAATTAATAAAACATATATCGTTTTGATATTGTTCTTGTTTTCAATTGTTCCCAGTTATGCTTGTTATCCGGATAATATTGATGATTGGGCTGATTGGTGTGATGATAATGATATTCCTTACAATGAATATGATACCTATGAAGATTATCTGGCAAATGCGACAGATGAGCAATTGGATAATTGGGATGGAATTACGAATGGTCACGATGCGGATGGTAATATGACAGGTTCAATAGGTGAAATTACTGTTACAGCTCCAAATTTAAATAACAACACCGGCACCGATCAAACAGGTAATTACATTCCATTTCCTGACCCAGATCCCGACCCCGATTATGACTATGATAATCCTGAACCAAGAGATTGTAATGATGTAGTAGGTGGGAGTGCATACTTAGATGATTGTCAAGAATGTGTAGGAGGTAATACTGGAATACAACCTTGTGATCCGTGTAAAGAAATATCGGATGAATTAGCTAATTTAATAAGCGATAATTCTACTTTAATGGCTGTTAAACAAAAAATTCCATCAGCATTAAGTAATGGTAGTTGTGCCCCTGCCGGGTCTATTTACAGAAATGGCGAAATCGTGAACTGGGGTTCAATTGAAACAAGCAATATAGATCTCGTAAGTGTTTCAAAATCTGAATACAGTCACTTCGATGGTATTAATATGCTTATTGAGAATCGGGATATGTATAGCAAGGCTAGTAATTATGGAGCAGGTGCACTTTCAATTCCTTTGATTAATTTAGGATCAAGCAAGATCGCTGCATTTCTGTCTAAATATTTAACAAAAATAATGACAAAAGGATGTTCCTCTGCAATGTCAATAGCATTATCTGTATATAGTTCTGACATGATGATAAAAAGTAGTTTTTATTCGGGCATCCATGATAAGCTTTCGCAAATGCCTTCTTATGTAGGGTTATATGAAATCAGAACCGAACGGACTATAGTTTCATCCACCGGCAATAGTCACTCTACTCTGGTTGAAATATACGACACAAATGGTTGCTTAATAGATGAAATGACTTTCAACTAATTATTTGATTTCCAATTTATTGTAAAAATAGTTAACGAAGAAATCAAATCTAAGTAGATTCCAACATTTAATTATATGTTTTTACCACTATAGAACATATAGTAATAATGAAAAAAAAAGACTAAATTCGCATAGCAATAGTATCAGATGTACCTTTTGTTCAGTCTGAAATCATCACGGCATTCGGGATAATGTTATGAGTTTTTGGTCTTATTTTTTTCATTCAAAACGATTATGATCTATGTGGTGAAAACATAGCAATACTAATTATCAATTACTTCTGAATACAAATTATGGTATTATTAAAAATTTAAAACATAGATAATGAAAGATAATATTAAAATCAAGGCATTGTATTATTTTGTTTTCCTACTAAACATCATTTCATTGTTTTTTACGATAGTCACAATAAATAATCAAAGTTATTTATTAGTGTTTCTGTTAGTGCCAATAGTTTTTATTCTTATTTTATTTCAGTATTATAAGAAAACAGCAAGTAGATTCTTGAAAACAGTTTTGATATTTTTCTCAACTTGTTTGTTGCCAATAGAAGGACTCTTATTACTAACAAATCGATCGGTCGAAAATTGGTTTATTAAAATCGATAAAACAGTATTCTTTTTTGTATATCATAAAAAAATTCATATTGTTTTATTTTTAATCTCAATTATCATTTCAGAATTAGTCGCTGATAAGTATTTGAAAAATAAAGCGTTCAATTTTCTGTTGGCTTTCTTTTTTGCAGTATTTGTTTTATTTGTTTATAATGCAATTTAATTGTTATTCTGGAAGTTGCAAAAATCAGTTGATAATACTACTACCGACAAGGTTTTGCAATAGTATCGGTATTTCAAACTATAGGAATGCATCGTTTTTATTTTGGTCACTATATGCCTTCACTATAAAGAAATGGTTCAATGCATACTTTAGCTGAAGGTTATTCCTTAGAAGGTTGACGATTGATAAAAAAGGACAGTGATGATTCGACAGAATGAACTTTTAACAAAGTAAATGTAAAGATAGGTCCTGTGTAAAGAGATCAATGTAATAAGGAACACAGTCTTTATTCGCGATATGGAAATCGCGAGACCCAACAGGCATGAAACTTATTGCATCAAAAGAATTACTCTTTAACATCAGCACTCTGAATATCTTAAACGGTGGATACGACATCCTGTATTTAGGGTACTTAATAACCACAGAGCACGGAAAGCTGAACCTTTCAAACTAATCAAACTATTTTTTAACGCTGACATGTCTTCGACGATGTCAGGTTGTTCTCCTAAAGCTGTTATTCCAATCGAACAAAGCTTTAATTCCACAACGCGGAACACGGAACGCTCCCTCCAAACCCTTCAAACTCTTTTTAACGCTGACATGTCTTCGACGATGTCAGGTTGTTCTCCTAAAGCTGTTATTCCAATCGAACAAAGCTTTAATTCCACAACGCGGAACACGGAACGCTCCCTCCAAACCCTTCAAACCCTTCAAACTCTTTTTAACGCTGACATGTCTTCGACGATGTCAGGTTGTTCTCCTAAAGTTGTTATTCCAATCGAACAAAGCTTTAATTCCACAACACGGAACGCTTTCAAACCCTTCAAACCCTTCAAACTTCAAACTCTTCAAACTCTTCAAACGTGTCAAGCGTTACCGCTTCAGCCATGTTACGAAATGGGCGGGATTCTGGTCGAAGGTATAGGGTTTGTTGAGGGGCATGCCGGCATTATCGAGCATGACGTAGAAGGGTTGTGCATTCGCGCCAAACTTGGAACGTTGCAGGTAGCTCCATTTATCGCCTATGGTTTCGATGGACGTAGTACGACCGTTTTCGACTACTTCATAGGGTTTAACCAGTGATGCTTTGTCGTCGACAAACAGGGAGATCAGGACAAAGTCCTTTTTAAGCAATTCCTTTACTTTCGAGTCGGTCCATACCGATGCTTCCATCTTACGGCAATTAACACACCCGAAGCCGGAGAAATCAATGATAACAGGCAGTTTCTTTTCGGCAGCAAAAGCCATTCCGAGGTCATAATCGGTAAAAGCAGGATGCACATCGTTGCTATATAAGTTAAAATCCTGGGTGTACAACGGTGGAGCAAATGCAGAGATTGATTTCAGCGGTGCACCCCACAACCCGGGAATCATATATACTGAAAATGCCAGGGAGACTATCGCTAAAAACACACCTAATACCGACGAATGGGGAGTCTGACTGTCGTGGGCAAAGCTTATTTTCCCCAACAGATAGAATCCCAACAGGGCAAAGATCACAATCCAGATGGACAGGAACACTTCACGATCTAACAGATGCCAGCCATAAGCCAGGTCAGCTACCGAGAAGAACTTAAACGCCAGCGCCAGTTCGAGGAATGCCAGTACCACTTTGACGGAATTTAGCCACCCTCCTGAACGCGGCATGGATTTAAGCCACGAAGGAAAAAGGGCAAACAGGCTAAAGGGAATGGACAGTGCGATGGCAAAGCCCAGCATACCGATGGCTGGTGCGAGCAGCGACCCGCTGGAGGATACCTGTACCAGGAGTGTGCCGATAATGGGACCTGTGCATGAAAAGGACACCAGCACCAAAGTGAAAGCCATAAAAAGGATGCTCACGAATCCGGCGGTTGAGTCAGCTTTAGCATCGAGCTTTGTCGACCAGGATGAGGGAAGGGTGATTTCGAAGGCACCAAAAAAAGAAATAGCAAAAACAACCAGCAAAGCAAAGAACAGCAGGTTGAAAACAGCATTCGTTGCCAGGGAATTCAGCGCACTGGCACCAAAAATAAGGGTAATCAGGATTCCCAGCATCAGATAGATAAAGATAATTGCGAAGCCGTATAAAATGGCATCACGTTGCCCGAGCTTTTTATTCTCGGAACGTTTGAGGAAAAAGCTGACGGTCATGGGTATGATGGGCCATACGCAGGGAGTTAGCAAGGCCAGGAAACCACCAAGCAGTCCGGCAATAAAAATAAACCAAAGTGATGTGGCACCCGAAGTGCCCTGACCTTCACCGAAGCTGTTCAGTTCACGGATAACCGGCTTCCAGGTATCGGTCGGCTTTACCGGAATAACCGTTTGAGCCACTACAACTTTCGTTGCAGGTGTTCCCAGGGTAAACGGAAACTTAGAGGGTGGCAGGCAGCTTTTATCGTTGCAAGCCATAAATTCGACATAGCCCTTGATCTTTACAGCCGTACCGGCTTTATAGGATATTTTTTGAATGAAGAGTGCCTGACCCGAATACCAGTTCAGCTCCATATTAAAATTGGTATCAAATTGTTTGAGTAATTTGGAAGGGCATTGCACCTCGCCTACTTTCATTGCGTTTTCCAGCTTTTCGAATACGATGGAAGTGGGATGCGGTCCGCCGGCAGGCAGCTTCAACCCGTATAAATGCCATCCTTCGTCAATGGTAGCCTGGATATGTATTTCGGCAGTATGATCACTTGTTACTTTTTGCTCGACAGTCCACTTCACCGGCTCATAAATCTGACCAACAGAAGTTGAAGCGAATAATACACAGAAAAGGAAGAAGATAATTTTTTTATACATGGTGATATTTACTATTTACTATTTACTATTTACTATTTACTATTTACTATTTACTATTTCGGTAAACCGGAATTATCGATTATATAGCTCAAACTTGCAATAAGAAACCAAAAAAAAGTAACATTTCGTATTTAAACTTTGAGTGAATGGCAAAATTAATGTTTTATTTCATGTTAAGACTATATTCCGGTCGGTTATGTTATAAAATAATTAAAATATCCTATGATACTAGATACAAAGATATTGTTTTACAGAGGATTCGTATTCTGTTATCGTTATTCAAGGCTTCCGGTTGTTGATAACAATCCTTACACCATTTATAATATTGATTTAGGAATTATTAATAAACCCATCATTTGTATATCCCCTACGGGGAAAGGATACGTTGTTTGCCGGTTTCTATGGATATATATTCCCTACGGGAAAAGAAAAGAATAATAGGCGAAGAATTATCATTTCGGGAATGCAAGGAATAAATCAGTTTCAATATATTATTTTCCCCGTTTTGGGATATATATAGATCCATAAAACAAAGACCCAACTATGAACAATTCCATGTAGGGGATAAACCAATCATTTGTATATCCCCTACGGGGAAAGGATTCGTTGTTTGTCAGGTTCATTTGGCTAAAGCCGATGTGAATGATCGAATTAGTTCCTCCAGCTAAAGCTGGAGTCTATTGATGGAAAACACATTTGTGCATGGAGGGATTTACAATTGCGATTTTAACATCCAGCTAAAGCTGGAGTCTATTGATGGATAACACATTTGTGCATGGAGGGATTTACAATTGCGATTTTAACATCCAGCTAAAGCTGGAGTCTATTGATGGATAACACATTTGTGCATGGAGGGATTTACAATTGCGATTTTAACATCCAGCTAAAGCTGGAGTCTATTGATGAACCCACATTTGTGCATGGAGGGATTTATAAATGCAATTTTATCATCCAGCTAAAGATGGAGTCTATTGATGGAATACACATTTGTGCATGGAGGGATTTATAAATGCAATTTTATCATCCAGCTAAAGCTGGAGTCTATTGATGGAAAACACATTTGTGCATGGAGGGATTTATAAATGCAATTTTATCATCCAGCTAATGCTGGAGTCTATTGATGAAACCAACATTTGTGTATTGAGGGGTTTATAAATACGATTTTAACATCCAGCTAAAGCTGGAGTCTATTGATGAAATCTACATTTTTGAATTGAGGGTTTTATAAATGCGAGTAGGCAATTACCCGCATTTTCTGGTCTATACTAAATTTTCCAACATTCCTTCAACCTACCTACTACATACTACCTACTACCTACTCACTCCTCACTCCTCACTCCTACCTTGTGAGCATAAATTTAAAGCTCACCCCGAAATCGGAAGACGAAACGGGATAGGACGATGAAATAAGCGGGGTGCTGGATTGCTTGTTGTAGAACAACTGGATGTTTACTTTCGAACTAAACACGTAGTCGGCAATCACTTTCAGGGTAAAGAGCTTATTACCGCTCGAAGCCTGGGTAATGTTTTCATCCACCTTCCGCAACAAGGTCTTGATATCCTTGTACGATACATCGGCACTTAGCTTTAAATCGTTCTTTACCTTGGTTTGCTTATCCGACTTGAGTCTGAGGATAACATCAAAATCTTTCAGGATATACCCGGCACCAACAACAAATTCATCGGTAGCCGATTCGATCAACTGGGTACTCGAGAGGTTGAGTACCAGGTTACGCGATTTGCGGTATTCGGCTTTTGCAGTCATGCTATTTTTCAGGGCTACATTCACACCGATAAGCGGAACGAACTGTTCGTTGATCGAGACATCCGAAATGTCGTAGGGAGAAGACGGAATGGCATTGTTATCGTTCTGGACATCCCGTACATATCCAGTAGTGCCGTTAACATCAGTACCCATACCCACCCAGGTGGAATAGGAAGTATACGATCCGATGTTGTAGCTACACGAATAAGCATGTGTCAGGCTGACGGATTTAAACCGTTCCTTAATCCAGTCGATATTCGACAGTCCATCATAACTCACCCGCCAGTTCGGCAATATGCTCAGCAGGGACAGGAACGGGTTGGTGTCGACCGAATTGACATCACGTCCGGTATAGGCAGCTAAGAAAGCAGGAATCAGCACATCGGAAGAATTCATCCCATAGGCGCCATTGGCAGGATTGAATTTACCTTTTATACCGGCAGCATTTATAAAACCTGCATCCGGATAGTCGGTACCTACATATTTTGAATTCAGGCGGTCGGCTACAACCTGCCGGTTCGTCAGGAAAGTATTGAACAGTTCGGAATTATAGTTTGAATGGGCATTCCCGGTAGGCTTGAAAGAAGTAGCCAACGCCATCATAGTGATGTTATAGCTTCCGGTAAAGGTATTCGGCAACGTCGGGTTCTGATAGTTGATGGTAGTATTCTTCGCTTCATACCGCTTGGCACTCAGATCGATCTTAAACCCGGAAATAGGTTCAATAGACACCTTGATATCCAGGTCGGAAGTGAAGGCACGGGTAGCAGGACTCACAATGGTGTTATCTTTTGACAGCCATCCATTATCACGCATTTTTGTAATGGTATTGTCGTCCGTAAAACCAAACACAAAGCCATAACCGGGTGCCTGCATATTATTTATGGTCTGTTGTCCCAGGAATCCCGGTTCAGGGGCAAATCCCGGAAGTACCATGCTATTCGATTCACGGTAAGTAATGGAAGCACGTCGAAGCATCATCAAGGCACGAACCGCAACATCAACCGTTGATTTAACGGGATTCTGAATGGATTCATCCAAGGTAGTGAAAGTAAGCAACACACTATCGGCATTGACGGGCGGTGTTATTTCCACGGTAGTCGGACTCTTGGTTTTATACAGGATATTGAGCAGTTTGCCATTCCGGTCAATGGCCGAAAATTTAAGTTTATCGCTTCCCAGCCTGTGATTGATGGATATCAGCTTATTCTTTTCAAGGTTCACCTTCCGGGTATACGATTTCGATTGGAATTTCGGCTTTGGTGCAGCTGTCAGGTTTGCAAAACGTCGGTTCACCTCTTTCAAGTATTTGGATTTATTGTACAGGGATTCAAAGTTAAACTGTCCATCTGCTTGCCAGGCACCCATCGAGGAAGCAATATTACCGGGTTGAACGCCACCGCCCTGAATAAGAGCCATGCGGTTCCAGTTATACGTTGAGTTGTACGATGCATTGGTTATCACCCAGTCGAACAGAGGAATTTTATTGATTGGAAGCGCCCATGATGCCGAGAATGTCTGCAGGTAGGTATACGGGGTTCCCAGTCTTTTTATATTTGACCACACCGAGTCACGCCACTGTTCATAGTATTGCTTTCCCATTTCCGGAGTATGAATGGGTTCATCTATGGTTGCATTCATGGCAGTCTGGAAACTGAATTTGATCGCCCGAGACAAATCGTACTTGATATCCAGTTGCCTGTTCCATATAAAATTTTTACTGGAAGTCAGTGCCATGGCTTCATTTGTATTTCCATTCGAGGAGGTGATATTCAAATCACGCAATTGCACTTGCGAATACTGCCTGTCCAGGTTGGTCATATAACTAAACGATGAAGGCAGGTAATTAAAATTGAAATCCTTGACAATTTTAAACAGCGGTTTATCGAGTAATTTTACCCTCTTAAACGGTTCAAAAGGTTTCGGATTGAATGAGAAGCTGTAGTTCACTGCTGCCCGTTCCTCTTTAACCAGGTTTTGCTGTATTTCCGAACTATGTTGATTTGTTTCATTATAGGCATACGTGAACGTGACATTGGCCGGATCATAAAACTGAGGAGTCTTACTCTTGATATTGACCTTGGCACCCGAGATATTAAAACTCTTCGATGTATTGACCGTTTGTGATATCTGGTTCAATGAATCTTTCTGACTCTGTGTTTTCAGGTTTTTCAATGCATCCGAAAGCAGGATATCCTGATCCAACGGATTATACTTAGGTGAAGTGGTTTCATTGGTATACGAAAAATAAGCCGGTATTTTCAATTTAACCGCTTCGGGCAGAAAACGTCCCAGTTCAAGTGCTGTTGAGAAGTTCATTTGATACAGGTCATCCAGCCTACGGGTCATGACATTGCTTTCCAGTCCTCCATACCCGGCTGTTTCCATCCGTCCTGAGAAGTTTATGGTACCCACATCCGATAGTCCGACAGCCAGGTTACCCATGGCAGCCCATCCACCCGATTCATCAAACTGGGACATGCGCAGTTCGTCCGCCCATACTTCTCCTGATTTTACACCACCACTGGCATTGCGAACCCCGATCATGATACTCTCTACATCGGAGATAGACGGGTTACCGACAATGGTAATCTTATTGAGCGGCTTATCGGGATCGTACACGATATAGGGAATCATATTCGACACACTGGAGGTGCCATTCTGTTTGGCTGCATTGCGCTTTAATTTGGCAGCAGTCAGGGCAGTGAAGGCAAAATCAAACATGTTTTCGGGATACCACACAGCTTGTTGATCGGATACTTTCGTACCGGAATAAAGACCCGGAGGTGTGAGGCGCAACGGTATTTCATACTCATAGTAATTATTCTTCATATCCGATCCTACCCTGACAAAACAGGTCAATTCATAATCTTTCAGATCGCGTACATCACTTAGCATTTTTTCGGCATGAACAAACATCTGCATGCGTTTGTACTGGCGCATGTCATACGATGAATTTTTATAAACGGCACGGGCATCCCCGGGAGCCAGGTCGGTGACACGCAATACCATCGATTGTTCGTTTTGTTGCAACAGCTGGGGTTGACCGGGATCTGTTTCACGTGTTATTCCGGGAGGCAAAATATAATTTACGGGTGTCTTACTGGCATTTTCCTCAATATTGACCGCCTGTACATCCAGCTTACCGGTTGATATAGGAGCTGTGGTTGCATTATCTGGATACAGTTTATTAGTATACCCACGCCATTCACCGCGCACCAGGTCCAGTGTTCCAAACCTGAGATGGGCTTCGCTGTCAAAATTGGTCATAAACATACGAATGAACCGTATAGATTTAAAATTGCGGATACCTCCAATGGCTTCAGGATTCTCCCTGATTGGAATTTTAAACTGGTACCAGGTGACCTTTTCGGTCTTGCCGTTTTTCAACACGACATCCGAGGTGATGGCATCGGTAATATAATTATTACCCACCGACATGGCATTTTTATCAATACTAACTTTATACTGGTAGTACTTTTCATATTCATTCATGGTATTATCCCCGTTGATATCCTCGTCATCGGGAATGGAAGTCGCTGAGGTGGCATACGATTCGGACACATTACTGGCATCGGGGGAATTGCCTTCCGTTCCGTTATAATGCTTATAACGGCTCAGGATATCCAGTTTTTCGTTGTCGTAATCCGTACCACGGTAAAAATGGTAATTATCACCTGCCGGATCTTTGAGAGGAGAAAATGGATCGGCAAGCATTTTGGTACGTTCTTCAGGAGACAACACCGTATTCAGCTGATCGACATATTTTCTATAAGTCGGATAGTTGAATTCATCGACAGTTGATAATCCATCCAGCCCGACATCCTGATTCACACGGGCCCCCAGGGTATTGTCAAATGCATTGACTGATGACTGTGTCCTGGCTACATGTCCCCACACCGTGGTATCGATTTTGGATATATCGCCATCAATGGGCAGTCCGGCTTCGTATGATTTCTTACCGTCTTTGAGGATGTCTTCACTGATATCACCCAGGTTGAAATACAAATCACCCGTTTTAGCGGTTGCCAATCCACCGTTGACATAGGGATCCATCATCCAGAATTCGATGTATTCAATGTTTGAGACTTCAAAATCAGTTGCATCAAGCTTGCGCATGATTCCACCCCAGCGTTGTTTTGGGTTCTTTAATGTACCATCGGCATTCATCCCGGTCACATCCAGGTTATATGGTCCACGTTCGGTGGGATAGAACGACATGTTCATAACCGTCATGCGGGACGTCTGGGTAGCGAGTGTTTGTTTGTTTGGAAAAATTTCAGGCACCAGGATATCACGTGTCAGGTTATTCGACTGCATTTCCAGGTCATTGCGGATATACTCCGGATTGGTTCGGGTATCGCTGTTATTGAACATTGGATCCACATAATACCAGGCGAGCAGCCCCCTGTTTTTACCATAATCAATATTATCGCTCAACCGTGCTTCCGGGAAAAGTGCATTATTTGCATTGTTATACGGGGTGCTGGCCAGGTACCAGTTGGTTGGATAATGGATATCGATCGATGTTTGCGTGGATTCGAAATCGTCAATATACGCCAGCCCGGCAGCTCCCACTACATTTGAATGACCAGGAATCAGCTGTGCAATCTCGGCATTCAGGGCAATGGTCGATGGTTTGGTGGCATTGACAAAGGGCAGCTTGTTGAGCATATTGGTCAGAAACTGAGATTCGGTACGCCACGAAGTATTCAGGCCCCAGATTGTATTGGATATCGGTTCACTTCCGGTATTGACTTTGGTAGTCAACGGCATTTCCGAAAGATGCATCATGGTACCGCCCAGGCTGAAATCCTTGTTGAACTTATATTCCAGGTGAGTTCCCAACAATGTTTTGCGTTGCATGCTGAACAGTGATTGGTTTTCGAGCTTCACATCGATGTTGGTGCCTGCTTCCATTAGTCCCGTATTGAGGATGGTGACAGTTCCCATGGTATAATCCACTGTATAATCTTTATTTTCTGTCAGAGTGGCACCACCGGCAGTAACGGTAACCGAACCACGGGGCACATTCATGGCATTCAACCTGATTTCCGATCCGGAGGAAGCTTTATATTCGCCAACCAGATGGAATTTATTCTTATAACTGAGTTCCCGGGCAACAATTAAAGTTGAATCGTACAGTTCCTGGTAAACGTATTTGTTGGCTAAGTTATCATCCCCGATTTTAATTCTCAGATCGGATCCGAAGGGTTCGAGTACCGGGAATATGATCCTGCCTGAAGATGACTGCACGGTGTATCCTTCAATGTAATCAAAGCGTCCATCCGGATTGGGCGCATTTTTAGAATCCAGGTTATCCAGGTTCATGACCTTGAGCAAAATGACATTCTTAACAGCATTGGATCCCTCGGTGAGATAACGTAAATCGGTACCGATTGAGTCGTTCCGGTAGACGATGTTCAACATAAACTTATCGGGTTGAATCTGAAGGGCACCCAGGCTATAGATATTTTTCATCATTAAATCCCATGACTTTAGTTTCGGGGACTGGGATGTTCCTTTCAGTAATTTTATAATCAGTGCCTGAGGTGCTGTTACCGGATCGGTAGAGAATTCACCTACCTGGTATACCTGTCCGTCATAGGTATATTCGTAGGCCACACCCAGTACTTCATCAGGATTCAGTGTTGTCCGCAACGAGATCATCCCCAATGTTTTGTCGAAAGTATATTCCGAAAGATCCAGTTTACGGGCACTTTCTATTTTCTCATAATCTTCTCCTCCGTTGAAACCGCTGTTGGCATAGGCTGACGATAGGATTGAATTGGTTTGTTGTATGTCGCGGATTCCCGGGAGGCCGGATATGGCACCATACATATTATTGGCTTTATTTACCGGCAATTTGGCCGATGGAACAGTAGGATGCCACAGTTGTGTATTGTCAATGTCATCCGTTTCAGCCAAATCCATAAAGGCAATAATGTTACGGGCCTGATCGTAGTTACCCCGTTTATTGGTCACCCACACTTCGAGCCTGTTGATGGTTATTCCCGAGGATATATACGGGAGCTTGCTGACATTTTTTTCGTATGTATTTCTGAAATAATGAGCCAGAAAGAAATGGCGGTTTTCGTCGTAATTATCAATACCTATATCAAATTTAGTGGTTTGGGCACCGCCTTTTGAACTCACTGTCTGCGTTTGAGATTCCTGCTGGGAGGCCAGGGCAACAATATTCAGTTTGCCAAACTGCAATTCTGTTTTAATACCAAAAAGGGCTGTACTCCCTGTAATTAATGAACTATTGAGGGGCATGCTCACATTTCCGGCTTCGATATTCTTTATAATATCATCTTCTTTGCCTTTATACGCCAGCTTGACCATCTTTTGATCAAAATCGAAACTTGACTCTGTATTATAATTCAATCCAAAATTGACTTTATCACCCACGCTTCCGGTGACATTCATCTGAATCTTTTCATTAAAATCAAAGATATTGGAGGTGCGCATTCTCTCGGTCAATGCCGGATTATCCACTTTGTTGCTTTTAAATCCGAATACCAGCTCTGCCGATCCCTGTGTTTTAATTTGAACACCACCGGGTCCGAATACTTTATCGGCGGGTCCGATATTGAATTTCATATCTGAAATAGAAAACTTATCCTCATTATTTACCGAAGACTTGTTGTTTTTTTCTTTCCAGTAGGTTTGCATATCTTTTTTAGCCGAGAAGTTCCGGTATTCCTGTTCGGTCATTAAAAAAGGAGTGGCAATTTCCGTTTCGCCCACAAAGGTACGCAGGATATAATTTCCGGATTTACCATCATATTCCACCACCGATTTTACATTATCCGGTTTTGGAGCATCCATAGGATACTTTTTAGTCAGGTCATCGTATGTATCTTGTTTGTATTCTTTTATTGGAAATCTTGTTTTATTCTTGTGGATGGTATCGGGTGGGGCAACAGCAGGTTCTGAAGGAAGTTGATCCATGGCATAATGTTCACTTGCAGTTACAAAAGCATAAGCCGAACTGAGTGCAATGCCACAGAAAAGTATGATGGCGAAAGTTTTATTTGTAAAAATCATAAATAATTTTTGCTTCAGTAAAATAATATGGATTGTTTTTGAATTATGAATCCTCCAATAGGGTTATTCTATCAGGATTCATACTTAATTACATCATTTTTAAAGCTATTTTGATCAATTGTTCGACTTTGAGTGACGGTTGTTCAATCAGAATCCGTTCGACTGTTTTTTGTGAGGCAGCGGGTGCAAATCCCAACATGATCAGGGCAGATACTGCTTCTTCTTTTTGTTGCGCATGTATATTGGTAGCAATATTCGGCAGATCACTTCCTCCAACTCCTTTTACAATTTTATCTTTCAGATCGACAATTATCCGTTGTGCAGTCTTTGTACCAATGCCTTTGATGGCATTTAATGCCACGACATTCCCGGAGGCTATCATTTCCTGAATCTCCTGTGCCGAATAGGATGACATGATCATCCTGGCGGTATTCGCCCCGATACCTGAAACTGAAATTAATAATAAAAACAAATGACGTTCACTCTGATACCTGAAACCGTACAGCACATAAGCATCTTCCCGAATCGCTTCGTAAACGAATAACTTAGCATTTGTCTGTTCATCTAAATATGAGAAGGTTGGGAGGGTAATGTGTATAAAATATCCTACACCGTTTGTTTCGAGTACTACGTTAGCAGGTGTAAGTTCGGTGATATCGCCCTTGATATAGTCAATCATTCAATTATAGTTATTTATTTTATTTTCTTAATTTTAACTTGCAAATATACTAAAATTTTGTTTCCGACCCAAATGAATGGGTCGATACCTGTCAAAGATGTGTTCTCGTAAAATCAATAACGAAGTAATTAAAAAAATAGTACAATTGAAAGGGTTAAAACTGAAAATACTACAAGAAAAGGATTTTTTACTACGACATTATTTTTAAACTCCATAAACAAAACTTTGAAATTGTTGTTTTAATTAAGACAACATAAAGTTAATAACCATAAATATCCAACTTATGAACCGATTAAGAAGTCTTGTTTTCCTCCTTTTTGCGACCACAATCCTATGTTCCGGTCAGTTTAAAGTTCCCGCCTTGCAATTTAAAAACGATGCATTGGAACCATACATCGATAGTACTACCATGCGTATTCATCACGATCTACATCACGGTGCCTATGCCGCAAATCTAAACAAAGCGCTGGAAAAATATCCTGAATTATATAAAAAGGATATTTTGGAACTTATCCAGCACATTAATGAATTGCCTGCTGACGTACAGACAGCCGTTCGCAACAATGGAGGTGGATTCTATAACCACAGTTTCTTTTGGACCATGCTTGCTCCGGCCGGAAGTGCCAATATGACTCCTAAACTGGAAAAGATCCTGGTGGATAATTTTGGAAGTATTGATGCCTTCAAAACCGAATTTGAAAAAGCTGCTGTGGACAGGTTCGGATCAGGTTGGGCATGGCTGATCAAAGACAGCACTGGTAAACTGAAGGTAATTTCGACCCCTAACCAGGACAACTCACTCATGGCGAACGCTGAAGTGAAAGGAACTCCTGTTCTGACGATTGATGTGTGGGAACATGCCTATTACCTGAAATACCAGAATAAACGGATGGCGTATGTCAAAGCTTTCTGGAATGTTGTCAACTGGACAGAGGTTGAACGGTTAATCGGAAAATAGCACCTCACCCCTACCCCTCTCCTTAAGGAGAGGGGGAAAGCCGCATTTTCAGGTAGAAAGTGCGGCTTTTATCTGTATTTTGTCAGTTGATAGTACTAAACCAAACGAATGAAGGACTTATAATAAAAAATAAATGAGTGGTTTTGATCATCATTAATTTATAGCTTACGCTACTTGATAGTATTTCCGGTTTGTAATGCAATAACCTACAAATGGAGCCAGCGACATCCCTAATTTTCGGGACTACCTGTTTTTACAACACTCAAAAACAGAAGCATAAGTTCAATTACCATCTTTCAAACCCGAAATAATTCAACCAACTTCTTCTGACAACTTACTACCGACTATAAACTACCAATGGAGCTTGCGACATCCCGTATTTTCGGGACTATAAACTACGAACTATAAACTAATTGTGTATCTTTGCATTTTAATTGAAAATAAAGCCTAAGTACCTATTATGCATATCGAATTACAACTCACTCTTACCCCGGAGCAGGCCTATAAACAGGAATTGCTCACCAAACAAGCGGCAGATAAGTTGCAGATTTCACCGCAACTTATAACCCGGATCCGGACTTTAAAGAAATCAATTGATTCCAGGTCATTTTTACCCAAAGTGATTGTTACCGTTGATGTTTACTGGGATGAAGTTCCTCCTGAAGCTGTTAAACGGGTACCTTCCTATTCATTTGTCGGGGATAAAACACCGGTATTAATTATCGGAGCAGGTCCGGCAGGTCTTTTTGCGGCATTAAAACTGATTGAATCGGGATACAAACCTATCATCATCGAACGGGGTAAAAACACCAGCGACCGAAAAGTGGATATCGCCCTGCTAAACAGGAATAAAGGCATTAACCCTGAATCAAACTACTGTTTTGGTGAAGGTGGAGCAGGTACTTTTTCGGATGGGAAACTGTATACACGTTCCAAAAAGAAAGGAAACACACAATCCATTCTGGAAGTATTTCATTATCACGGAGCAAATGAAAACATCCTCTATGAAGCGCATCCCCATATCGGGTCGGACAAGTTGCCTACTGTCATTTCGAACATAGGACAAACAATCCTTGATTCGGGAGGTGAAATACATTTGGAAAAGAAACTGACAGAAATACTGATTGAAAACAACAGGGTAATCGGATGTAAAACCGAAGATGGAAGTGTTTTTCAGGCGAATTCATTGATACTGGCCACAGGACATTCTGCGCATGACATTTATGAAATGCTTCACAACCAGGGAATACTGCTTGAACCAAAAGGTTTTGCCATGGGAGTCAGGGTTGAACACAAACAATCATTGATCGACAGCATACAATACCACAGTACAACGCGAAGTGAATACCTGCCGGCTGCCAATTACAGCCTGGTTGAACAGGTGAACGACCGTGGCGTTTATTCTTTTTGCATGTGCCCTGGCGGACATATAGTGCCGGCTAGCAGCAACGGAGATGAAATCGTGGTGAATGGAATGTCTGCATCATTACGTAATTCTCCCTATGCCAATTCAGGTATCGTGGTTGAAATACGCCCGGAAGATATACCGGAGGATTTTCAACAATATGGTGTATTGGCGGGGTTGAAATTTCAGGAATCGGTTGAGAAAATGGCTTTCACCAACAATGGTGGACAAGGGCAGGTAGCTCCCGCCCAACGATTGGGTGATTTTGTACAGGGCAAGCTCAGTGCCGATTTACCTGAATGTTCGTATTTACCGGGATTAATTTCTTCGCCCCTCCATTTTTGGTTGCCGGAGAATATATCTTCCAGGTTGCGGGATGGATTTAAAAAATTCGACCGTAAAATGAAGGGATTCCTGACCAATGATGCCATCGTAGTAGGTGTTGAGACCCGCTCTTCGGCAGCAGTACGTATCCCCCGGGATGCAGAAACCGGTCAGCACCCTGTTATTGCAGGACTTTATCCGGCAGGTGAAGGATCGGGTTATTCGGGAGGAATTACCTCTTCGGCCGTTGATGGCGAAAATGCAGCATTGAATGTTGTAAAGGGGCTTGAAACAGTTTGAAATGTTTGAAATATTTGAAAGTTTGAAAAGTTATTCGTTCCACGTTCAGGGTATTGATTCACTTTTAGTGAATATATACTGAGTAATACACATAGGAACCTGAAAAAAAACAAAACTACAAACTACATTCTTCAAACTACAAACTTCTAACTTTAAATTTTAAACTTTAAATAAATAATGAGACATAAACCGAAAGCAGTTCCACCACCAAAGGAAACAAGGTTGAAAGCAACCGAGCCCATAGAATTAATGGCATTTCTGATGGCAAAAATGGGTGGAATGAGTCGTAATTCAGTGAAATCAATGCTGGCACACCGCCAGATCATGGTAAACAGCAAGATTACTACTTTATACAACCAGCCACTTCAACCAAATGACCTGGTCACCGTAAACAGTTCAAGAGGAAATATCGAACTGAAACATCCAAAACTAAAGATCATTTTTGAAGATGAATACCTGATCGTTGTCGAAAAAAAGGAAGGTTTACTAACTGTGATTGCAGGGGATAGTGAAGAGACAACAGCATTTTCCATATTGAAAAATCATGTAAAAAAGAGTTCACCTACTAACAAGATCTATACCGTACACCGGCTTGACAGGGAAACTTCCGGTGTGATCATGTTTGCAAAGAACCGTGAGGTTCAACAAACCCTTCAGGAAAACTGGCACCGTATCATTACACGCCGGATTTATGTGGCACTGGTGGAAGGTGTGGTTGAAAAGGATGAGGATACGATTGTTACCTGGTTGTCGGAAAATGAGAAATCGCTGAAGATTCACTCGAGTGAATCGGACAACGGAGGACAACAAGCCATCACACATTACCGGAAGATAAAATCGAATGAGAATTATTCCCTGCTTGAAATAGAACTTGAAACGGGTCGTAAGAATCAGATCCGGGTTCATATGCAGGGAATCGGTCATCCCATTGTTGGAGATAAAAAATATGGTGCAGGGACAAGCCCGATTGACCGACTGGGATTACATGCCAGGTTACTTGCCTTTTATCACCCGGTTACCACTGAGATTGTCAGTTTTGAAACAGCTGTCCCACGTAATTTTTTAAATATATTCCACTAAAAAAGAGGTAAGGAGTGAGAGATGAGGAATGAGGAATTAGTAAATAGTAAATAGTTGGTAGTAAGATAAAGAATACAAAGTAAATAGCAAAAAATTATATATTTGTATTTGTAATAAAATAAAAAATCCCTTTCCGAATAAACCGGAAAGGGATTTTTTTGTATGTAATATTAGATTCACTGAAAATCAGATTACTCAACTTAATTCTAATATCTTTGTCTTTAGTCTTTAGTCTTTAGTCTTTGATCTTGGATCTTGGTTCCTGGTTCTTGGTTCTTGGTTCTAAAGAATCAGCTTAGATCTCCCAGGCCAATGCACTTGCTCCCAATACGGCAGCATCTGCTTCCTTCAGTTCGGAGAACAATACTTTAACTTTTCCTTTCCAGATATTGAGCAGGTTCTTTTCCATGTTTTCAACAATCGGGTTCAAAATCAAATTGCCGGCTTTAGAAAGTCCGCCAAAAAGAATAATGGCCTCAGGAGCACTGAAAGTAACAAAATCGGCAAATGCCTCGCCTAAGATTTTTCCGGTAAAATTAAATATTTCAATGGCAATTTCATCTCCCTCCATGGCAGCATCAAATACATCCTTCGAAGTTATGTCCGTGACAGGGATATTTCTCAGGATACTTGCTTTGGTGCTTGATTCAAGGATCTCACGAGCCGAGCGGGCAACACCAGTTGCCGAAGCATAAGCTTCCAGGCATCCTGACCGGCCACAACCACACGTACGGCCATTGTTACGCATGATTATCACATGTCCCAGTTCACCGGCAAAACCATCATGGCCATACACCACCTTGCCATCAATCACAATACCACTTCCTACTCCTGTACCCAGGGTAATCATGATAAAGTTTTTCATGCCACGTGCTGCACCATAAGTCATTTCACCCACAGCAGCTGCATTCGCATCATTGGTTAGTGCAGTTGGAATACCAAATTTATCCGCCATCATGTTTGCAAACGGGATAACCCCTTTCCAGTTCAGGTTAGGAGCAAATTCAATATTACCGGTATAATAATTCCCGTTTGGAGCACCCACACCAATTCCTTTGATTTTATCAATTCCACCTGCTGCTTCAATCAGCTTGCTTAACGCAACATAAATATCATCAATGTATAAATTGACATCCATGTGAGTAGAAGTTTTAACAGCACTTTTGGAGACAACATTTCCACGGGTATCCACAATACCGAAAACGGTATTTGTACCACCCATATCCATACCTATTACATATGGTTTTTCCATACTATAAAATTATCTAAGTTGTTAATAATAATTATAAATCATTTATCATTCTTATTCTACAGGAATATCCTTGTTGACATTCTTGCAACCCACTAATGCGTAAAAAAGCATATACAACAAACAGGCAAACATTACCCAATAACTGTTCAGGTATCCTAAATGATCAGAAACATATCCCTGTATAAGTGGAACAATACCGCCACCACAAACCATGACCATAAAGATTCCTGCACCTGCAGCTGTATATTTTCCAAGCCCTTCAACCGCCAAATTGAAAATACCACCCCACATAACAGAAGTACACAGACCACACATTACAAGAAACATAATGTTAATTGGCACCTGGGTAATACCAAATGAGAAATCAGACCTAAACAAAGGCATGCTAACAGTTGTGGTTAACGGGCTGAATATTGCCAATAAAATAAATAAGAGTCCCAATGAAGAAACTGCAATCATCATAGCCCTACTGGAGAACTTAGAGCCTAGTGCTCCACCGGTTAATCTACCCACTAACATTAGCAACCAATAAATACCAACTACAAATCCGGCTGTAGTTGCATCAATTCCTAAACCAACATGTGATCCAACTGTGGATGAAGCAGTCATAAAGAGATTAGCTGTACTTGGGATGCCAATTTCTATACCTACATAAATAAAAATTGCAATAGCGCCTAAAATGAAATGACGGAATGACAAAGGGCTATGAGAGTGTTTAACTTTTCTTTCAACTGAAGTTTCCATATGAGGTTCAGGAATCTTAACAAAAGACAATACGATAAATGCTAATGCAAAAATACCCAAAGCCAGGAAAAGGGCAGGATTGGCTTTTTCAATGGTACGACCGGCAGCCGCTCCCATCAAATAACCAACAAGCATAGGTGTAATGGTTGCACCCATGGAGTTAATTGAACCTCCAAATTGTAATAACTTATTTCCGGAATTACCTCCGCCACCTAATGTATTAAGCATTGGATTTACAACTGTATTAAGCATACACATTGAAAATCCTGCAATGAATGCACCTGATAAATAGATCGAAAAACTACCAAAAACTCCGGAAAGATACTGTACTCCTACACCGGCAAAACCAACAACAATTGCAGCCAATGCAGTTTTCTTATAACCGAATTTTTTAAGCATGATTCCGGCAGGAATACCCATAAAGGCATAGGCCAAAAAGTTCGCCAAAAATCCTAACTGTGATTCAAAGTTAGACGCTCCGAATTGTTTTGCAACAATAACACCCATAGGACTTGGAAGCCCGGTTACAAATGAAATCATAAAAAATAATGCAAACATCATTGCAATTGGCAATGCATAATTTTTCTTTTCTGTGTTCATACAACTGATATTAATTATTAAATAGATTTTATAAATATTATTTCTAATTTCGACCCACAAAGTTAATACATTTTATGTCAGAACAGTCAGCACAACACTCCATAAATGGAAGTGAAATGCTGTTTTAAAACATATAAATGAGGTAAAATAATAATTATACCGGATAATTTATGGTTACAAATTTTTCACTAAAAAATCTGTCATTCGGGTATATAAATGACGTCGTGTCTGTTTACCTAATATACTGTGATTTTTATCGGTATAAAGTTGCATTTCGAATTGTTTACCGGCATCAACTAATTTATCTATGTAGAGCATGGTGTTTTGAGTATGTACATTATCATCCGCTGTACCATGTATAATCAGCAGATTTCCCTGCAACTTATCAGCCCGTTGCAATGCTGAGGAGAGATCATATCCTTTAAAGTTTTCCTGTGGCCGGCGCATAAAACGTTCGGCATAAGCAGTGTCATAGAACCGGTAATCGGTTACCGGAGCAACTGAAATACCCGATTTGAATACTTTTTCGCCGGTGGACATACACATAAGGGTCATTGTTCCACCATAACTCCAGCCCCAGATCCCTATGCGGTCTTTATCAACAAAAGTCTGTTTAGCAAGATATTGAGCTGCTTCCACCTGATCTTTCGTTTCCAGTATTCCCAGTTGCTGATAGGTGCATTTACGGAATTCAGCCCCACGGGCTCCTGTACCGCGTCCATCCACACATACCACCACATAGTTCAGGGTCGACAGGTAGTATTCCCAGTCTATTCTCCAGTTATCGAGCACTTCCTGCGAATTTGGGCCACTATATTGTACCATTAAAACCGGGTATTTTTTCGACGCATCGAAATTCGCCGGTTTAAGCATCCACCCATTCAGTTTTATATTTTCAGAAGTCGTGAAGCTGAAGAATTCTTTATGAGGAAGATTTAATGCCTTGAAATCAGAGGCCAGTGTGGCATTATTTTCGATCATCCTGATGGAAGATCCTGAATTTGAACGCAGGGTCAATACATTGGGAACTTCCAGGCTGGATGCATTATCGACAAAACTAGTCAACGTGGAATTAAAATTGGCCGTATGGGTTCCTTTTCCATTGGTCAGACGGGTCCGTTTACCTTTTGAATCGACTGCATAAACATCACGTTGTAGAGGAGATACTTCAGCAGATTGATAATAGACCACCTGTTTTTTATCATCATAACCATAAATATTGGTTACATCCCAGTTTCCTTTAGTTAGTTGTTTCACAACAGTACCGGTTATCCTGTACTGATAGATATGACGATAACCATCTTTTTCGCTTACTCCGATAAAATACTGGTTATCGTCGGTAAAACGAATGAAATTGAAATTTTCATAATCGACATAATACTTGTCATCCTCTTGCAGCACTAATTTTGTCAGTGTAGATCGCGGATTTGCCATCAACATTTCCATGCGGTTCTGGTTGCGGTTTAATTTAAATATCGCCAGCTGATCGATGGAATTCGACCATTTGATGCCCGTAATATAGAAATCCTGATTATCATCACTCAGTTTCATTGGCTTTATGGACTTGTAATAGTCATCATATACACAAACACTTACGATTGAATTATTTTGACCGGCTTTTGGATATTTAAACTGCACAATGGAAGGATACAGGGTCAATTCGTCTTTTGCTGTTGAATTATCCTTGTATTGAATGTATGAAAATTGAGGCACTTTTGATTCATCAAATCTGACAAAAGCAAGCAATTTACTGTCGGGGCTCCATTCAAAATACCGGGTTCTTTCGAATTCCTCTTCATAGACCCAATCGGGAGTTCCATTAATAATATTGCCCACCTGGCCATCTTTTGTTATCTGACTCTCCGTATTGTAATCCAGTTTTTTCATGAATAAATTATTCTCACGGGCGAAAGCAATATACCGGCTATCGGGTGAGAAAAGCGGAACTTCTTCCGGACCATTATCCGAAAGGGTTTGAAGTTCATGTCGTTTTACATCAAGCACATAATAATCAGCCGTAAATGTACGACGGTATCTTTTCTTTACATTGGTATATACCAACATCCGGGCTTCATTCGGACTGAATTCATATCCGGATATTTGTTTAATGGGTGAATTTTTCAACCGGAAGACGCTGAACAGGGTGTCGACGGTAGCACCGGTTTTATAGCTGTATTTCACAACAGCTTTGTCATTCACCAGTAAAGTATAATGTTCTCCATCGTTCATCGACCGGGGCATTTCGAAGGTTTTTACTTTAAATTTGCCATCGGTAATATCATAAAGTAAGCTGGCAAATAAAGTATTTACAAATAATGTTAAAACAAAAATAAGAGGAATGCGTTTCATTATAAACTAATTTATGTTATAGAACTGGATTGTTTTAAAAACATTTTCGTATATTCCACTTCTATAAGTAAAGGAAGTGGAAATCAAAAAAACTATCTCACAAAAATAGGTCATTTTATCCTTCTTAAGGTTAATCAGGCAAAAGTTTTTATTCCATTAACAAAAATACGTACAACTTATAAACGAATTTAACCCAAAAACAGGTATTCAAATGAAAAGTATTAAAGACATGCTAAATTTATCATCCAAAAACGATTCATTGGGCTTATGCCTGAGTGGTGGTGGCGCATTGGGATTTGCTCATATAGGCGTGATACAATCGCTTGAAGATAACGGGATATTTCCTACCCATATCGTAGGTTCGAGTATGGGTGCGATTATCGGCACATTATATGCAGCGGGATATTCTCCCGTCGATATGTTACAAATGATACGGGAAGACAAATTATATAGAGTTACCAAGCTACTGACTTTCAGGGCTACATTTCTCAAATCAGGGTTGTCGACGCATATCATGTTACAATCATTGATAAAAGAAATGATACCGCATAACAGTTTTGAAAAACTAAAAAAGAAAATGCACATATGTGTCGCCAATTTAAACACTTCGGAATGGGAAATTATTGATTCGGGAATTGATCTTGACAAATGGGTATCCGCTTCGGCCAGTATTCCGGGTGTATTTGAGATATTAAAAGAAGAAGAAGTGTATTATGTTGATGGAGGATTATTAAATAATATGCCTGCCCAGGGAATTGTAAACAGTTGCCATACCATCATAGGAGTGGATGTAATTCCGCACAAAGTACCGGCTGAATTGAATAAGCCCATTGATTCCCTGGTATTTGCCATACGGGCAATGACCCATCAAAATTCGAAAGAAGGACGCGGATTATGCCGGTTTGTCATTGAACCAAATGGCATTAATGAATTCCATGAATTTAGTTTTGATGCTTATCAGGCAATTTATCAATACGGATATGACGCCGCTACGAAATACATTGCCGATTTTCCCGAGATTCTGAAATTATCAAAAACCCATTCAAATCAATAAATCAGACAGCTTTTGGTAATTTCAATGTGAAAATGGTATTTTCATTCAATACAGTGGTAAAGGAAATAGTTCCACCCGACAATTCAATGATGTTTTTAGCAATGGCAAGCCCTAATCCCATTCCTGTAGATTTCGTTGTAAAATTGGGAACAAATAATTTATCCTGATTTTCATCATCAATACCGATTCCATTATCCTTGATTTCAATCACGACCTCTTCGCCGGTTTCATTTATATTTATCTGAATCTCACCGTCCCGTTCTTCCGGAATGGCCTGAATGGCATTTTTCAACAGGTTATTAAATACCTGTACCAACTGTTCAGGATCGGCATAGACGAATACACCACTTTCTTCACCGTTATATTCAATCTGGATATGCTCGAAATTATTCATAAATAACTGAACCACCGAAAATAATTTTGAGGCAACATCTACTTTTTCAAAATTAGCCTCCGGCATGCGGGCAAAATTCGAAAAGGTTCCGGCAATTCTCGAAAGATTATCAATCTGTTCAACCAACATGGCTGTTGATTTCTCAAAATAATCATCAAAACGCTCATCATTCATTTTTTTAGTTCGCTGCAATTGTTGAATGCTAAGTTTCATCGGTGTTAGCGGATTGTTGATTTCATGTGCCACCTGGCGAGCCATCGATTTCCAGGCAGATTCGCGTTCGGATTTGGCCAACAGTTTAACGCTTTGTTCCAGTTCATCAACTGTACGGTTATATTGAATCACTAACTGGCCTATCTCGTCATTCTGAGAATAATCAATTTTTTCATTCCTGCTTCCCAGACGCATTTCTTTCAGCTTGTTTTCCAACATGATAAGTGGGGCAGAAAGCTGTTTCCCAATAAAAAGACTTAACAAAATAGCGAGAGCCACAATAATCAGGTAAATCTGAATAATAACCCCCAAAAAGCTCTCTATTTCATTACGTATTTCATCCTGACTGAAGAATTGTGGAATGGCAATATATCCAATTTGCATAAAATCACCATTGTCAAAATCTGTATAACCGGTAAGATACTTCAACTGGCCAATTCGTTCATATTGATTGATCGACGAATTTGAAGAAAAGAAAGGAAGGGGAGAGATTCTATTACTAATCAGATTCTTATTAAAAATAATGGGTTGCGAACTGCCAACTAGTAGCCCATCATTGTTATAAACATGAATATCCGTGTGATAAATATACGAAAGATTCTGTAAATCCAGGTTCAAAGCCTGTGGACTTATTGCATTCAAATCCTGATTCCAGTAATACATATCCTGCAATGCCTTTTGAATATACCCTTTTTTGCTCTCTATGTTGGCAATTTGCTCTTCCTGGTATTTTATCTGGATAAAATTAACTGACTCTATAAAAATCCAGACAAAACTAATGATTAAGAGGGCTATAAATGCATACTGAAATTTAGTCACTAACCCCAGCCTGAATTGAACCTTTCGGCTCAGAATTAAGAAACTCCAGACAATAAAACTGCTGATGGTAAAAAATGCCAGGAATATATAAACAAAATAAAGAAAATTGGCTTTTGGGTCGTGTTTTTGCAATTCTGTAATCACACTATAATTATTCATTTTTGATGAATAAATATAGGTGTTTTCTCCTTTGTAATCAACTGAATAAAAGTTGGAAGCATGAACAGGAATCCAACGCGTATCTTGTGGATAATCAATTTTACCGGAAGAGTAAACCAATTTTTTATTTTCATATTTTGCCACTGAGATATCCAGGTGAGTCTGAATATCGGGCGTCGAACCAATCAATAAATTAGGAAAACTGTAACTTTTAAAATTACGTCTTGGATAAAACTCCATATAAAAAAAGAGAGAATCGGAAGGATTATAATTCGACTGGAATACTCCGATATAGGAGATGTTGTTTTCGTTTGCCGGGATGCTGTAGAAATGGGTGTTTTTCAAAAGGGTACCAAAGTTTGTGATATATTCGGAATACTCTTTGTATAAAACAGAATGAATGGAAGCAGCATTAATCCGCATATCATATTTGTTCCAAAAACCCCGCTGATATATTTTATCCAAATAATCATTCGCGGTTGTCAATGAATCATGCAAGGTAACAAACCTGTTCAATTTAAGATCGTTTTTGATTTGCATTTCCAGTTCTTCCAACAAAATATCAGCCATACGGTCATTTTCGGTGTTGCCGTTGACAGATACGTTTTGTGCAAAAACCTTATATTTATCGAATTTTTTATGCTGGTTAATGTTGATTGAATTTACTACTATAAAAGCAGTAAAAATGAAAACCCAACATGCTAAAAAGATATAGAGATTTTTATATCTGGGGAAAATATAAGGCAAATAAAACGCCATGCATACTATGACAAATGACACACTGAGATGTACAGCATCCTGTGGTGAAACTTTTTGACAAATGAAAAACATCAATGCCGCTGATAACAATTCTATCAGAAAAGTAAATCTAAGAAGAATGTTTTTTTTAAACCAGGCATGCGTTTTAAAAAACAGTAAGGCGAGTCCGAACCCCCAAACCAGTATTAAAAAATGTATCCAACTGTTTAGCAACGAAAAATCTTTAAACTGAAGTATGCTTATTTGTAGGGTCGAATTGAAAATCAGGCCTTTGAGTAAAAAATAAACCAGTACAAAATAACTGACATAAATAACCAACAAAATGAGACGGCTGGTAATCGTTTTATATTGATCAATATTTGTATAATTATAGAACAGATAGACAGTAGCTATTAAATATCCGGTGACAATTGAAAGATGGCTTATCGAAGCCAGAAATGGACCAGATGCGTACTGATAGGGTGTAAATACATCATTCAAAAAAAGCCGGGTAGGTATTTTAAAATATAAACAGCCTGCGGTTAAAATTCCAACACTAACAGCTAATATTAATGAGAATCCGGGATTAATCTTTTTTTTACGGATAAGATATGGGGTTCGAGCATATAAAACAAAGAAAATTAAAAATGCCAGTGAATACGCAATCAATCCCAAATGCGCGTAAGTTTCATTAAAAACAGGGGATTTTGAGTCACCCAAACTAAATAAATAGTTGCCTGGTGAACTGTAAACAGCCATTTTATCCGTATTTTTCCCTCTTATCAGTTGAACATGCTTATCCAGCTTAAATCCTTTTGCAAAACTGTTGGTTAATTCAACATTTTCATACGGATAATTATTTTTTATGGTGATCAATGCCATTAATTTCCGGTTATCAGCTTTTACAATCCGGGTGATACAAAAAGCATTCGGTAACTGGACAAAGTGCCAATCGGAAGAATCGGGCAATGAGACAGCACTCACATCACGTTGATTATCCGACCAAAAGACCAAATCATCATTTTCAAAAACATAAAAGGAAATGCTGTTTTTCAAAAACGGGTAATGAATCAGTGAATCTACTGATGAGTGAACGATAATCTCGTTCATATCCGCCAAAGTATTATCCGCCAGTTTTTGCTTAGTAGATAGAACCTGTTGAAATTCGTTGATGTTAATCGCCTGCTTCGGTGAATTCTGATAGAAATAACCACAAAGTGATCCTGTCGCAACGAGCAGGATCACGACAAGAATTAAGTAGTAAGATTTAAATAAATTAATCGGGACTCTTTTTATATTGGTTAAATGCTTCATTTTAAAATTTTAGATTTTCAATTTCACCTGTTTTTATTCATGATGATACGGTTCACCTTTTAAAATTGTCATGGCCCTGTATAGTTGCTCCACAAAAATCAAGCGGATCATTTGATGTGAAAAAGTCATGGATGATAGTGATATTTTAGTATTGGCACGTTGGTAAACCCGTTCGGAAAAACCATAAGGACCTCCTACAACAAAAATCATGCGCTTATGTGTAGCGATCAACTTTTTTGACATATATTCAGAGAAACCTACCGAAGTAAATTGTTTCCCTTTTTCATCCAATAATACTACTTTGTCGTTTACATCAATTTGTTTCAGAATTAAATCAGCCTCTTTCTCCAATTGTTCTGAAACTGAAAGGTTCTTCGTATTCTTTAATTCAGGGATAACGACCGAATCAAACGTGATATAAAATTTCAACCTGTTTTGATATTCTTCCTGAAGCTTTATTAAATGGGCATTTGTAGTCTTACCCACCGTTAATAGTATTATTTTCATTTTTAAGACTGGTTTGTTTGTTTCGTGTTCCGTGTTCCGTGTTCCGCTTTCCGTGTTTCGTATTCTGTGTGTCTTATTCAGCGAGAATCAATTTATTGTACTCTCTCTATTTATTTATTATAAATGTAAATCAACTTAATCGTCCATTCAATCGACAATCAATTTATTCAATTTAATCAACTCTCCCGATAGCTATCGGGACAACTAATCAACTCAATCGCTCAACGAATAACAAATCAATAAATTCCCTGATTCTAAAAGAAAAAACCACCAATTTAAGGTTGAAATAAATAATTAATGTACATTTGTAAACTGATTCTATAATCATATGCAAATATGGCATTTTTTAACGACAAATCATTTTTTTATGAATAAAGTTTTTACAAATAATCATTTCTGATATGAAAACATTTAAATTATTTTTACTCAGTGCGTGTCTTTTTTGTGTTATTCCAATGCTGCAGGCTCAATCGGTTGAAGTTCCTGTAGCCATTATAAACGCACTTAACAGTGGTGATGCAAATCAGATTTCGAATTATTTAAATTCCAATGTCGAATTGTTTATTGAAAACAAAAACGATGTTTTCAGCAAACCTCAGGCAACAGAAATAATAGCCGAATTCTTCCGGAAAAACCGGGTAAACAGTTTTCAATTATTACATAAAGGAAACAAAGATGCAGCCAGCTTTGTGATTGGTACCCTTAAAACTGCCTCGGGAAATTTCAGGTTATATGTCTTAACAAGAAAGAATGAAATACAACAACTCAGAATTGAACCTTCAAATGACTAACGATTTCAAACAATTAATTTCCCTTTGGTTTGCCGAAGATATCGGTGATGGCGACCATACTACCTTATCCTGCATTCCTGCTTCAGCAATGGGGAAATCCAGGTTAATTATCAAAGAAAACGGAGTATTGGCCGGTGTAGCTGTGGCCCGTGAGATTTTTCAGGCGTTTGATCCCGAACTTAAGATGACCGTTTTTATATCCGATGGAACTGAAGTTAAGGTCGGCGATATTGCCTTTGAAGTGGAAGGAAAAGTACAGTCGCTGCTGCAAACCGAACGCCTGATGCTGAATATCATGCAACGTATGAGTGGCATTGCCTCCCGAACCCGTGAGTATGTCAAAGCCCTCGAAGGAACAGGAACCCACGTGTTGGATACCCGCAAAACCACACCCGGATTACGGTTGCTTGAAAAGGAAGCCGTTAAAATTGGCGGAGGTGTCAACCATCGAATCGGATTGTACGACATGATCTTACTGAAAGACAATCATGTTGATTTTGCCGGTGGCATTGAAAAAGCCATTCAGGGAACAAAGAAGTATTTAAAAGAAAAAAATAAAAACCTGAAAATAGAAATTGAAGTCCGTAATTTTGATGAACTGACTCAGGTAATGGCTGTTGGAGGTGTCGACAGAATTATGCTTGATAATTTCACTCCTGAAAACACACGGAAAGCAGTGGATCTTATTGGTGGAAAATATGAAACCGAATCTTCCGGAGGAATAACTTTTGATACATTGAAAGACTATGCTGCGTGTGGTGTTGATTTCATTTCGGTAGGCGCACTTACCCATTCGGTAAAGAGTCTGGATATGAGTTTTAAAGCGGTTTAATATCCCGATAATGGAATAATTTATCAAGTGAGGGCTTCAAGAATACGTTTTAGAACTGATTGAGGATAATCATTTTGAATTAGTATCAAATGCCTGTATAAACGAAATGCCCGTGACCTCTAAATGGATACACGGGCATTTCGTTTTGAATCATGTTGGCTTATGCTTCCACCCTGATATCCTGGATTTCAGTATTACTCTTGTACCATCTAATTTTCCTGGAAAAATACATAATGACACCCAGGATAACAAACAGTCCGGCACTGCCAAAAAGCAATGCTAAATCTTCGAGTTGAAGTACTACATACAGGAAGATATATAGAATCCCCAGAAATGAAGCCAGGATAGTTGTATGCATTCGGTTTTTAAAAATGCTTTGAGCGTAAGCCGCTATCAATCCGATCGTGGCGATGCTGGCCAGCAGGTATGCCTTCCCGAAATCAATTTGCTCTGAAACGGAAAGCAACAAACTGTAGAATAAAATCAATGCGATACCGACCAACAGATATTGTATGGGATGAATCTTTTTTCCGGTTAGAATTTCAACAAAAAAGAAAACTACAAAAGTGAGGGCAATAAACATGAGTGAGTATTTTGCCGATCGCATATTTTGCTGATATTGATCCAGGGTATCTACTAAATTCACACCAAACGAAGTCTCACCAAATGATTTAAGTTCATTGTCCGTCCAGGTTTCAGGGATATTCCGGTTATAATGCAGTATCTCCCATTTAGCTGTAAATCCCTTGTCATCGGAAGTGTATTGCGGGGTAAAACTGCCTATGAAACCCGGGGATTTCCAGGCACCATTCATCTGAACCTGTGTCGTTTTACCTACAGGAATAAAATTAATATTACTGCTTCCCTTTAACATCAAATGACACCTGAATGACAGTATATTTTCTGACTGTAACAAACCTGAATTCTTTAATGAAATGACCAGACCCTGACCAATAGCATCCTCCCCTCCTCCGGCTTCTGCCGTAAAATGTGCCTGGTTCATGACAAAATCAAGATTATTACTCAATCCCCGTAAATCGGAAATTCCCATCCTGATATTCGCTTCGTTCCAGTCAACCTGACTATTTACCGGCAATTGGAAGTCTGATTTTTTAAATTGCCCCCCTATCTCCAATTCACTTTTATAGAGAATTGATTTGTATATGCCGTAATGCCGTTCTTCAGGAACAAGTTTGGCATGAATAGTCAACATACCGGGTGTAACAAACAAATTGTGATGTTGTATGACCACTTTGTTATTTTCATCAGTCCCGGCAACGGTATACGGAATTACCATGACCGGGCCATTTATTGTCTGGGCATTGCTCCACTTAGCATTAATTTTGCTGATCGTTTCAATGCTTCTTTTTTGTCTTTCAGAAATTAAATTCTGAATCATAGCTCCGGGAATCAGCATGATCAACGTCAGAAAACCAATAATGATGGCTTTCAGAGTGATTGACTGGGTGAATTTTTCTACCTTTTCGATAATTGTTTCCATAATTTCATTGATTTAATTGTTGTGATAATATTAAAAGTACTTTGTATTTCAAAGTATATATGTAAAAAAAATTATTTAATCAGATTTTCCAGTGCATTTAAATGCTCCCGGAAGCTATGGCGGCCTAATTCGGTAACCATATAGTTGGTATTCGGTTTACGATCGATAAATTGCTTGGAGCTCCGGATATAATCCAACCCTTCCAGTGCCTTGATATGGCTGGCAAGGTTACCATCTGTGAGTTCAAGCAATTCCTTGATCGTACTGAAGTCTGCCGAGTCGTTTACCATTAAGATTGACATGATTCCCAACCGGATTCTGCTATCAAAGGCTTTATTCAGATTTGCAATTATATTTACCATGAGTTAGTTTAAATCGTATTTTTTATACATGATCCATCCATAAATGATATGACAAACACCAAATCCGAGGGTCCAGAAAATGATTCCGTAAAATAAAAATACTGCTGCCGCTAAACCCAGTATGATTTCAATAATTCCAAGATAATGGATTTCATTGAACGTAAATTTAGACACATTGACCAATGCCAGGCCATAAAATACTAATGTGATCGATGCCAGGATTTCGACGTCTCCACGGTATAAAAAAATCAACGATAAGATTCCTCCGGCAGCTAAGGGGACACCTAAATGATAGAGTATCCTTAAAGTCACTTTGTTGAACAGTTTTTGATTGTTCTTATGTGCTTTTCTCCAGGAAAAATAAATTCCAAAGCCCGCTGAAATAAGGATAACCAATGTTGCATCTGACAGAAGAATGACTAATTGTTGAATGGGACTTAAACCTGTATGAGCAGGATCCTGAATTAAAAGAATGTACGCCACAGCAGCTCCGATAATAGCGGTAATACCGGCTATCACACCTGACAATCCGCTGAGGGATAAAAATTTGGACGACTTTTCCATCATCTCACGAATAGCTTTTAAATCTTCTGCTTGTTTTTCCATATATCAGTTGATAGTATTAAAAGTACTTTGTGATGCAAAGTTAATATGTTTAGTTGAATAATCTCCTGTTTTTTGAATTATTTAACAAATCAACCTAAATTATTTTGTATTTCTACACAAAAAGCCCGAACCAAATAAATGGAAAGCGCTTTTGCAGAAAAAATATTTTATTTATACATAAAAAGAATGCATCCCTCACTTCGATTAAAAGTAAAGGATGCATGAATTTTATAGAATCTACCGTAAATCAGGCTTTATGTTTTAAAATTTCAATACATTTCACCAGGCTTTCTTCCCAATGCGGAATAACAAGACTATAGGTACTTTTGATTTTTGCCTTGTTGAGTACGCTGTAATGCGGGCGTGGTGTTCTGACCGGATAATCTTTGGTTTCTATTGGATGGACATCACACTGAATGCCGGCAATACGGTGAATGGATTTTGTAAAGTCGTACCAACTGCAAACGCCTTCGTCGGAAAAATGGTAAATACCCGGGACAAAAGGATTTTGACTTAATACCTGAAGGATTGTATTGGCTAAATCGGCTGCATAGGTAGGTGTACCGATCTGATCGAAAATCACGTTCAGCGAATCACGTTCAGCACCGAGTTTCATCATGGTTTTCACAAAGTTGTTGCCAAACGAAGAATATAGCCAGGCAGTACGGATAATGACCGTTTGCTTACAACTTTCCAGGAGTGCCTGCTCACCTGCCAGCTTTGATTTGCCATAGACTGACGAAGGACAAACTGGTTGATCTTCGGTATACGGAATGTGATTTGTTCCGTCGAATACGTAATCGGTGGATATATGCACCACTTTTATACCGTTTTCATTGGCAATCTCGCCTATGTTACGAACGGCATCCGTGTTTATTTTATAACATAGCGCCACATCATCCTCAGCTTTATCCACAGCCGTATAAGCAGCACAATTGACAATAATGTTTACCTGATTTGTTTTTACAAAAGCATCAAGGGCTTTTTTATCACAGATATCAAGGTCTTCGACATCAGTATAGAGAAACCTGAAAGCAGGAAAACCTTCTGCTGCCTGTTGCATTTCATTTCCAAGTTGTCCGTGGCTTCCGGTTATTAGTATTGTATCCATTTTATTAATATTTGCTTCGCGATATGTCTTTTGGTGATATGACTTTCAATGATATTACTTTCAGTGATACGATTTAAATTGATATAACTTTCAGTGATATAACTTACAGTGATATGAGCCTTCGCTATATTTAATTCGTGTAATTCGTATTTAATTCGTGTAATTCGTATTTATCAGAAATTTTTATCGGCATCTGCAAATAACTTATGTTTTAAATCTTTATCAGATATAACAGCTTTATCGGCAGGAATCTTCCAGTCAATACCTAAAGCAGGATCATTGTACATGATACCGCGTTCGAGTGTTGGGCTATAGAAATTATCGCATTTATAGGAGAATATGGCTGTTTCGGTTAAAACAGAGAAACCATGTGCAAAACCCTGCGGAATAAGAAACTGCAAATGATTTTCCTCTGTGAGTTCCACCCCATACCATTGACCGTATGTTGGAGATGAGGCACGTAAATCGACGGCTACATCCCATACAGCACCCTGGATAACTGTAACCAGCTTTGACTGGCTTTGAGGACTGAGTTGGTAATGCAATCCGCGAATAACGCCATACGAAGATTTGGATTGATTGTCCTGGCAAAAATGAAGATCGATGCCTGCTTCGAGGTAACTCTTTTCATTATATGTTTCGTAGAAAAATCCACGGGAGTCAGCGAATACTCGAGGTTTAATTATGATAAGGTCGGAGATAGGTGTTTTTATAATTTCCATTATTTTTTATTTCATATATTATGAGTCGTGTCAGTTGACTGTGTCGATTAAGTCTTTTGAGTTGAATGAGTTGAGTAAAACGGTTAAAATGTTTAAGTTTAATAAGTATGTATGATTTTGCTTATTTACATTATTAACTAATTAACCAATTAACCAATTAACTAATCAATCAATCAACTCAAAAACCCAATTTCATTGGCAATCTTAACCAGGTATTCACCATAATGGCTTTTTCTCAGGGGTTCGGCAAGTTTAAGCAATTGATCTTTGTCGATATACCCGTACCTGAATGCAATTTCTTCCAGGCATGCCACTTTCAACCCCTGACGGTTTTCAATGGTGGCAATAAAGTTGGAAGCTTCCAGCAAACTATCATGGGTTCCGGTATCCAGCCATGCCATTCCTCTACCCATCATTTTCAAATTAAGCCGTTCTTCTTCGAGGTACAATCTGTTCAGGTCGGTTATTTCAAGTTCTCCCCGTTTAGAAGGTTTCAGGTTCTTTGATTTTTGTACCACATCATTGCTGTAAAAATACAAGCCGGTTACCGCATAATTTGATTTGGGTTTATCCGGTTTTTCTTCCAGACTTAGCACTTTGCCGGTAGAGTCAAATTCAGCAACACCGTAGCGTTCAGGGTCATTCACATAATACCCGAATACAACGGCACCGTCTTTCAGGGTAGCTGCTTCGCGAAGGGTGCGTGACAAGTCAAATCCGTAAAAAATATTATCTCCCAGCACCATACAAACATTGTCATCACCTATAAAATCTTCACCAATAATAAATGCCTGTGCCAACCCATCAGGTGATGGTTGAATGGCATAAACCAGTTTAATTCCCAAATCTTCACCGTTTCCCAATAAATTTTCATACAGGTGAATATCCTGTGGGGTGGAGATGATTAATATCTCCCGGATTCCTGCCAGCATTAAAACCGACAAGGGATAATAAATCATTGGTTTATCATAAACCGGAATAATTTGTTTCGAGATACTTTTTGTGATCGGATACAGACGAGTGCCTGAACCTCCTGCTAATACAATGCCTTTCATAAAATAGTTCTTTAGTTATTGGTTACAACGATTGACGTTTGAAAGTTTGAAGTTTAAAGAGTTTGATGTTTAAAGAGTTTGATGTTTGAAGAGTTACCATCATGCATCTGGCATTTCGCACCCCAAAATTAAATAAAATAATACGATATCCGGTGGTTTTAAAGATTTAATCTTCTTCTAAATCCAATTCTCCTGATTTAAAAAGTTTATAATTTTTGGCCAGCAGCACCATAAATTTACTTATTTCCGTCTGGGCCTGAAGGGTTTCGGGGGTTATTTCAGCTTTCTTCATGCGTAACAACATGATGCCATATTGAAGATTAAAACAAAGTTCGACATCGCTGATTTGTTTATTTTCCTGTTGTTGCCTTAACTGGGAGATAAATGGCAGCACATGGTAAAACTTGGCAGCATACCCGGCATCTTTACCCGAACGGAGGATAGACAAATGCAATTCGTCGAGTTCAAGAATAATATTTTTATTTAATTGCAAATGTCCATCAACCTGTACATTTTCCAGCCGCATCATTTCAATCAGGCTTTCGTACCACTCGTACAGGATTTTACGTTCCTCCTCCGTAACCGGATAAGAAGCAATTATCCGTTCGTTGATAACGTCAATATTAAGATTGAATGCACGGATCAAATCCTCCACCTGCCACATATACAGCAAGTATTCAGCAATATTTTCCTTTTTAAGTTTTGTGGCTATAAACACGATGTTGGAATTTACGATTTACAATTTACGATTTACAATTTAAAGAACAGATCAACCTCCCTTTAGCTATCGGGACAGCTTAATCAACAAATTTACAAATCCCAGTCACCATCTTCATCCATAAAAGTTGGTTCGGTGAAATCATCAATTTCACGACGGTCCTTTTTGGTAGGACGCCCTGTACCCTGATCTCTTCCGGATTGTCCTGCCAGTTTAGCCAGTTCAATTAATTCCAGTTGATCGGCAGTGGTCACATTCAGTAAAAAGTCAGGTACTAATTTGGCATTCATTCTATTCTCGGCCAATGCCAATACTTTAAACGAAAACAAAACAGGATTGCGTTTAACGGAAATGACATCCCCCACTTTCACATTCCGTGATGGCTTTACCTGAATATTCTGAATAATGATTTTGCCCTTTTTACAGGCATCAGAAGCTAAGGTTCTTGTTTTGAACAATCTGACAGCCCAGAGCCATTTATCTATTCGTACTTCAGTTTTCATATTCTTTGTATAAACGTTCCGCGTTCTGCGTTCCGTGTTCCGCGTTCTTTGTTCTTATTTTCTGGTACTGAATTTTAATCAATCAACTTAATCAACTTTTCAAACTCTTCAACTCTTCAAACTCTTCAAACTTTTCAAACTCTTCAAACTCTTCAAACGAGTTCCCTACTTTCCGTTAAATTGAGTCATCGTCAATTCCAGTCCGGCAAGGCAAAAACTTTTAATTATTTCACCGGCCATTTCAGCCCTTTCGGGCATTGCCTTTGATTGTTGATCAGTCCATTTGCCCAGGACGTATTCAATTTGCCTCCCTTTCACGAAATCGCTTCCAAGACCAAACCGTAAACGCGCATAATTATTATGACCAAGAATTTCCTGGATATTCTTCAATCCGTTGTGTCCGGCATCCGAACCTTTCGGTTTGAGGCGTAATGTGCCAAAAGGCAAAGCAATGTCATCCACCACAACCAACACATTTTCGATCAGGATATTTTCTTTTTGCATCCAATACCGGAGGGCATTTCCACTCAGATTCATAAAAGTGGCAGGTTTGAGCAATATCAGGGTACGGCCTTTGATTTTTACTTCACAGGTAGAGCCATAGCGGTTTTCGGTAAAAAAAACATTGGACGCCTTTGCAAAAGCGTCCAATATTGTAAAACCTATGTTGTGGCGGGTATTCTGGTACTCAGCACCAATATTGCCCAATCCGACAATCAAGTATTTCATGTTCGAAATAATTATTTAACAGCAGCAGTTGCAGCAGCACCACGGGCAGCTCTGGTTAATTTAACCTGGGCAACAACGGCATTTTTATTGTTAAGAATTTCAAGGTTCGCAACGGTTACTTTGGCAACCTGGATAGATTTACCCAATCCCAATTCAGCAACATTGATAACGATATTTTCAGGAATTTGAGTGTATAAACCTTTTACTTTCAGTTTACGCATTTCAAGACTTAATTTACCACCGGCTTTAACACCTTCGGCCAATCCTTCAAGTTTAACAGGAAGTTCAACAGTAACGGGTTTGTCTTCTGTTAATTCTAAAAAGTCAATGTGCAATACTTTATCACTTACAGGATGAAATTGCAACGCTTTCATAATGGATTTTGTTTTCTTTCCATCAATATCTAAATTGACAACATATACTTCAGGAGTATAAATCAATTTACGAATATCACTGATTGTTGTTGTAAAGTGTGTGTTTTCTGCACCACCATACAATACACATGGAACAGTTTCGGCAACTCTAACAGCTTTTGTAGCTTTTTTCCCAAGGTCAGTTCTAACTAATCCTTTTAATTCAAATGTTTTCATTTCGTTTTTTTATGTGTTACTCAAAATTTAAGCGTTTATTTTTAAGTGATTAGTCGCTTAATTTCCCATCACACTTTCTTTTTCAAAAAAGTCCGACAAAGGTAGTACTAATTTTGTAAATCTGCAATATGTTTGAGTAGAAGTTAATTCGGTGTCCCGATAGCAATCGGGGTAAATTGTGAATCTGATGGGTTTGTTTCATAAGAGCCTCCTATTCCGCCCACTGAACCAAAAACGATATGAAACAAACGGCAGTAAACGGGCAAATTGTAAATCGTAAATCGTAAATTGTAAATCTGATGGGTTTGTTTCATGAGAGCACATTATCCGTATGCTGACAGACCAAAAACGATTGAAAACAAATTGCAATAATCTTTTAAAAAAATGGTGTTTTTAGTTGGAACGAATCTCCGTTTTTATTATTTTTGCATCACATAAGCAGGCATTTTCCCCTACCTGTCGATCATTTTATTCAATATTTGTTTTCGGACAACCACTTTCCTTCAATTCATTCTCTTTTTTATGGTTTATTTCTATACTTCCCATTCGGTAAGTCTTTTATTCCCGTTTTTATCCCATTTACAGATATTACATACATAACACATACATAACACATAGTTAAGACATAGATAACCATATTTATATAGGTATGTATTATGTATATAATATGTATGTTTCAGGTGAGTTATATGGAAATATTACGTGTAAATGGGAGCAAAAGGGGAGTAAAAGGGCTAGTGAATGGCAGTAAGAAGTGAGTAGAAAGTTGTGGGTAGTCCCGAAAAAACGGGATGTCGCAAGCTCCATGGGTAGTCAGGAGTTGGTAGAAAAAGTGTTTTCAGGCAATTCAAAAAGTGCATTTTAAATTAACCCGGAAATTCAGACAGATTTGCAAAAATAGAGTATTGGATTCACAGTACAAAATTTTGAACGTTAAATGTTTAAAGCAAAACAGACCGGAAATGCATGACGATAAATTAAAATTCGAATATTTATAACTGAATCAGTATGAATATCCGCAAAGTGTCCTGAAACCAAAAAACTATTTTTCACAACCTATTCATAGTTAGATAAATATCATATGATTCGGTAATGCTTTTATTATTCTTTTACTCCGGTTTTACATAGGTCCATATATACTCTATTATAATGGACTATATACGGAGCCGAATTGGACAATTTAACGGCTAAAATAAAAAGGGAGTAAAAGGGATATAAAAGGATAATAAAAGAGGAGTAAAAAATTTAACGTAGCGTGGATTGGAGACGATTGTTATTATCGGATTTAAAAACTATTGGTTTGTAAGAATAATGAAAATGCTACTCTGAAATTCCTTCCGGAGTTTTATCAGAGCATGATTTAACTATTTAATTATGATTAGGACCCTTTGCGGATAATCATATAAAAAAAACACTACTTTTGCTGAAATTTTCATGAATCTGAAGTACATGAACAAAACGATAGAACGAATGACATCCTTCATTGTAATGGATGTGCTGGAACGGGCCAATGAATTACAACGCGAAGGAATCGATGTCATCCATCTGGAAGTAGGTGAACCTGATTTCGACATGCCCGAATGTATTTCGGCAGCCGCCATCAATGCCCATAAAAACGGATCAACACATTATACCCATTCATTGGGAGACCCGCTTTTGCGGTCGGCAATCAGTGATTTTTACAAATCAGAATATGGTGTTACCGTTGATCCGGATTGTATTTTAGTAACCTCCGGTTCTTCGCCTGCCATATTGATGACCCTTATGCTGCTTTGCCAACCGGGTGATGAGGTGATCATGTCCAACCCCGGATATCCATGTTACCGGAATTTCGCACTGGCCTGCCATGCTGAACCAGTGTGTGTCCCTTTACATGCAGAATGCGATTTTCAGTATGATATAAACGAGATAAAGAAAAAGATAACAGATAAAACAAAAGCCATATTTGTCAATTCACCCATGAATCCTACCGGAACTCTGGTAAACGATCAGGTTTTTAAAGATTTAGTGTCATTGGATATTCCGATCATTTCCGACGAAATATACCACGGATTGGTTTACGAAGGCAGGGCTTCTTCGATTCTGGAGTTTACCGACATAGCATTTGTTATCAATGGATTTTCAAAACGGTTTGCCATGACAGGATTGCGTCTTGGATATGTCATTGCACCCAAAGAATACATGCGATCATTACAAATCCTACAACAGAATCTGTTTATCTGCGCACCCAGTACTTCCCAGAAAGCAGGAATTGCTGCCCTGAAGGATTCGAAAAAAGAGGTGGATAACATGCGTACTATCTATAATGAAAGACGAATCTATATGATTGAACGACTTAAGAAGATGGGCTTTTTGATACATACCGAACCCAGGGGAGCATTTTATGTGTTTTGTGATGCCCGAAAATTTACAACCGATTCGTATCATTTTGCTTTCGATGTATTGGAAAATGCGCATGTGGGCATTACGCCCGGCATTGATTTTGGCACCGGTGGTGAAGGTTTTGTCAGGTTTTCGTATGCCAATTCTCTGGAGAATATCCGCACCGCCATGGACCGCCTGGAAGTATACCTGCATAGATTCAGTGACCAACAATCAGATTGAATGTACATTATAGGGTGCTTGTTATTAAAATTTAAAGAATATATATCAATTCACAGTTCTAAATTCAAATAAAAGTATTATATTTGCGGGCTCAAAAAGCACAAACAATTTTTATTCACATTTTTAAATCAGGGAGGAACTAAGTTATAGCTAAACAATTAACCATCAGACCTCAACGAGGAAGAGTAAAAGAGCAACCCAATCGGATAAACGAAAAAATAAAGGGGTTAAAAGAAGTTCGCTTGGTAGGTGATAATGTTGAACAAGGCGTTTATTCATACGAAGAAGCCATTCGAATTGCCGATCAACTTGAATTAGATTTGGTAGAAATATCGCCTAATGCTGAGCCGCCGGTTTGTAAAGTAGTTGATTATCAGAAGTTTTTATACCAAATTAAAAAACGTGAGAAAGAATCAAAGGCTAAAACGGCAAAGGTAATTTTGAAAGAAATACGTTTTGGTCCTCAAACGGATGATCACGATTATAATTTCAAACTAAAACACGCACAGGGTTTTCTAAAAGAAGGCTGTAAAGTAAAAGCATACGTATTTTTCAAAGGACGTTCTATTCTGTTTAAAGAACAAGGTGAAGTTTTATTGCTTCGTTTTGCAAGCGACCTGGAAGAATATGCTAAAGTAGACCAACTGCCACAATTGGAAGGCAAACGCATGATCATCATGTTTTCGCCTAAAAAATTGAAATAAGCAGCAACACATGTACATTATACAATTAAAATAACAGTAACAATGCCAAAAATGAAAACTAACTCCGGTGCAAAAAAAAGGTTCACCCTTACCGGAACAGGAAAGATCAAAAGAAAACATGCTTTTAAAAGCCACATTTTGACTAAAAAAACAACAAAACAAAAACGTAACCTGACTCACATGGCTCTTGTTCACAAGACCGATCTGACGAACGTGAAAGAAATGCTTTGCTTGAAATAGTCAACTTATCTTTTAATCTCACATTTTCTTAGTCAAAAACCGAATGCCTTTAGCCTCAAGTTCGCCCCGAAAAGCGACGCTAACATTCACTAATCATTTTAATTATGCCAAGATCAGTAAACCACGTTGCTTCACGTAAAAGAAGAAAAAGAATTTTAAGCCTGACAAGAGGTTATTTTGGTGGACGTCGTAACGTTTGGACCGTTGCCAAGAACACATGGGAAAAAGGGTTACAATATGCTTACCGCGATCGCAAGAACAAGAAACGTAGCTTCCGTGCATTATGGATTCAACGTATCAATGCTGCTGCCCGTCTGGAAGGTATGTCGTATTCAAAATTGATGGGTGCGTTGCACAAATCAGGAATTGAAATGAACCGCAAGGTATTGGCCGATTTAGCCATGAACCACCCGGAAGCTTTCTCTGCCATTTTGTTGAAAGCAAAAAACGCTTAAATTCTCGTTCGTTGTTTCAGATTATCAGAAACAAGAAAATATTAAAAAGGCTGTCTCAATTTGAGTCAGCCTTTTTTGTGTGGAAAAATATTATTCGTAATGAAATGCTGTAAAGTTGATAAAAATTTCCAGAATTATTTCTCCTCGTTTTTTAAATTCATACATCAATCTGTTTGAGTAAGCTTTTATTGGTACAATCGACATTGTTGATTTACCATTTTAATCCGGTTTTTTAAATTGCGTATTAATGTGAAGGGTAACTGATTTTACCTGAATATACTTGATTTAAATGTGTGCAAATATTCACATCCCGGGTATTTATCTTATCTAAGACAAACAATAAAATAAGTATTAGTAGAAATGTACACTATTTCATAAACGACGTGCTGAATGAGCAATTTACAATTTACAAATGCAAAACTCATCGACACCCTTTAAGGAATATTATCCCTCAGGCATCTGACACTAAATGCGTATCCTCCCATTTTTTCAATAGCCGAGGTAGCATTTGTAGTCGAAGTAAGGGATAAGAATATTCCGGTATAATACGTTCCATAACTACCACTGTAATAACCATAGTAAGATGATTGCGTATTACTCCAAAATGTACCTTGTGATCCTCTGTTCTTAATGGTACCTGCCAATAAATATCCGGCTTCATGCAATTTTATGACAGAATTGAATGCCTGCATCGCTGTAGACCAGTATTGAGGTTGGGCGTTTACGACAGTCCATTCTGTACCGGTTGGCATTCTCCAACCGGGGCCTAATTCCAGGCAAGGATCCGCGGTTACACTCCAGTTACTGCTTTCATTACCAACAGTCAACCATGCAGATTGTTTTGGAATATACGAAGCACCTGATACTTTATATCCTTTTAAACGGTTAAATTGCCAGTACCATCCTGCTGATGCCTGAGTTGTATCCGATACGGACAGGGCTTCCCTTTCAGCACCCAGGTTTTGGGTAATCCAACATCTTGGAGCTCCGGAAATACCGGTACTGATGGTTTGATAGGTTATCGTTTTATCTTCTGCTGCACCGTTTATGCCAGCCTGATGGGTTATATTAAATGAATTGCAAATTTTAAAACCTGTTACTGTCGGGCTGTATGATATTCCGACACTATTTATAGCATAGGCTCTGACATAATAGGTAGGACCTTCTTTTAAATCTACCAGCAGATCACTAAAATCACCAATTCCATTGCCAATAGTCACCACATTATCACCTGTTGTTGGAATGGTATTGGTACTACTCCAGCAGAAGCCTCTTTCAGTCACTGTTGTGCCTCCATCCAATGAAACATTGGCATGTCCGGTAGCTGTCGACTCTGTCATTTCAGATGTAGGGAAAGTGACATCAGTGACCGAGGGTTTCTCCAGAATGATTATATCCCGCAGGCATCTGGCACTAAAGGCATATCCTCCAAGCTTTTCAACGTCAGACAAAGCACTTGTTGTTGAAGTAATCGACAAGAATGAACCGGTATAATAGGTTCCATAGCTACCGTTATAATATCCGTAATATGACGATTGTGTATTGCTCCAGAATGTTCCCTGTACACCACGTGTTTTTAATGCACCACCCAACAGATAACCTCCTTCGTGCAATTTCAAGACTGAATTAAAAGCATTTGCTGCTGTCGACCAGTATTGAGGTTGAGCATCTACAATAGCCCATTCCGAACTGGTCGGCATTCTCCAACCGGAACCAAGTAAATGCTGGCAAGGATCTGCTGCAGCTGTCCAGTTGGAACTTTCATTTCCTTCATCCAACCAGGCCTTCCAGGCATACTTTGGTGAATAAGTTGTTAATCCTACGGACTTATAACCCTGCAGACGATTAAATTGCCAGTACCATCCGGCAGCAACCTGAGTTGTATCGTTGACAGCGTTTGCTTCTCTACCGGCTCCAAGGTTTTGAGTAATCCAACATCTGGGAGCTCCGGAGATACCGGTACTGATAGTTTGATAAGTTATCGTTTTATCTTCCGGTGCTCCGTTGAGACCTTCCTGATGGATAACAGTAACCGGATTACATATTTTGAAACTGGTAACTACCGGACTATATGATGTTCCGACACTGTTGGTGGCATAAGCACGGACAAAGTATGTCGGGCTCTCAATCAGTCTTTCCAGGATAGCTGTAAATTCTCCGGTACCATTATCAATCGTTAAAACACTATCTGATAAAGTAGGTGTTACGTTTGTTGAACTCCAGCAGAATCCTCTTGCCAAAACCGGAGCACCACCATCAAGGGTTACTGTAGAGGTTGCTTTTGCAGAATTAAAGGTCATCGTTGCAGTAGGTATATCTGCAATAGTGACAGAGGGTTTCTCCAATACGATAGTATCTCTCAGACATCTGACATTAAACGCATAGCCGCCAAGTTTTTCAACCTCTGAAGTTGAACTTGCAACTGACGTAAGATATAAGTATGATCCGGTATAATATGTCCCGTAACTTCCACTATAATATCCGTAATAGGAAGACTGGTTACTACTCCAGTATCTACCTTGTATTCCACGATTTGCTATTGCACCGGACAACATATAACCGGCAGCATGTAGTTTTAATTCAGATGCGTAGGCTACAGTATAGTCTGACCAGTATTGAGGTGCAGCATCTACTGTTACCCACTCGGTACTGGTTGGCATTCTCCAACCGGATCCTAGCATTCTTCGGCAAGGATCAGCCGTAATACTCCAGTCAGAACTTTCATTGTTACTTGAAGTCCAGGCTACCCAGGCATAATAGGGAGAATAAGAGGTTCCTACAGGTTTATAACCTTGCAGTCGGTTAAACTGCCAATACCAACCCGCCGAAGTTTCAGTTTTATCAGTGACGGTTGATGCTATACTATCGGCACCCAGATTTTTAATTATCCAGCATCTGGGAGCTCCTGAGATACTTGTGCTAATCGTTTGATAGGTTATCGTTTTGTCTTCCGGTGCTCCGTTAAGACCTTCCTGGTGGATGACAGTGACAGGATTACAAATTTTAAAACTGGTTACTGATGGACTGTATGCAGTTCCGGCACTATTTAAAGCATAAGCTCTTACATAATAAGTAGGACCTTCTTTTAAATTTACTAACCTATCACTAAAATTCCCAACACCCATGCCAATGACAAGGTGGCTATCAGCTATTGTTGGTGTTTTATTGGTAATACTCCAACAGAAACCTCTTTCTGTAACTGCTGAACCACCATCAAGCGTTACATTAGCATGTCCCATAGCTGTTGCCACTGTCATTTCAGAGGTAGGAAAAGTCACGTCAGTGAGTGAAGCTTTCTCCAGAGCAATGGTATCTCGCAGGCATCTGGCACTAAAGGCATATCCACCAAGCTTTTCAACGTCAGACAAAGCACTTGTTGTTGACGTAATGGATAAGAATGAACCGGTGTAATAGGTTCCATAACTACCGTTATAATATCCGTAGTAAGAAGATTGTGTGTTACTCCAGAAGGTTCCCTGTACTCCACGTGTTTTTAATGCGCCACCCAACAGATAACCGCCTTGGTGCAATTTCAACACTGAATTAAAGGCATGTGTTGCTGTTGACCAGTATTGAGGCTGAGCATCTGCAATTGCCCATTCCGAACTGGTCGGCATTCTCCAACCGGAACCAAGTAAATGCTGGCAAGGATCGGCTGCAGCTGTCCAGTTGGAACTTTCATTTCCTTCATCCAACCAGGCCTTCCAGGCATACTTTGGTGAATAAGTTGTTATTCCTAGAGACTTATAACCCTGCAGACGATTAAATTGCCAGTACCATCCGGCAGCAACCTGAGTTGTATCGTTAACAGCGTTTGCTTCTCTACCGGCTCCAAGGTTTTGAGTAATCCAACATCTGGGAGCTCCGGAGATACCGGTACTTATGGTTTGATAAGTTATCGTTTTATCTTCCGGTGCACCGTTGAGACCTTCCTGATGAATGACTGTTACCGGATTACAAATCTTGAAGCTGGTAACAACCGGACTATACGAAGTCCCCACACTGTTTGTGGCATAAGCCCTGACAAAGTATGTCGGACCCTCTATCAGCCTATCGAGTATAGCAGTAAATTCTCCGGTACCACTACCAATTATCATGACACTATCTGATAATGTTGGAGTCGCTTTTGTTGTACTCCAGCAGAATCCACGTGCAGTAACCAGGGCACCTCCGTCAAGAGTTACTGTTGCTGTAGCTTTTGCTGAATTAAAAGTCATCGTCATTGTAGGAATATCAGCCACTGTTACAGAGGGTTTCTCCAACACTATGGTATCTCTCAAACATCTGACATTAAATGCATAGCCGCCAAGTTTCTCAATAGAAGTTGTTGAACTGGCTGCAGAAGTAAGAGATAAGTAAGATCCCGTATAATAAGTTCCATAACTACCACTATAATAACCGTAATAGGAAGACTGGGAACTACTCCAATATCTACCCTGAATCCCACGATTCGCAATGGCACCTGAATACATGTAACCGGCTGCATGCAATTTCAATTCCGATGCGAAGGCATCGGTATAGTCTGACCAGTATTGAGGTGCTGCATCTGCAGTAGTCCATTCGGCATTTGTAGGCATTCTCCATCCGGCACCTAACATTCTTCGACAAGGATCGGACGAAATACTCCAGTCAGAGCTTTCATTGTTGCTTGAAATCCAGGCTACCCAGGCATAATACGGTGAATATGTGGTCCCAACTGATTTATAACCTTGCAGGCGATTAAACTGCCAATACCAACCCGCTGAAGTTTCATTTTTATCCGTAACAGATGATGCAATACTGTCGGCACCCAGGTTTTGAATGATCCAGCATCTGGGAGCTCCTGATATACTGGAACTAATCGAATGATAGATAATTGTTTTATCTTCCGGTGAACCGTTGAGATCTTTCTGGTGAATGACTGTGACCGGGTTACATATTTTGAAACTTTTTACAGACGGGCTGTAAGACACACCCAATTTATTTATGGCATAGGCTCTGATATAATAAGTAGGGCCTTCTTTCAACCTTACCATCATATCGCTGAAACTTCCGACACCATTGCCTATCACAAGTAGACTATCAGAAGTTGTTGGCGTTTTAATGGTTGTACTCCAGCAGAATCCTCTTTCTGTAACCGCTGAACCACCATCAAGAGTAACGTTTGCATGTCCGATAGCTGTTGTTTCTGTCATTTCAGCAGTTGGGAACGTCACATCGGTTACAGAAGGTTTCTGCAAATAAATGGTATCACGCAGACATCTGGCACTAAATGCATATCCACCTTGTTTCTCAACAGCCGACAATGCACTTGTTGATGACGTAATGGATAAGAATGTTCCGGTATAATATGTTCCATAACTTCCGCTATAATAACCGTAGTAAGAAGATTGCGTACTTCCCCAGAAGGTTCCCTGACTTCCACGGTTAGTTAACTTCCCGGCTAACATAAAACCACCCTGATGTAGTTTTAATACAGAATTATATGTATTTGCCGAATTTATCCAATTTTGTGGCGACCCGTCTGCAATACTCCATTCGGAATTAGTAGGCATTCTCCAGCCGGAACCTAACATTCGTTGGCATGGATCCTGAGCTGATGTCCAGTCGCTGCTCTCATTTCCAACTTGCAACCACGCTGTCCATCCATTTTTAGGACTATACGAAATACCATCTGGTTTATATGCCTGCAATCGGTTGAATTGCCAATACCAACCGGCAGAAAGGTCTGAATTATCAGTTACTGAAGATGCAATACTATCAGCTCCCAGGTTTTGAGTTATCCAACATCTTAAAGCACCGGTGACACCTGAACTATTGGTATTATACTTAATCGTTTTACTCTCAGGAGCTCCGTTTTGTCCTGCAATATGAATGGCAGTATATGGTTTACAAATTTTAAAATTTATGGCCGTTGGACTATAGGCGGTTCCTGCACTATTCGTTGCAAACGCCCTGATGAAATAGGTTCGTCCATCTTCTAAATTCATTATGGAATCAGTAAAATTTCCAAGTCCGGCTTCTGCATCCAAAATAACATTATTTGCAATTGTAGGAATCCCTGTTGAATTCCAGCAGAGTCCCCTGGCAGTAACAGGAGATCCACCATCAGGTGTGACTGTGGCCGTTCCAATTACGGCACTATCGGTCATTTGAATGATCTGTACATTGCTTACTGATGGTTTGGATATGATAAAAGCATCACGAAGACAACGAAGCGACTTCCCAATTCCTGATTTGACACTGCTTAATACCTGACTGACGCTTGTTGTTGCATTGTATTCAAGATAGGATGCATTGGTAGCAGTCAATTGTGAACTACTCCAGTAATGACCGTATTTTCCACGATCGGATAATAATGCTGTCTTTATTTGTCCACCATAATGTAATTTTAATTCAGAAGCATAAGCACTCTTTCCTGCCCAGCCACCGTTTGAAACAGCACCAGACCATTCCGTTGAAGTCGGGATTCGCCATCCACCACTCAGCAACAGATTACACGGATCGGTTACAAGTGTCCAGTCATAATTATCATTGATGGTAACAACCCATCCCACAGAAGGCGTTAATACAGATCCGTTTGCACTGAAACCTTGTAACCTGTTAAACTGCCAGTACCAACCAGCCGATGCTGATGTTGTATCGGTAGCTGCGGTTGCCTGATTGTCCGATCCAAGGTTTTGCGTTAACCAGCATAGAGCAGATCCCGAGAGTGTGGTGTTCACAGAATGATACGTCACAGCTTTTGTAACCGGCGAACCATTAAACCCGGCGCTGTGTAAAATATTAAATGATGAAGGACATATTTTGAACGTAGTTGTTTGTGGACTATAACCCATCCCTATTTTATTGCCTGCATAGGCCCTGACATAATAAGTTGGTCCTTCAATTAAGCCGGACATGATTTCACTGAAGATGGTATCTGTTAAGTTGCCTGGAATGACATTATCCTTGACAGTCGGATTTCCGGTGGTGTTCCAGCATATTCCACGCGACGTGACTACCGATCCCCCGTCAATAATAACGGAGGCTGAACCTGTGGCGGTACTAGCGGTCATGGTAGCTGACGATACAACAACATTGCTTAAGGTTGGAGGCATTTTTACAATTCCCTCACGCAAACAACGCACCGAGAAACCATACGCCTTATCATTACTGATAACCGCACTTGACGCAGCTGCAAATTGAAGATCATACCCAAAAGTATTAGAGGCTCTGGTGCTGCTCCAGTAATTACCTTGTGTTCCACGGCCGGCAGTTGTACCATTACTTAAAGCCAGGTAGCCGGCATTATGAAGTTTCAGTTCGGAGTTATAAGCATCCGTATGAGTGGTCCAGGGTTGCGGAGCATTATCAACGTTCGTCCATTCGATACTGGTTGGCAAACGCCAGTCGGCTCCTAGCATAATGGCACAGGGGTCATTGATGGCTGTCCAGTCTGTCGCTTCATTAAATGCACCAATCCAGGCAACCGGAGTTGTTGCCCCGCTATTCTTATATCCAAGCGAATGGTTGAACTGGAAATACCACCCACCCGAAGCTTCAGTGGCATCAACAGCCGAAGTAGCCTGACGATCGGCTCCCAGGTTCTGGGCAAGCCAGCACTTGGCTGAGCCTGACCGGTAGCTTCCAATGGCATGATAAGTCACGCTCTTGGTAACAGGGGCACCTCTGAAACCAATTGTATGCTGAATATTGAAGGTATCGGGACAGATACTGGTCAATATAGCACTGAATCCGCTGCCTTCACTATAGGATGTTCCGGCACTGTTGGTAGCATAAGCACGGACATAGAATTTTGGTCCTTCAGAGAGTCCGGTAATGGTGCCACCAAAGTTCCCTGTACCACCCGTGCTGTTCGTAACAACATTATCAGCCAGCGTTGGATTTCCGGTTACATTCCAGCAGAATCCACGGGCAGTAACTGTTGCACCACCGTCTGAACCAATAGCTGAAGTAGCATCAGCCGTTGTTCCGGTCATCGATGAGATGCTGATTGACACCGCACCCACTGATGGCTGAGATACTACTATAGTATCACGCAAACAACGGACTGAAAATCCAAATTGAGATTTACTGTGTAAATTATAGGTCGCACTACCGGCCGTACTGAAATACATGCTATATCCGGTGGTTGCTGCACTCTGGGTACTACTCCAGTAATATCCGGTTGATACGCCACGTTTGTTTATAAATGAACCATTGTCCAGGTTTCCGGCTATGTGCATTTTCAGTGGTGAATTGTATGCCATTGCAGTTGCTAAATTACCGTTACCAATGACATTCACCCAATCTGTATTGGTCGGGATACGCCAGCCATTTCCAAGCATACGGGCACATGGATCATTGGTTGGTGTCCAGTTGCTTGTTTCACTGATACTGATCCAGGAAGTAGCCGGTGTACGAATGATTCCGTCATTTTTAAATCCCTGTATCCTGTTAAACTGCCAGTACCAGCCTCCGGATGCTTCGGTAGCATCCGTATTTGAACTGGCTATTGAGTCGGCACCCAGGTTCTGTGTCAGCCAGCAAACCGCTTTGCCGGAAAGCATGCTGCTTACGGAATGATATGCCACCTTTTTGCTAACCGGGGCACCATCGATGCCTTCGATATGCTGAACTGTAAATACCGGTGGACACACCCTGAAACTGGTAACATCCGTACTGTAAGCAAGGCCAATTGCATTCAGGGCATATCCCCTCACATAATAGGTTGGTCCTTCCACTAAACCGGTAATGGTGCTGGTAAAGTTCCCAACATCCACACCATTTGCTATCTTATGGTCGGAGATGGTTGGATTGCCGGTTATGTTCCAACAGAAGCCACGTTCCGTTACCGCAGAGCCGCCATCAGGGGTTACAATAGCCGAAATATCCGTAGTGCTTGTAGTCATTCCTGAGAAAGTAACATTACTCACCGATGGGGCGGAAACAACGATGGTATCCCTCAGACAACGCAGGGAGAAGCCATACGTTTTGGCATTAAAGATCACTGAACTTGCCGCTGATGATAGTTGAAGATCGTTAGCCGTGGTTAGTGCTAAACTGGTGCTTCCCCAATAATTTCCCTGGGTACCACGAGGAAACAAAACACCGGTGGCATTATTCAGGTTTCCGGCATTATGCAGTTTCAACGGGGAAGAAAAGGCATCGTTGTAGGTGGACCAGTTTTGAGGAGCTCCATCAACAGCAGTCCATTCTACTGACGTTGGAATACGCCAGCCGCCGCCCAGCATGCGGTTACACGGATCGGTTTCAGGCATCCAGTTGGCTGGTTCCGAAATAGTGGCTATCCAGGTACTGGATGGCATCCTGCCTGTACCATACTGATATCCTTTCATTCGGTTAAACTGCCAGTACCAACCGGCGGAAGGTTCGGTGGCATCGGTAACCGCAGTTGCCTCATTATCGGCACCCAGGTTCTGGGTAATCCAGCAACGGGCTGAACCGGAATAGGTACTGCTCACCGAGTGATAAACAACCGTTTTGGATACAGGAGCACCGTTGAGTCCTTCCACATGTTGGACTGTGAAAACGGAAGGGCACACTTTAAAGGCTGTTACTATCGGACTAAAGGTTGTACCTTCACTGTTGGTGGCATAGGCTCCGATATAATAGGTAATTCCTTCGGAAAGACCACGAATGGTATCGGTAAAAATACCGGTGCCCGCTCCCATTGGAATTGGATTGTCTGTTATCAGAGGAATCCCTGTAGTATTCCAGTAAAATCCCCTGGAAGTTACGGCAGATCCTCCATCCGGAGTAACGGCAGCAATGACTACGGCAGTTGTTTTTGTCATAGTCGACAGGGACACATTGCTTACCGTTGGTTTTGCAATGGTTATGGAATCCCTCAGGCAACGCAGTGAAAAACCATAGGTAGCCTTATCATTACTCTGAAGAGTACTGATCGTACTGTTAAAACCTAAGTTACCTCCATTGGTTGCACTGATTTGGGTGCCTGTCCAGAATTCACCGGTAGTACCTCTTGTTGTTGTAATTGCTCCATTAATCAGATACCCTCCGGCATGTAATTTTAATTCTGAGCCATATGTCCCGGTATAGTTATTCCAGTTTTGCGGTGCGCCATCAGCATTGGTCCATTCAATGTTTGAGGGAATTCTCCAGCCTGAGCCAAGTAACAGATTACAAGGATCATTTCCCTTCACCCAATCGCTGGTTTCACTGATCGCAGCATTCCAGGTGGTCGGGTAACGACTGGTCGTATACTGATAACCCTGCATCCTGTTAAACTGCCAGTACCAGCCGGCAGAGGCTTCCGTACCATCGGTTGCCGAAACAGCTTGATGGTCGGCACCCAGGTTCTGGGTAATCCAGCATCGGGCAGATCCTGAGACATTGCTACTCACGGAACTGTAGGTAACGGTTTTGGTCACCGGAGCACCGTTTAGTCCTTCGTAATGCATCACGGTAAAGGAGGAAGGACATATTTTAAAGGAACTTACCAGGGCACTGTAGGATATGCCTGCACTGGTTATAGCAAAAGCCCGGACATAATAGGTAGGCCCTTCCACCAGATTTTTAAGGGTATCCGCAAAACTGCCAATCCCAACACCGGTTTGTAGCGTATCATTTGCAATAGTTGGGTTGCCTGTTGTATTCCAGCAAAAGCCGCGTACAGTAACAGGGGAACCACCAGACGTAATAACCGTAGCCGAACCTATGGCGCTATTTTGTGTAAAACCGGACATCACCACATTGCTTACAGTGGCATGAATTGCCATGGTTGTCAGGCTATCCAGGTTCCCGTATCCGGTTCCTTTGGTGTTTATGGCATATGCCCGGATATAATATTTCGTACCCGGAGAAAGACCAGCCATGGTATTGGTATAAATGCTGTCCCCGCCTTTCGCATTGTTTATCTTCGTTAAGAGTGCCGTTGTCGGATTTGGAACAGCTGTTGTACTCCAGCAAATACCACGAGAAGTAACCGGCATGCCTCCATTATCGTAGATATTACCTCCGCCAGTAGCCTTCATGCTGTCCACACTGAACGGATGGATCGTAGTGAGCGAAGGCAACATAACCGGTAACGTGGCAAATGTTGTTTCGCTGCCGTATCCTGCTCCTACGCCATTGGTAGCATAGGCCCGAACATAATAGGTAGTATTTGCCTGAAGTCCCGACATTTTTGCCAGGAAACTGCCGATGGTACGGGTGGTGTCATCCACCGTTTTGGTAGTCAGCGCAATGGTCGGTTTGCTGTAGATACCCCATACGATACCACGGATGAGGATGGGGCTGCGTCCGTCATCAGTGATCTCGCCTCCACCGGTAGCTGTGGTAGCAATGATATTGGTTACCGGATAAGTAGCTGTCAGGGTCGGTACTCCATTCGTAAGCAGGGTCTTTTCTGAGCCATATCCCGTTCCGATACTGTTGACTGCGTACGAGCGCACATAGTATAATGTATTGGGCAACAAGCCTGTAATCCCTTGAGAAAATGCACTCATACCGGCGCCGTTAGTTGTTTTAAAATCTCCCACGGTGGGGTTGCTGTGAGTAGCCCAGCACATACCCTTGAGTGTGATATCAGATCCGCCATCCATGGTGATGGCTCCACCGCTGGCGGCTGAATATCCGGTTACGGCCGTGGGATCTACCGTATTCAACATGGGAGCCGTAGGAAAAATGGAAACGGTTACCTGGTTGCCGTAAGCGGTTCCTGCACTGTTGGTGGCATACGCCCGGATATAATACGAGGTACTCAATTGCAGCCCAATGGCGGTACTGCCAAAGTTGGACGAGCCGGTACCGTCCATCGTGCGGTTTACAACCACCGTGTCAGGATTAAAATTCGGGTTGGTACTCCAGATGATTCCTTTGGCGGAGATCGCTCCGTTGCCGTTGGTAGATATCTTACCACCGGTAAATACCGATGACCTTGAAATCGGTGTGCCCACGTTGGTGGTCAGCACTGGCAAGGCTACAGGCGTGGTAAAACTCACCTCATTACCGTAGGCAATTCCCCGGGAAGTTATGGCGTATGCACGAACATAATAGGTGGCAGCCGGCGTGAGGTTTGCCATCTCGTTATAGAACTGACCGGTACTTACAGGCCCGGAGGAAATGGATGTTTTGGTGGATAAGGCAACAGTCGGATCATGAGCCAGACTCCAGATAATTCCTTCGTTGGAAATAGAGGCTGCCGTGTTAGTGTCACCGGTAACTTCTCCTCCTCCACTTGCCGTATAGCCATCCGAGCCTGCCGCTGCTGGCAGGGTCTGTATGCTTAGTGGTATGAAACTTATTTCATTCCCGTATGCAATAGA
>Ga0209125_1000177_pt1 | contig 102420 bp, 93 predicted proteins | sample BarGraIncub1131A_FD_184503 | JGI IMG/M metagenome (GOLD analysis project Ga0209125, IMG submission 184503) | Arctic peat soil microbial communities from Barrow, Alaska - Barrow Graham LP Incubations 11-31A (SPAdes) (version 2) | ecosystem: Environmental > Terrestrial > Soil > Wetlands > Peat...
CCTCACGGCGAAAAGGGTGCGAGACTTGAGGTGTCGCAGGAGGGTAGCATGGACCGGAGAGTTTTGACAATTTTCGTGCTGGCGCTTCTTTTCGGAACGCTCACCGGTTGCAACCGGGAACCCGAAGGGCGGGGGCCGCAATTCGGGACAAAGCCTCAACCCGGGGGCGTACCCGTCTATCACCTTGCGGTTCACCCTCTGTATAATCCCGCCAAACTCATGCAGGCGTATCAGCCGCTCATCGATTACCTGAACGGCCGACTGCCAGGGGCGCGCCTGGCCCTGGTGACATCACGGGACTACGCCAACTTCGAGGAAAAGTACCGGGCGCGCCGACCTGAGTTTCTCCTCCCCAATCCCTGGCAGACCCTTCAGGCCATGAAGGTCGGCTATCGCGTCATCGCCATGGCCGGAGAGCCGCGGGATTTCAAGGGGATATTCGTGGTGCGCAGGGACAGCAATCTTACGCGCCCGGCCGACCTGAAGGGGAAGTCGGTGAGCTATCCCGCTCCCACGGCCGTGGCGGCCTGTATCATGCCCCAGTATTTTCTCCATAACCACGGCATCAACGTAAATGCCGACATAGAAAACCGTTACGTCGGCTCCCAGGAGTCCACCATCATGAACGTCTACCTGAAACAGACTGCGGCGGGAGCTACCTGGCCGATGCCATGGCGGGCATTCCAAAAGGACCATCCGCGGGAAGCGGCGGAGCTGAAGGTCATCTGGGAAACGGAGTCGTTCGTCAACGAAACGGAGTCGTTCGTCAACAACTCCGTCATGGTGCGGGCCGACGTGCCGCCTGAGGTGGGGGAACAGGTCAGGGTGCTCCTGCTCGGGCTGGACCGGACAAAGGAAGGAAAGTCGATCCTCGCGGGGATGGAAACTGCGTGCTTTCTTCCCGCTTCCGACAGGGACTACGACGTGGTGCGCAGATACGTCTCCCGCTTCGAGCGGGAGGTTCGGCCGGTGGAGGGCCGATGATGATAAAGAAACTGTACCGTTTCCTGCTCGGCACGCTGCGCGGTCGCCTCATCATAAGCGTGGCCGCGGTGCATGCGGTCATGATGACCCTTTTCATCGGCGATCTGACCGTACGTCAGCGCGCCATGCTCCTGGACCGCCAGAAAGAGGAGGCGGCCGGGCTGTCCCAGGCACTCGCCACCTCCGCCGCGGGATGGCTCGCCGCTGACGACATCTCGGGCCTGCAGGAACTGGTGGATGCCCAGCTGCGCTATCCGGAGATTCTCTTTGCCATTCTTGCGGACCAGGAGGGACGCGTGCTGGCCGACACCGACAGGTCCAAACTGGGGCTCTACATGCTCGACCTCCCCCGCAAATCGCGCCTGACGGTGGTCTCCGGGGCTCCTTCCCTGGTTGATGTCGCAGCCCCCGCAATGATCGGAGGACGTTATGTCGGCTGGGCGCGCGTCGGCATAGGGCATAAGGCTGTCGGCGCAAAGCTTGGGGAGATCACCAGGGACGGTGTCGTCTACGCTCTCGCGGCGATTCTCATCGGCTCGGCCATCGCCTGGTTTATGGGGTACCGAATCTCCCGGAGGCTCTACGCGGTTCAGGAGACCATCGACGCGGTCCGCTCCGGCGACCTCCTGGCCCGCTCGCCGCTTGGGGGCTTCGACGAGGCGGCCGTCATGGCGCGAGAGTTCAACTCCATGCTGGATACGCTCGCGGCGCGGGATGCCGAACTGCGCGCCAGCGAGGAAAGGTACCGGTCGCTCATCCAGAAGGTCCAGACCGCCATCGTGCTTCATGACGGCCAGGGCCGCATCCTGATCAGCAATCCTATGGCACAGGAGCTGCTCGGACTTTCCGTGGACCAGCTCCTCGGCAAATCCCTGACCGATCCGGAATGGCATTTTCTGCGGGAGGACGGCTCCGTTATGCCTGTCGCTGAATATCCGGTAAGCCTGGTGCTCTCCAGACGACAGCCTCTCCGTGGGCGCGTGACGGGAATCAGCCGACCTGACCGGGACGATGTCGTGTGGATGCTGGGAAATGCCGAGCCGGAGTATGACGCTGCGGGGGAAATAGCGCTGGTTATCGTTTCCTTCGTAGACATCACCGAGCGCAAGCGAGCGGAGGAGGCGCTCTACGAAGCCCAACAAGTGTTTCGCTCCCTGGTAGAGTACTCACCGGACATTATCGCGCGCTACGATCGTGACTGCCGGCGCACCTACGTCAATCCAACGTACCTCCAGGTGGCTCAAATTTCCCAGCAGGAATTGCTTGGCACCACACCCATACAACGCTCGCCGTTGCCCGCAGCAAGTGCGGTGGCTCTCCAAAATCTGCTTTGCAGGGTACTCGACAACGGCGTTGCCGAGGCCATTGACCTCATATGGTCAAAGGCAGACAACATCGATTACTGGTACAACACGTACGCCTTTTCGGAGTTTGACCGCGAAGGACGAGTCGCAAGCATGATGACAATTTCCCGCGAAATCACCGAGCGCAAGCTTGTGGAAGAATGGCTGCATCGTTTGAATCGCGAACTGCGTGCCTTGAGCCACTGCAACCAGCTTCTGGTCAGGGCCGAGGACGAACAGGCCCTGATCAACGACATCTGCTGTACCGTTTGCGACGAGGCCGGCTATCGCATGGCCTGGGTGGGATATGCCGAACACGATGAGGCCAGGACCATACGCACTGTCGCGTGGGCCGGGGTCGAAGACGGCTATCTCGCAAACGCCAATATCACCTGGGCCGACACTGAACGCGGACGTGGTCCCACGGGAACAGCTATCCGGGACGGCGAAACAATCTATGTTCAGGATTTCTCAACTGACCCACGCATGGACCCGTGGCGCGACAATGCCTTGCAGCGCGGCTATCGCTCCAGCATCTCTCTCCCCCTGAAGGACGAAGTCGAAAACACCTTCGGCGCCCTCACCATCTATTCCGCAAGGACCAATGCCTTCACAGCGGACGAGATCCGGCTGCTGAAGGAGATGACCGGCAATCTGGCCTTCGGAATAATGACCCTGCGTGCCCGCCAGGAGCGAGCGCTGGCCTGGGAGTCGCTTAGCAAACTCACCGAAGAACTGGAGCAGAGGGTGGGTGACAGAACCGCCGAACTGAACGCGAAAAACGAGGAACTGGAGCGGCTGAACCGCCTCTTCGTCGGGCGGGAGCTGCGGATGGTGGAGCTGAAAGAGCGCATCTCCGAACTTGAGAAGATGCTTGAGCCTGAAACGAAGCGAGCGGAACCATCATGAACAACACAAAAAGAGCAAATCCGAGCGTCAGTAACCGTATCACCCTGATCGTCGGGGCGCTGTTTGCCTGTGCGGCAGTTACCGTGGTGATCGCCGGACCCAACCGGATTTCCCTGGAGATTTCCCTGTTCCTGATTTTCATTATGGGATGCCTCTCAGCGCTGCAGTTCTGGCTGATCCGGCGCCTGCTCTTTTCTCCTCTGCGGGTCATCAGCGCCAAGGCGAAACAGATTGCCGGCAGTGCGGAGCACCTGGGCGAGGAGGTACCCCTTCCTTCCGGCAGGGAATTGCAGGAACTGACTGCCGCCTCCAACGCCATGTCCGTCAGCTTGCGGCTAACCATGGATCAGGTGAAACAACAATCCGCTGAACGGGAAAGGGTGAACAGAGCATTGCAGGTGAGCGAAGAGAAGCTCCGAAAACTTGTCGACAACTTACCCTTAGCCATGAGCGTGGAATCCGCGACCGGGAATCAGGTCAGTTTTCTCAACAAAAATTTCACTGAATTACTTGGTTACACGGTCCAGGACATCCCTGATGACGCGCACTGGTGGCCTCTGGCTTATCCGGATGCGGCGTATCGCGAAGAGGTCAAGGCCACGTGGAGCGAGAGGCTAAAGAAGGCCGCTGCGGCACAAGGCGAGATCGAGCCGATGGAGGCGACCGTCACCTGCAAGGACGGTTCGCAGCGCATGATCGAGTTCCGCTTCTCCTCCCTAGGCGACAGGAATATTGTCACCTTGATCGACCTTACCGAGCGCAAGCGGGCGGAGGAGACGGAACGCCTCATGAGCGCCATCGTCCAGTCCTCCGACGATGCCATCGCCGCCATGGATCTGGACTGGGTCATCCTTTCCTGGAACAGGGGGGCGGAGCGGATCTACGGCTACAGCGCCGAGGAGGCCGTGGGGAAATCGGCATCGATAGTGATCCCCCCCGAACAGCCGGACGAGTTGGCGGAAATCCTGACTCTCGTCAGACGGGGAGAGCGGGTCGAACACTACACGACGCAGCGGCTTAGAAAGGACGGTCAACTGATCTTCATATCGCTCACAGTCTCTCCCCTCCTAAATGGTGGGGGGAAAGTCGTGGGGGCCTCGTCCATCGCCCGCGACATCACCAGGCAGGCGCATGCCGAGGAAGCGCTCACTAAGAGTGTAAGGGCGCTCAAGGAGGCGCAGCGGATAGCTCGTATCGGAAGTTGGGATCTGGATGCGACAACCGGTACCATCACATGGTCTGAAGAGTATTATCGTATCTACAATGTCGATCCGAATGTGCCGGCGCTTAACTATCCGGAGAACCTGAAGCTTTACACCGATGAAAGCGCCGAGCGGCTTGCTGCACAGGTTGCAAAAAGCTTGCATAGCGGCCAACCTTACGAACTGGAACTGGAGCTGGCCAATCCCGACGCCGACAGGAGATGGATCTATACGCGCGGAGAAGCCAAATATGACGCCGACCGGCAGATTGTGGGACTTCGCGGCACTGCCCAGAACATCACCGACCGGAAACAGGCGGAGGCGGAAATTCTCCGGCTCAATGCCGACCTGGAACGGCGGGTTGCCGAACGGACCAACGATCTGGAGACCAAGCGGACCGAGCTGGTGGAGATCCAGAAAGCATTGATGAACATCGTGGAGGACCTGAACCAGAAAAGCGCGGAGCTGGAGGAAACCTTTCAAGAGCTCGAGAAGGAAACCGCGCAGCGGCTCCTGACAATGGAGGAGCTGCGCGAAAAGGAGCGCATGCTGCTGCAGCAGAGCCGCCTGGCGGCGCTCGGCGAAATGATCAGCAACATAGCCCATCAGTGGCGCCAGCCGCTCAACGAGTTGGGACTCATCGTCCAGGAGTTGCCGCTGATGTACGAAAAGGGGAATTTCGACGGGGAATACCTCAAGGCAAGCGTCGCCAAGTTCATGAAACTGCTCACGCATACGTCGAGAACCATCGACGATTTCAGGAATTTCTTCAAGCCGGACAAGGAAAAGGTCACCTTCAAGGTGCAGGAAATGGTCGAGAAAACGCTTTCCCTGGTCGAGGAGAGTTTCAAGCAGCTGCAGATAACGATCACCGTGACGGCGTCGGGCGAACCGGTCATATACGGTCATCCCAACGAATTTTCCCAGGTGATACTCAACATCCTGTTCAATGCGAGGGATGCCTTCCTGGCAGGCAAGGACGACAGGCCGAGGAGGATTGCCATCGAGATATCCAGTCAGGAGGAGAAGGCCGTCGTCACGGTCGCCGACAACGCGGGCGGCATCCCCGAAGAGATCATGGACAAGATCTTCGATCCGTACTTCACCACCCGGGGGCCGGACCAGGGGACCGGCATCGGTCTCTACATGTCGAAGATCATCATCGAGAAGAACATACCGGGGAGGCTTACCGTGCGCAACAGCGCCGAAGGCGCCGAATTCAGGATCGAGGTGTGAGGGGCAGGGCCGATTGGAGCAGACGGAACTTAAGCCGCGCAGCTAGTACCCAGCCCAGCTTAAAACTTCGTCTTTTGCCGACGGTAGGTTGGGGTGAACAGCTCCATCGTGAACCCCAACATGGCAACGTTGGGGTTCACGATGAAACCGCTCACCGCCAACCTACAAAAAACAACAGACGGTGTTGAACTGTTCCCCGTTATTTCAAGCTGGACTGGGTACTAGATCCCTGATGACTCCCTCCCAGCACTTCGCGCACCTTGACCAAAAGCCTCTTGAGATTCAGCGGTTTTGAGACAAAAACGAGGGTTTGGTCGAGTAAGCCGCGCTTATGGATGATCTCTCCGGTGTAGCCACTGATGAAGATCGCCTTGACATTGGGATTTATCTTTCTCATCTCGTCGAAGGCATCTTTCCCATTCATCTTCGGCATGATGATGTCCAGAATGACCAGATCTATCTTGTCCCTGTTCTCTCTGAATTTGGCGAGCGCGTCGCGACCGTCCACCGCCGTGATGATTGTGTAGCCGAACATGCCGAGAAACTTTTCAGACAGCTCCCGCAACGAGGCATCGTCGTCCGCCACAAGGATCGTTTCCGTACCCCCTTCGAGGATCTCTTCCTTGCCTGCCAGATTTTCCGCAACTTCCGCGTGTATCAGAGGAAGATATATCTTGAAGGTCGTTCCCTGGCCCGGTTCGCTATAGACATTGATGAAGCCGTCATGCTGTTTGAGGATCCCATAGACGATGGAAAGCCCCAAGCCGGTTCCCTTTCCCACCTCCTTGGTGGTGAAGAACGGTTCGAACACCTTTTTGCAGGTTGTCTCATCCATACCCTCTCCCGTATCGGAAAAGGATATAACTGCATAACTGCCCGGTTTGCCGAAACCATTGGCCTTGACAAATTCCTCATCCATTTCGAACGTCCCCGTTTCAAGGGAGAGCAGGCCACCTTCCGGCATGGCATCTCGCGCATTGGTCGCCAGGTTCATCAGGACCTGCTCGATCTGTCCACTGTCGGCATTGACGGTCAATACCTCCTGACAGATGGACGCCTTGAAGTCGACATCCTCACCGATGATGCGCTGCAGAAACTTTTCGAGCTTTCTGATGATCTGGTTGAGGTCGACCGGTTGCGGATTGATGATCTGTTTTCTGCTGAAGGCGAGCAGGCTGCCGGTCAGGTCGGCGGCCCTGCCGGCTGCGACCAGGATGTGCTCCACGTTCACCCTGTTGGGATCATCCTTATCCATATCCATCTCTATGATGGTGCTGAAACCGATGATCGCCGTGAGTATGTTGTTGAAGTCGTGTGCGATCCCGCCGGCCAGTTGGCCGATGGCCTCCATCTTGTTGGACTGGAGGAGCTGGCGTTCCAGTGTCTTCTGCTCGGTGATGTCCGTAACGATCCCGTCGCAGGCAATGAGGCTCCCCTGCTGGTCGTAGCGCGGCACCGGTGTGTCCCGTACCCAGCGGACGCGCCCATCCTTATGTATGATACGGTGCTCGATGGTAAAGGGCGTCTTCCCTGCAAACACGGAATTGGCCTGTTCCAGGACAATCGGCCGGTCTTCTTCATGCACCATCCTGAGCCAGAGGCCGGGGTCGGCAGCGTACTCCTCGGGGGGATACCCGGTCACCGCCACGCATCCGGAACCATAAGACGTGGCGACCGGCCTGCCGTTCACCACCTGCGTCGTGTAGACATAGTCGGTCACCGATTCGAGAAGGAGCCGATACCGCCCCTCGCTCTCCCGGAGTGCGGCAGTTCTTGATTCCACCGTTTGTTCGAGTTGTTCGTTCAACGTCTTGAGTTCCTTCTGCGTCTTGACCAGCGCGTAATTCTTCTGGATGGCGGCGTCGTACGAGGAAAGCAGGAGGTTGAGGATCTGGATGCGGTCCGATTTGATGAAATATCTTTCGTTGTCGAGCACTATTTCTACCCCGAGCTGTGTCTGCTCAATATCCTTAAGATTCTTGTTCGCGAGAATGTACTGGATGCGCGAAATGATATATTTCTCTTCGTACGGTTTGGTGAGGAAGTTGTCCGCCCCGCATTCAAGACCCTGGACAACATCCCGCGGGTCTGAAAGGGAGGTAAGAAGAATCACCGGGAGATTCTTGTACCTGTCATCCTGCTTGATCTTCCGGCAGAGCTGATAGCCATTCATGTCGGGCATGACGATATCGCTGATGACAATGGACGGCATGCGCGCACTGATCTGAGCTAGCGCCTCGATACCGTTACAGGCAACCGTTACGGCAAAGTTATGCCGCTCCAGGGTGTATTTCAACTCTGCGGCCTGCGTCGGGCTGTCTTCCACAATCAGGATTTCCACCCTGATGCTTTCGCGGCTGTCATTTTCCATGCATAATTCCCTTTTTGTAACTATCCGGCAAACTTCAAGGAAAAGGCCATTACAAACAATCAAAAGCCTCACCACAGAGGGCGCAGAGGAACAGAGAGGAAATCTTAAAACAATGGCTAAAGTTTTTTTGACCAATCCTGTAGAGACGCATTGCATGCGTCTCAGTCTTTTCAAACCCTGGCGGCATCAATACATCCAGAGACGCATGCAATGCGTCTCTACACCTCTTGTAACTGTTCAGCATACGCAATTTACATTTAACAGGTTTCGTAACGTTGGGGGCAAGTGGAGTTATGGGCCTGGTCATAAATCAGGTTTTGATTTTCCCCTGTGTACCTCTGTGTACCTCTGTGTACCTCTGTGTACCTCTGTGTACCTCTGTGTACCTCTGTGTACCTCTGTGTACCTCTCTGTGTACCTCTGTGGTGAGGCTTTATGCTTTGGGTTGTTTGTGATTGGGGAGTTGCCCTTTACCCACCAGCTTCTTCAGTACATCGATGATGGCATCGGGCGGCAATATATAGCTAGCAGCATTGAGATGATCCGCCGCACCCGGCATGCCATACACGATTGAGCTCTTCTCGTCCTGGGCCATAGTCACGGCGCCCCGCTCCTTCATCAGACGCAGCTCTTGCGCACCGTCCACCCCCATGCCGGTAAGGAGTATCCCTACCGCATTTGCTCCGTAAACCTCGGCAACGGACCGGAAAAGGCGGGAAACCGAGGGGCAGTGACCTTGGTTGTCGCCCCCTTTTCTGAGCGTTATCCATCCTTTATTTTCCACCAGCAGGTCAAATCCGTCCGGGGCGACATAGGCGTAGCCGGGAAGAAGAGACTCGCCATCGACTGCAAGCTTGACAGGGATACCTGAAGATTGCCCAAGCCACTGGGCAAATCCCGTGGTGAACCCCTGGGCCATGTGCTGCACGATCAGGACGGCGGCGGGGAAATCACCTGGCAGGGAGGCGAGGATGCGCTGGATGACGACCGGCCCTCCCGTCGAGGCGCCTATCGCCACCACCCCTATTGCTGGCGTTTCCCGCTGGACCGGCTGCCCCGAAAACGTTCGTGATTTGTCTTTTCGTGCGGAGCGGTGCCACCTTTGGACCACCCGCACCCCGGACATGGCCCTGACGTTCAGGATCAGTTCCTTTGCGGTTTTCTCATGATCCGGGTGCCCTATTCCGGCTGCCTTGGCGACGAAGGCAACGGCGCCCGCCTCCATGGCGCGGAATGCCAGCGATACTTCCCGTGGGTCAGCGCTCCCCGTGACGATGACGATCGGAACGGGATTCGTTTCCATGATGATGCGGGTAGCCTCAAAGCCGTCCATCTTCGGCATGTGCACGTCCATGGTGACGACATCGGGCCTCAGCTCCCTTACCGCCTTGATCGCCTCCTCCCCGTCGCAGGCTGTCCCGATCACCCGGATCTCCGGGGCGCTTTCCAAAATGTTCGTCACGAATTCCCTGGCAACGGGTGAATCGTCTACAACCAGGACCTTGATCACCGTTACCTCCGTTACACAAGTCTCTTGATCACTTCCAAAAGATTGCTCTGATCAAAGTTGCTCTTTGCCAGGTAGGCGTTAGCCCCTGCATCGATCCCTCGTTCCCGGTCTTCGCCCGATTCAAGGGCAGTCACCAGCACCACCGGCAGCTCGGCAAGCCTCTTGTCGGCCCGGATTCGCGCTGTAAGACCAAAGCCGCCCATTCTCGGCATGTCCACATCGGACACCACGATGTCGAATTCCGCGCTCTTCAGCTTGGTGAAGGCATCGACTCCGTCAACCGCGACAACAACGTCATAGCCCGCCGCCCCGAGGATGTTCCGGAGCAGGGTCCTGGTCGTAATGGAATCCTCCACGACCAGCACGGACCGTTTCCGGCCGGTGACCGCCTGCCTGGTTTCAGCCATCGCAGCAAGCGGAGTGGAGGGAGCGGAAAACTTCACAGCGTGTTTCAGCAGGTCGGGGACGTTGAGTATCGGCACCACCTCACCGCTTCCGATGACCGTGACGCCTGCCACGTTGCGCACGCGGGAAAGCTGCCGGCCGAGGCTCTTGAGAAGCACCTCCTGTTCGTTTAGCACCTCGTCCACGAGAAAGGCGATACTCGTGCCGGAAGCGGTCAGGACAATCGCCTGGACCATTCCAGGTGAGGTGGCCGCGGGTGCCGCCGGGGTGAGCCCCAGGACATCCCTAAGCCGGGCCAGGGAGACGGCTTCACCCTTTAACTGGATCGTCTCACGGTTTTCAACGGTTTTGATCTCTTCCCGTTTCAGCCGTACCGTTCGCTCCACGTGCATCGAGGGTATCACGAAAGCCCGTTCGCCCAACCGGACCAGGACGCCGTGGAAGGTGGCGACCGTCAGCGGCAGGACGATGCGGAAGCGGGTTCCGGTATCGGGAAAGGTTTCCAGGGAAACCGTTCCGCCGAGCTTTTCCACCTTTTCCCTGACTATGGCAAGGCCGAGCCCCCGGCCGGACAGCTCGGTGATGATAGGGCTCGTGGAGACCCCCGACTGGAAGACGTACGGCAACAGTTCCTGGTCGGTGAGCTCCTCCGCCTTCTCCCGGGGAAGGGTGCCGAGCTTCAGCAGGGAGGTCCTGACCCTCTCAAGAGCGATACCGGCCCCGTCATCGGCAATGATGACCTCCACCCTGTTGTCCTTGGGTGAAACTTCGACGGTAATCACCCCGCGCTGCGGCTTGTTTTTCGCTCTCCGCTCGTCGGGACTCTCGATGCCGTGATCGATGCAGTTCCTTATCAGGTGCACGAGGGGATCCTTCATCTCCTCCAGGATGCGCCGGTCGATCTCGATCTCCTCACCGCGGAGCACCAGATCCACTTCCTTGCCGTTGTCCCGGGAGAGTTCCCGCACGATCTTGGGAAGGATCTCCAGCAGGGATGAAAAGGAAAACATCATGACCTTTTTCATGTCCGCGAGAAGATTATTCACCATCCCGTCGATTATCCGGCTGTCGTGCCTGGCCGATTTTGTTTCCGTGGCATGCCTGTTCTCCAATGTCTTGATGAAATCGCCGTTCCATTTCAGGAACTCAAGGATCTTCAGCATCCTACGGCTTGCCTCGGCGCCGCTGCCGTCTCCAGGCGTCACATGGTCGATGGACGATTTGATCTGCTGCATGACGGGGATGATCTTGGCCCACTCTTTTTCCCAGCTCTGGAAGCCCGATCTCGTCTCTCGCATCTGAGCCACCCGCTGGGCCGTCGAAAGCTTCGCGAAGAGCATTTCCTCCGACTGCAGCAGCACCGCTGACAGCTTTGCCGTAGATACCCGCACGGTCTCCGTCATTCCGGGGATCGGGGGGCGGAGATCGGGGGGCGGAGTTTGGGGCTCATTGACCGGGCTTTCATCAGGCACCGGAGGGTGGGGCGGGGGGGGCGCTAATGGCGGGGGCGCCTGCTCAACAATCGTTTCAGCCTGCGGAGACTCCAAACCACCTCTGCCGGCTAACCCTTCGAGTCGGCTGACAAGATCATTAAGCAGGGATCTTTCCTCATCGCTCGGTTCAACCCCGGAAGTTAAAAGGAGCCGGCCGAGATGGTCAGCCGCCTGCTGCAAGAGATCGGGCAGCTCCGCGCAACCCTCGACCTCATGCCGTTTCATCGCGGCAAGGACTTCCTCCATTGCTTGGCAAAGCGCCTCGATAGTGGCCAGGTTGACGGAGCGGGCCGCTCCTTTCAGGCTGTGCACCTCCCGGAAAACGGCCTCCAAGATTTCCGCCTGCTGCAGTGCTGTCTCCGCTTTTTCCAGATCGGCCAGTCCGGAGGAGATCTCTCTCAGATGCTCCTCCGCTTCGATCCTGAAGATGCCAAGGAGGTGTTTCAAAAATGCGGCGTCTTTGTCGACCATGGAAACCTCAGGTTCCGTTATGATTATTACTGATCTGCCGCTGTTCCGGTTCCTCCCCCTTCAAGGGGGAGGTCAGCAGGGGATGGGTTCACACCTTATATTGCTCCACCAACTCCTTCAGCTTCTGCCCAAGCTCATGCAGCCCCTGCACCGTTTGCTCTACCTGTCTCATGCCGGTGACGTTCTGCTCGCTTGCCTGACGGATATTCTCCAACGCCAGTGCCACCTGATCCATGCCGGTCAACTGCTCCTGGCTCGATGCAGAGATCATGAGCGCCGCCTGGGCCGACTCGTCGATACTCTCTCCCATCTGGCGGATCGCCTCGCCCGCCTCCTGCGATTGGCGTACACCCGCCTCCACCGCCTTGTTTCCCTGCTCGGTGGCCAACACTGCCGCGTTGGTGGCCTTCTGGATTTCGTTCAGTATGGCGCGCACCTGGGACGTGGCCTCCTTCGACTGTTCCGCCAGGCTCTTCACCTCCTGGGCCACCACCGCGAACCCCTTACCCTGCTCTCCGGCCTTGGCCGCCTCGATGGCGGCGTTGACCGCCAGCAGGTTGGACTGCTCGGCCAGGTCGTTGACCGTGGCGATGATCTCCCCGATGGTCTGGCTCTGCTCGGAGAGGCGCACGATGCTATCGGCGATGGCCGCCATTTGTCCCTGGATCCGCCCCATGCCGGCGATGGAATCATCCACCGACCGCCTCCCCATTTGTGCCACCTGGACCGCCTTCTGGTTGGCATCCGCGACGTTGCGCGCCTGTTTGCTCGACACCTGGGCGGTCTGCTTGACCTCCTCCATGGTGGTGCTCGTCTCGCTCACCGCCGCCGCCGTCTCGGTGGCGCCTGCGGCTACCTGGTTGGTGGAGGCCATGATCTCGCTGGATGAAGAGGCGAGCACATTGACCCCTTCGATGATCTCACCGGTAATCTTTCTCAGGCTGTCTCTCATGGTTGCCAGGGCATTTCCCATAACATCCTTTTCGGACTGGGGGGTGACCGTGACGGAAAGGTCGCCGGCCGATATCCGGCTGGTCGTCTGGGCATATCCCTTGATGTTTTCAACCATGCGCCGGAACATCTGTATCAACTTGCCGACCTCGTCTGTTCTTCCGGTTGAGGGGACATCGAGGTCGAGCTCACCGGCCGCGATCCGTTCCGCTAGGCCGGCAATCTCCGTAAGCGGTTTGGCAATGGCCCTGTTCATGGACAGCGTCATGGCCGTGCTGATGAAGACCGCCGCCACGCCGACCAGAAGGAATATGAGCAGCGATTTCCGCGCCCTTTGCTCGGACTGAGCGAGCCCCTGCCTCGCCTGTTCCATTTCCTGTTGTTGCAGTTTGAGGGAGATATCGCGAATTTTGTTGTAGCGTTCATCCTGCTGCCCGAGACCCAATTGGCGGGCTGCCTCGATCTTGCCCCCCAATATCTGGCCGATCTGCTCTTCACGTGTCTTTCTGTAGTCATCCCGGGCAGCAAGGAGCTCTTGAAGAGTGGCCATAAGTTTCGGATCGTCCTTCTGGGTTGCAAGATACTTGAGTTTCTTATCTATATCCTCGCTACGCTCCCTGATGTCGCGCGCCAGCACCTGCTGTTTGGAGCGGTCACTGATCAACATCATTTCCAGCAACAGCGCCCTTGACCGATTCTGATCGGACCTCAGCTCAACGATATCGAGGGAGGTCAGGTAATTTTTGTCAAACAGCTCCCGTTGAGACTTTGTAGTTGCCGTTATGGTCAGGTATGCCGTCACGATGACGGTGATGATGAGTGTGAACATCAAGCCGAAGCAGTAGACGATTTTCGACCTGGTGGATTGATTCAGAAACCATTGCATGGGCAAACCCTCCTCGGTTGAAGTTGCTCTCGCGGGCGTTACCCCGCTTTTGCTACAAAGGCCGCCTAAACATCCTCATGCACCACGATGCCGCGGTCGGAGAGGATCTTGCCACCATCCAGCACCACCAGCCGGTCCCCGGTAACCCCTTTGAGGTAGTCGGAGCGGATATCGGTCAGGGTCGGAAGCGACGGCAGCAGACGACCCAGGGAAAGCCACCGCACCCCGAGGACCGCGTCCGCCAGGATGCCGAACTCCATGGTGTCGTTGCGGACAATGATCACCTTGTTGAGATCGGGGAGCCCCTTGTCCGTCAGTTCGAAGAATTTCCTCATGTCGATTACCGAAAGGATATTCCCCCGCACGTTCATGACCCCAAGGACGAACGGAGGCGTACAGGGGATCTCGGTGAGATCCTTCAGCGGGTAGATTTCCCCGATGTAGGACAACTCAATGCCGTACCTCTCGTGCGCCAGGAGAAACTCCACAATTTCGACCCGTTCGGCGGCCGACTCTTTCTTCTCCGGTGGCCGGGAGAGCGCCTTGGCCCTCGCTGTCAGTATCTCTTCCTGCTCATCCTCGGACGGCATTGACCGTATTCCCTCGGATTCCCGGCCCGCCTCTTCAGGCGTTTCACTTTTCATCCCGCTCTCCCATGACCTCCATCGATCCGATAATTTCCTTAAGCCTTCCTGCCGTCATCCCTTCGGATTCCGGGATAATCTCGTCCGGCTGATAACTGCCGAGAATCGAGAGGGCATTTCCCAGATACTTCCGGTATTGCTTGAGCCTTCCGGCCCGCAGGGCGAGGTTTGCCAGGGCAATATGGGCAAGCACCAGGTTCTGGTCGAGGTAGAGCGCCCGCTTCAGCGAGGCGCCCGCCTCGTTGTCGGCCCCCAGCTCCTGGAGAATCATGGCACGGAGATAGTGCAGCCCCGGGTTGAGCTTGTCAGCTGCCAGCGCCTTTTCGAGCAGCATCCGTGCCTCGGCCAGCCTCCCCTGATTGGCGCGGATACGACACAAAAGGACGGTCGCCTTAACGTTCTCCTGATCAGGCGACAAGAGTGCCTCAAGCTTTTTTTCCGCTTCAGGGTAGAGACCTCGGTCATAAAGCGCAACTGCCTCCCGGTAGTCTGTTTGCTCCGGGGGTATGGGCGGCCGGACCGCGGCTAACGGCGTGAGCGGAGCTGACGCCGGCTTCGACGGCAGAGGTTGAAGCCTGGGACGCTGAGAGGGAGTGGTCCGGACCTCCGGCTCTGGGCCGCCGGTTTTCCGTGGCTCGGTCCCTGGCGCCTGTTTCCGAAAGAGGGTCGCATCGCCGAAATCGACGGCCTTGAACTGCGGGAAGTGAACCGGTGACGACTCGCAGGGGCTGACGATAAGCCACCCTCCCTCCACGAGTGAGCGGTGGAGGCGTTCGACGACCTTCTTCGCCCGTTCCGCAGTGAAGTACATCAGCACGTTGCGGCAGAAGATCACGTCCATGGCGAAGGTCTCGCTGAGGAGCGAGGGATACACATCCTCGACCAGGTTGAGATAGGAGAAGCTCACCATTTCTTTGATCGGGGAGATCATCTTCAAGCGGCCATCCCCGCACCTGCTGAAATAATTCTCCTTTAGCCAGGGGGGGGGATTGCGAAACGACCATTCCGTGTAGAACCCTTCCTTTGCCTTGCGGAGCGCTTTGGGGTTGATATCGGTCGCCAGGATCGATATGTCCCAGTCACGCAGGGTGTCACCCATCCTGTGGAGCAGGATGGCAATGGAATAGGGCTCTTCACCGGTCGCGCACCCCGCACTCCAGATCCGCAGCCGTTGTTCGCCCCCCCCGCGCATGCGGATGATTTCCGGAATGATCTCTTGCGTCAAAATCTCGAAGCTTCGGTTTTCGCGAAGGAAGTAGGTTTCCCCGATGGTCAGGAAGCCCGCCATGGATTCGACCAGCTCCTTGTTAAGGGGGGTAGTGAGGAACCAGGTTGCGCATGCCTGCGGGTCCTGAAATCCGAGTTCCCGGGCGGCCGAGCGGAAGGCATTCTCCAGGGTTTGCCATCTGGCGCGGGGGAAATGCAGGCCCATATGGGTAGCGACATGACTGCTGAGCCGTGCGAGCAGGGCATCCGACATTCCACCCATGGGGGCGGGTATCCGGGTTTGGTTCCCGTTCATTCCCCTTTTCCCGCCATTTCAGCTGTTTCCGAACCGAGGCAGCCGAACGCCTCCAGCTGAGCGCCGAGAGCCGCCTCTTCACCGAGGGAAAGTAATTTGCCAATATCGAAAACCAGGATCATGCCGTCCGGAAGGATCATCACCCCTTCGACATGAGCCAGGTTGGGAAGTATCTCCTCGGCTGGAACAGCCCCCTCGGCCGGGCATTCGACGATCCCGAGGACCGCATCCGCCGCAAGCGCGAAGCTACGCCCTGCAGAGGATGAAATGATGAACTGGTCGCTCGTGCATATTTTCTTTTCCCGCAGGCGGAAGCAGTTGCGCATGTTAATGACGGGGACAATGCTTCCCTGCACATTGATTATCCCAAGCACGACTTCCGGGGCATCGGGCAGAGGGGTAACAGCAACCGCACGTACAACGCGTTCAACCGCATCAAGACGGAGGGCGTAATGCTGATTGTCGAGACTGAAGACAAGGAGTTGAGCAAATTTGTTCACCGGTCTCACCTCCATCCAGTCTGTATGCAGTGGGTTGCCGGCAAAAAGCTCCGGATCAGCCGCATTTGAGTGGGCAGCGATCTCAGCCGAGTTTTAGATCTTTGCAATTATACGGTATAGTCGGGGATATTCAAGAGTCACTATTATCCGCTGACTTACCCACAGCCCGGGTGTAAGTCTCCTGCGAGCTCTTAGACAGTCCGTTGAGCAGCGGTGCCTTGATTGATCTTTCATGCCAGTCGTTCATCATGTTCTTGCTTCAGGAGGGTAGGATGGACCGGAGAGTTTTGACAATATTTCTGCTGGCGCTTCCTTTCGGAACGGTTCCAGGAGCGGACCGTTGAGCTGGAAGAGAAGAACAGGGGACTGCCCTGTGAAAACGTTTTTGGGCTTTTAAGGAATTATTTTAAAATGTGCTGAATAGTTGCACAGGATTTAGGCAAGGATATATTAGGGAGGGGGCATCCTGTAGGGGCGACCCCGTGGGTCGCCCTGCCTCTGATTTCGATCCTTCCGGGAAAGCTTCTGAGTTGGCCATGGCAACAGGGCGACCCACCGGGTCGCCCCTACATTGTTGAGGTTGAGCTAAAGATTTTTTGTCGTTTAAGACGTTTAAGTCGTTTAAGTCTTTAAGTCGTTAAGTCGTTTTTCAAAGGCTAACGGTTTCCGCCCTCTGCAGTAGATAATCGGGGTGTAGGTGAACCTGCGCGGGTCGGCGAAGAAGATCCCGAATTCTTCCAGGAATTCCGGGTAGCCGCCCGGATAGGCGTCGAAGCTGTAGCCCGAGTTTTTGGCCGCAACTTCCAGTTTCTTGGTCCAGTTATAGCGGTCGACCTCGTCCAGCTTGCCGTAGATCAGGTGGTGATGGTCCATTTCCACTGCTATATCTTCGAAGCCCAGGTCGTACAGGTACGAGTAAAGCTTCCTGCCTGCATAGGGGTCAAAGTCGTGATCCTTTTCCAGGGTGCCCATGATCCCTTTGAGCGTGTTCTCGAGCCTGGCGGAGAGCCCGAAATGGTTCAGGCAGTTGTGGTCCAGGTCGGCCAGGCAGAGGATGCCGCCGGGCTTCAGTATCTGCGACAGGTTTACCACGATGTCGCGACTTTTTGAGCGGTGGTATTCGAGCACGAACCGGACCCAGACGAAATCGAACACCCCGAGATCCTGCAGCGGCCGGTAGAAATCCCTGCAGGCGAATTGGATCCCTTTCCCGCCGTAGTGCTCTTCGGCATGGCGGACCCTGGCCTCTGACGCGTCCACGCCGACGATTGCGCCGCCCGGCTGAATCAGCTGGTGCAGGAACTGGGTGGTTTTCCCCGAGCCGCAGCCGATATCGGCTACCCGCATCCCGGGCCGGATCCCGGCCCAGAGTGCCTGCTTGTGGACCGATTCGGCCCCGGTTTTGAGATCGAGGCGCCTGGCTTCCTCGTCGTGCTCCATGATGTAGTGCGCTTGACGCATCGCGTTGTCTCCTTGTTCGAGAGGTTACTACTGACATCTTTCCTCATTCATACCACAAAACCGTGTCCCGGCAATGCCACCATGCCGGGACACGGCGTCCCCACCCTGACCGCGCCTTTGGATGTCCGCCAGGTTGTGGCATGCTGGTGCGGCAAAGGGCCGATAATAGGTTAGGATTATCACGCAAAACATTGACAACCCCCATGGCCCGGATAAAATATGTAAAAGTTAATAGTATCGCTGCTTCCGTGAATGTCAGCTCTTCAGCAAGGAAGACGGCCGAGCTGCCGAAGGAAGTACCTTCGGCAGTCTCGGCCGGTTTATTTTGAGGGATCCTTGGCCAGCTTCAGGCACTGTGCCTACAGGTGCTGCTGCAACCGCGCACAAGTTGTCACGGAGAAACCGATGGAAGACCGCTACATACTGCTGATTGAAGACAATGCGGACGATGCCTATCTGGCCTCGCGTGTCATAGGGAAGGTCTGTACCGACCAGATCATTGTGGCGCGCGACGGGGAAGAGGCGAGCGATATGCTGCAAAAGATGGTAGGCGACGCCGCCCAGACGCGGATTCGATTGGTGCTCCTCGATCTCAAGCTGCCCAAAATCAGCGGCATCGAGGTGCTGCAGACCATCAGGTCCACGCCTGAGCTGCGAAATTTGCCGGTCGCTGTACTCACCTCATCCGACAACGATCTTGACCAGGAAAGGTGCAGGGAACTCGGGATACTGGACTACATCTATAAACCGATGAGCGCCGAAAGGCTGCAGCGTGTGCTTAACCGGAATAAGGAAGTCTGAATGGAGCAGAATCCGGCTCAGGGACATGACAAGGGACCCTTACCCTACGACGTCAGCGGGCTTGCGCTTCTCTATGTGGAGGACGAGATCGATGCCAGGGGCATGGTGAGCAAGATGCTCGTCATGAACTACCCGAAGTTGAAGCTTTATGCCGCCGAGAACGGTGCTGTCGGGCTGGAGCTGTACCGGGAGCATGGCCCGGATATCGTCGTGACCGATATCAACATGCCGGTCATGGATGGCATCCGGATGTCGCGGGAGATCAAATCGATCAACCCCGAGGCACACATCATCGCCGTGACAGCCCACAGCGACACTTCGTATCTTTTGAACGCCATTGAGATCGGCGTCCACCATTACGTACTGAAGCCGATCAACTACGACGATCTCTTTGCCGTCATCGACAAGATCCTCGAGCAGATCCTGCTGAAGCGGCTGTTGCGGGATCAGAACCGCCGCATCAGCGAAAGCGAACGCCAACTCGCGGTTGCCCAGAGGATCGCCCATCTGGGGAGCTGGCAATGGGACCTCTCCGACGGCGCCATGAGGTGGTCGGATGAGCTGTTCCGCATCTTCGGCTTCGAGCCGCAAGCCATTCCCGTATCCTACCAGGCCTTTCTTGAGAGGATCCACCCCCGGGATCGAGAGCACCTGGCAAAGGCGCTGCAGGAAGCCGTGGAGCTTCGGCACCCGGTCGGCTCCCATTTCTGCCGCATCGTCCGTCCGGATGGTTCCACCCGCATACTGCGCGTCAAGGCTGAGGTGATTCTCGATGGCAAGGGGCAGCCGGTGTCGCTGATCGGCACCTCCCACGACGTCACCGAAATGAAGCATGCCGAGGAAAAAATCCGTTCCCTGACCGATGAGCTGGAGCGGCGGGTGGTCCAGCGCACCTCGCTACTGCAGGCGAGCATCAAGGAACTGGAGACCTTCAGCTATGTCGTTTCCCATGATCTGCGGGCGCCCATAGCGCGGCTGGAAGGGTTTTGCCGGGCGCTTCTTGAAGACTGCAGCGACTGTTCCAACAAAAACTGCCGGACCTACGCCGAGCGGGCCGAGCGGGTGGTGCGGCAGGTAAAGAACATCATCGACGCCTTCAACAACCTGAGCCATTACGCGAAGTGCAAGCTCGTCATCGAGGACGTCGATCTGAGTGCCGTTGCCTGGGGGATAGCCGCCTGGTTCAGCCAAACGGAGCCGGACCGCGTGGTGAACTTCGCCATTGCGGACCATCTGCTTGTCCGAGGCGATGCGCGCCTGCTGCAGATCGCCATGGAGCACCTGATCGGTAATGCCTGGAAATTCACCTCCAGAAAAGCCGAGGCACGGATCGAGTTCGGCTGCAGCGTTCAGGGCGGCACTCCGGTATATTTCGTGCGTGACAACGGCGCGGGATTCAACATGAAATACGTGGACAAGCTTTTCAAGCCGTTCCAGACCATCCACAGCCCCGGCGAATACACCTGGAACGGAACCGCCATCGGTCTGGCTACCGTGCACAGCATAATCCTGCGCCACGGCGGCCGGATCTGGGCTGAGGGGGAGGTCGACAAGGGTGCGACCTTCTATTTCACCCTGGAAGAGAAACCTGAAGCGGGAAGCTTTGTTTAAGGCAATTGACAATTGACGATTGACGATTGACAATTGACAATTGACAATTTTTATTCTGACCTTTTGCATACTGGTTGCTTTATGGTTTTCTCGAATTTCTGGTAAACCTAAGAGACGCATGTCGCAGGTGTCTATTGTCAGTTACCAGTTATTCAGACTGAATAATTTGAAATGTTCAACTCCATCAACATACCTTAAGCCCATTGTCAATTGTCAATTGTCAATTGATTCATCGAGGACAGCATGTCTGAAAACACTGGCGCGATCGAGATAACACCTGGGGAGGAGGCGATGGCCCGTCTGGCGGCCATCGTTGAATCTTCGGACGACGCCATCATCGGCAAGACGCTGGACGGCATCATTACCAGCTGGAACAAGGGAGCCGAGAGGATCTACGGTTACCCGGCCGGCGAAGCAGTGGGCCAGCACATTTCCTTCCTGATTCCCCCCGGCCACGCGGACGAGTGGCAGCAGGTCCAGGAACGGGTCAGGCGGGGAGAGCCTGTCGAACACCTGGAAACGGTGCGTCTGACCAAGGTCGGCCGTCCAGTCGATGTCTCCCTGACGGTCTCCCCAATTTTCGGGACCAGTGGCACCATCATCGGCGTCTCGACCATCGCCCGCGACATAACCGAGCGTAAGCGCACGGAACAATTGCTGAGGGAAAGCGAGCAGCGCTATCGAACCCAGGTCGAACTTGCTCCGGACGCAGTCATTGTGCACCAGGATGGACGATTTCTGTACGCCAACTGCGCCGCGCTCGGCATTTACGGAGCGACGTCGCTTCAACAGCTGCAGGGAATGAACCTTCTTGATCTGGTGCATCCGGATGAGCGCGCTGCCGCAGCTGCCAGGCTCCAGCAGCTGCTCGACGGCGAGCAGGTCCCGTTGCGCGAATACAGGTTGCTGCGTATCGACGGGCAGACTGTTCCGGTGGAGGTTTCCGCCGTTCTGATCGATTACCAGGGCAAACCGTCCATCCAGGTCATCGCCCGCGACATCTCCGAGCGCAGATCCTCGGAAGAGAAGATCCGGGAGTCGGAATTGCGGCACCGGCTGCTTTTCGAAACGAGCCTGCAGGGGATCGTCTACCAGGACGCCGACGGCAAAATCACCATGGCAAACCCCGCTGCCGAGCAGATCCTCGGCATGAGCTCCGCTGAACTGCTGGGAAAAACTCAGCAAGAGCTGGACCTCAGGATCGAGCGTGAGGATGGCTCGCCACTCCCGATTGCGGAGCGTCCCTGCACGGTGGTTCACTCTGCCGGTCACGAGGCCCGCGATGTCGTGATGAAGTCGTATAATGAAAAAACCGATGATTATCGCTGGCTGAGCGTCTGCGCGGTACCCCTGTTTTTGACCGGGGAGGACTGGCCCACCCAGGTCTACGCGACGTTCGAGGACATAACCGGGCGCAGGCGTACCGAAACAGCGCTGCGCGCCAGCGAGGCGAAATTCCGCTGGCTCTTCGAATCCAATATCATCTCGATTTTCTTCTGGAATTACGACGGCAACATCATCGAGGCCAACCAGGCGTACTGCGATCTGGTCGGGGTTTCACCGGAGGAATGCAGCACCGGAAAACTCAACTGGCTCGATGCCACGCCAGCGGAGCTGTTTCCGAAAGATTTCGCCGCCTTCGAAGAGATCATGGCACAAGGAGCCTGCAAGCCGTACGAGAAGGAGTTCATCAACCGCTCCGACGGCCGCAGGGTTCCGGTGCTGTGCGCCGGGGCCAGGACCGCCGGGTCCGAGGCTGAAGGGATGGGCTTCGCCATCGACCTGACCGAGCTCAAACACGCCGAGGAGGCTCTCAATGAGGAGATCTCGGAGCGCCTGAGGGCGGTCGAGGAACTGCACAAACAGCAGCAGCTCCTCATCAGGCAGGGGCGGCTGGCGGCCCTTGGCGAGATGATCGGCAACATCGCCCACCAATGGCGCCAGCCCCTCAATACCCTCGCGCTCATCGTACAGGAACTCCCCTGGTATTACGAGCGCGACCAGTTCAGCAAGGAGTATCTCGACACCAGCGTAACCCGGGCCATGCAGGTGATCAACCATATGTCCAGGACCATCGATGGTTTCAGGAACTTCTTCCAGCCCGACAAGGAAAAGGTCTCCTTCCCGGTACACGAGGTGCTGGCAAAGACGGTCTCTATCGTCGAGGCTGCCTTCAACGAGGGGAGTCTCCAGATCGAGGTGCATGCCGACGCCGACATTTCCGTCTTCGGCTGTCCCAACGAGTTCTCGCAGGTCATTCTCAACATCCTGGTGAACGCCAAGGACGCCCTGCTGGAGCGCAAGGTGGAACGGCCCATGGTCGTGGTGCGGCTCTTCAGGGAAAACGGCAGGGCGGTGCTGACCATTGCCGACAACGCGGGCGGCATCCCTTTAGACATCATGGACAAGGTCTTCGATCCCTACTTCACCACCAAGGGTCCGGACAAGGGGACCGGGATCGGCCTCTTCATGTCCAAGACGATCGTGGAGCAGAGCATGAACGGCACGCTGAGCGTGCGCAATACCGAAGACGGCGCGGAATTCCGCATCGAGGTCTGACATGGAACCTTTGGAGAACCAGATCCGGGATGTTTCTCTTCTCAATGTGGAGGACGAGCCGGACGCCCGGGACATGCTGAGCCGCATGCTCGCCATGAACTACCCGGGGCTGCAGCTCCACGTCGCGGAAAACGGCGTGACCGGGCTCGAGCTGTTCCGGGAGCATCGACCGGACATCGTACTGACCGACATAAACATGCCGGTTATGAACGGCATCCAGATGGCCAGGGAGATCAAGGCGATCGAGCCGGAGGCGGTCATCGTCGCCGTGACCGCCTACAGCGATACCTCGTATCTGCTGAGCGCCATCGAGATCGGCATCCATCACTACGTGATGAAACCGGTGAACTACTCGGAACTCTTCAAGGTCATCGACAAGATCCTGGAAAAGACCACGCTGAGGCGGCTGGTCGCGGAGCAGCTGGAAAAGATCCGCAGACGCGAGCAGCAGCTCTCCGAGGCGCAGAAAATCACCCATCTGGGGAGCTGGGAGTGGGATGCGGAAACCGGACTGGTGGGGTGGTCGGACGAGCTTTACCGCATCTGCGGCCTGGAGCCGGAGGCGATTCCCGCCTCGCGCCAGGCTTTCCTGGAAAGGGTCCATCCGGAGGACCGCGAAGCCCTGGAAAAGGCGGTGCAGCAGGTCGTGGACGATCGCCTCCCGGGCAGCTCGCGTTACTTCCGATTGCAACGCCCTGACGGCTCGACCCGGATCATCCGCGGCCAGATGGAGGCGGTTTTCGACGACTCGGGCCGGCCGGTCTCGATGATCGGCACCTGCCACGACGTGACGCAGCTCAAGTGGGCGGAAGCGGCGCTGCGCGCATCCGAGCAGAGATTCTTCAAGATCTTCCAGGCGACCCCCGATCTGTTGAGCATCACCAGCGCGGCGGACGGCTGTTTCATCGAGGTGAACGAGGCCTTCCTGCGGGAGCTGGGATACCAGCGCGAGGAGGTGATAGGGCGCCCGGCGCAGCAGCTCGGCATCTGGGCGGACGAGGTGGAGCGCGCCGGTGCGGCCCAGGCACTCAGCGACCGGGGCGAGCTGCGCGACCTGGAGGTGCGCTTCAGGGCGAGGACGGGGAGGGAGATCACGGGACTTTTGTCGGCGGAGTACCTCGAAATCAACGGCAACCAGTGCGTCCTCATCCTCTTCAAGGACATAAGCGAGCGCAAGCGGATCGAGGAGGAGCGCGCCCGGCTTGCCTCGATCGTGGAATCCTCCGATGACGCGATCATGGCGACCGACCGTGACGGCACCATCACCATCTGGAACGCGGGGGCCGAGAAGATATTCGACTGCACGGCGCAGGAGGTCAAGGGGGAGCACCTCTCAATCCTGGCGCCTGCGGACCGCAAGGATGAACTGACACAGCTCTGCCTGGGGGCCAGGACCGACGGGCAGGTCAGGCAGTTCGAAACGGTGCACCTGCGTAAGGACGGCAGGCAGATTCACATCTCGCTCAACATGTCGCCGCTTAAGGACGCCGACGGCACGGTGGTCGGCCTCTCCGGCATCGCGCGCGACGTTACCAAGCGCACCGAGATGGAAGAGAGCATAAAACACCAGGCGCAGCACGACCCCCTGACCGACCTGCCAAACCGCAAGCTGTTCATGGATTTCCTCGCCCTGGAGCTGGCCCAGGCGCGCCGCAACAGGAAGAACCTGGCGGTGCTGTTTCTGGATCTCGACCACTTCAAGCAGATCAACGACACCCTGGGGCACGCAGCCGGCGACCTGCTGCTGCAGGCGGTAGGCCAGAGGCTCAAGGGATGCGTCCGGGAGTCGGACACCGTTGCCCGCATCGGAGGAGACGAATTCAACGTCCTGATGCCGGACCTGGGGCAGACCAACGACGTGGGTGCGGTGGTCGGGAAGATCATGGGGGTCTTCGAAGCGCCCTTCCTGCTGGACAACGTCGAGGTCAGCGCAACGACGAGTATCGGGGTCAGCATGTTCCCGGACGACGGCCAAAGCAGCGAGGACCTGGTGCAGAAGGCGGACAGCGCCATGTACCTGGCCAAGCAGAGAAACGGCAACGCCTACCAGTTCTACAACGGCGAGATCAACGCGCGTACCGTAAAGCGCCGGGAGCTGGAGCGCCTGCTGCGCCAGGCGGTGCAAAGAGGAGAGCTGGAGCTTGCCTTCCAGCCCCAGGTGCGCATCGACACGGGTGCCATAGTGGGAGCCGAGGCGCTCCTTAGGTGGCGCCACCCCGAAGACGGGCTGCTGCTGCCGGCCCAGTTCCTCAACATCGCGGAAGAGACCGGTGCCATCTTTTCCCTCGGCGAGTGGGCGATCCGCGCTGCCTGCACCCAGATGAAGCAGTGGCAAGACAAGGGGTACAACTTCGCGGTCGCGGTGAACCTGTCCGACCGGCAGTTCCATCAGCTCAACCTGGTCGAGATGACCACCAGCGTGCTGGCCGAAACCGGACTGGATCCGCAGGCGCTCGAGCTCGATGTCACCGAGAATGCCATCATGGACGACCTGGACCTCTCGATCCGGAACATGCGGAAGTTGACGGACCTGGGGGTCAGGTTTTCCGTGGACGACTTCGGAATCGGTTCGTCATCGCTGCAGTGGATCAAGAAACTCCCCATCGACAAGGTGAAGATCGACAGGAGTTTCATCAAGGACATCCTGACCGAGCCCAATGACCTGGCGGTCGTCAGCGCCGTCATCTCCATGTCCCACAACCTCAGTATGAAGGTGAACGCCGTGGGGGTGGAATCGCAGGAACAGCTGGCCCTGATCCGCAGCAACGGCTGCGACCTGATGCAGGGGAACCTGGTCAGCAAGCCGGTCCCCGCCGAGGAATTCGAGAGACTGGTGGCAAACATGTGACCCGAAACGGGCCATGGTTCAAGTCCCCTCTCCCGGAGGCCCTCCATCACACCCGCTTTCCTTGCCTCGCCACGCTTATCTGTTATAACTTCGCTAGGGACCCGCGTGACGCGCGAAGCCAGGCGCACCCCCCTAACGGAGACACCATGAACCGAGTCGAAACCGATCCCTCCGGCCTTATGCCCGCCGAGCGCGACGCCTGCGCCATCATCTGCTACATCAACACGGCCGGCAGACCCTCCCACGGCAACGTGCAGCGCACCATCGAGGCACTGGTCAAGATGGGGCACCGGGCCGGCGAGATCAACGGAGAGGGGGACGGCTGCGGCATCCTGACCGACATCCCCCGCATCCTCTGGGGCGAGATCCTCTCCGGAACCGGGCAAAAGCCGGAACTCGCCGAGGACGCCGGCTTTGCCGTGGGGCATTTCCTGATGGACCGGGGCCATCTGGCGCAGGACCCGGGACTGCAGGGTGCGGTGCTGCAGGCGATCCGGGAGGCGGGTTTCACGGTCCTTGCCGACCGCCCGGCCCCGGTCAGAAGCGAGGTCCTCGCCGCCCGGGCCCGGCTCTTCGAGCCGGTCGTCTGGCAGGTGGCTCTCAGGGTGAGCGAACCGGTCCACTCCCCCGCGCGTCTCTTCGCGCTGCAGCTCGCCCTGGAGCGGGACTTCCCGGTCCAGGTGGCGTCTCTTTCCTGCCATGTCGCCGCCTACAAGGTGCACGGCGCGCCGGAGATCCTTGCGCGCTACTATCCGGAGCTCAAAAGGCGCGACTTCCTCTCCTCGGTAACCATTGGGCACAGCCGCTACTCCACCAACACCATGCCGACGGTGCTGCGCGCCCAGCCCTTTTCGCTTCTGGGCCATAACGGCGAGATCAACACCATCGCACGGCTGCGCGAGGAAGCGCGCATGCTCGGGGTCGAACTTCCCGCCGGAGGAAGCGACTCGCAGGACCTGAACCGGACCCTCGAGGGGCTGATCTGCTCCTTCGGCTTGACCCTCTTCGAGGCTATGGAGCTGGTCTTTCCCCCGGTGTTCAGCGCCATGGACCGGATGGAGCCCGAGCTCGCCGCCATGTACGGCTGGTTCCGGCGCTTCCTGACCGCAAGCGCCCAGGGGCCGGCCGCCATCATTGCCAGGCACCGCGACCAGGTCGTCTTCAGCGTCGACGCCATGGGGCTGCGGCCGCTCTGGGTGGGGGAGACCGACAAGGAGCTTTTCGCCTCCTCGGAACTCGGCGTGGTCCCCCACGAGGAGATCCTGCGCGACCCCAAGCCGCTCGCCCCGGGAGAGAAGATGGGGGTGCGGCTCTCCCCAGGCGCCCCCCCCCGGGTGTTTCAGCACCACGAGCTGCGCCGCGAGATCCTCGCCGCATTCCGCCGGCGCACCAACCTGCCGGCCCAGGCGAGGAGCCTCGTCAAGGGGGCGAGCCTGGCGCGGAGGGCGGCGCAGAGCGCTCCCCGCACCCCGGGCAAGGAGGGGGCGCTGGTCAGGGAAAACCTCATGTCGGCGCTGGCCTGGAAGTCGACCGACGTGCAGATCATCGCCGACATGGCGCGCAACGGCCAGGACCCGATCACCTCGCTTGGCTACGACGGCCCGCTCGCCTCCCTTTCCATGTCGCGCCAGAACCTCTCGGACTATTTCAAGGAGCAGGTGGCGGTGGTGACCAACCCCGCCATCGACCGGGAGCGCGAGGCCGAGCATTTCTCCACCCGCGTCTACCTCGGCCCTCGTCCGGCGCTGCGCGGCCCGCTCCATAAGGGGGTCGAGCTATCCCTGCCGCTGCTTCTCGGGGGGGCGCGGCACGGCGAGTATGCCGGCGGCGACCCCCTGGCCGCCGAATTCGGCACCTGCACCCTGGAGGCCCTGCAGGCGGGGTTCGGCCGGGGCAAGAGCCTGGTCATCTCCTGCTCCATCGGGCGGGGCGAGACCCTCAACGGGGCGCTGGAAAGGATCACCCAGCATGCGGTCGTTGCGGTCTGCCGCGGTGTTTCCCTGGTCGTGCTCGACGACGCCCGGGCCTTTTCCGGGGGGAACTCCTTTATCGACCCGTTCCTGGCGGTCGCCGTGCTGCACAAGGCGCTCAAGGAGACGGCTGCCACGGGTGGCGAGAGCCTCAGGCGCCGCGCCTCCATCGTGGTCCGCTCCGGTGCGCTCAGAAACCTGCACGACCTGATCTTCGCCCTGGGGATGGGGGCCGACGCCCTCTGCCCCTACCTGATCTGGGAACAGGGATCCTCCGAGGAGCACGGCATACGCAACCTGCTCGGGGTGCTGGGCCGCGGCCTGGAGAAGGTGATCTCCACCATGGGAACCCACGAGATCGGGGGGTACGGCAAGTATTTCGCCTCCATCGGCCTTTGCAGCCATCTGGCGGAGATCTTCGAGACCCCGAACTTCTGCGGCTCGGGGCGGGGCGGGCTCACCCTGGAGCGGCTCGAGGCGGAGCACCTCGGCCGGGGCGAGGTGGCGCGCAGCCGCGAGACGCAGCCGGTGCCGGTGCAGTTCAGGCTCTACCCGCGCATCTGGAAGATGGTGGGGCAGGTGGCCAAGATGGACGAGAGTTACGCGGATCTCTCCAGGCTGATCCAGAACCTGGAGGCGGAGCACCCGCTGGCGATCCGGCACCTGATCGACCTGCGCTACCGGGACGAGCTCTCCGTCGACCCCGAGGAGGTGGACACGGCCGTCGGGGTGCACGACCTGCCGATCCTCTTCTCCGCCATGAGCTTCGGCTCCCAGGGGGAGACCCCTTTCAGGATCTACGCCGAGGCGGCGCGCCGGCTCAACATCGTCTGCATGAACGGCGAGGGGGGGGAGATCGCCGACATGCTCGGCAAGTACCGCGCCAACCGCGGCCAGCAGATCGCCTCGGGGCGCTTCGGGGTCACCATGGAGTTCCTCAACTCCGCCGACATCCTGGAGATCAAGGTGGGGCAGGGGGCGAAACCGGGCGAGGGGGGGCACCTCCCCGGCTTCAAGGTGACCGCGAAGATCGCCGCGGCCCGCAACGCGACACCCGGGGTGTCGCTCATCTCGCCCTCCAACAACCATGACATCTACTCCATCGAGGACCTGGCCCAGATCATCGAGGAGCTGCGCACCGCGAACCCTGCGGCCCGCATCTCGGTGAAGGTCCCGGCGGTCGCGGGGCTCGCCGCCATAGCGCTCGGCATCGTCAAGGCGGGTGCCGACATCATCACGGTGAGCGGCTACGACGGCGGCACCGGCGCCGCCCGCAAGCACGCGGTGAAGTTCGTGGGGCTTCCGGCCGAGATCGGCGTGCGCGAGGCGCACCGGGCCCTGGTCGAGGCTGGGATGCGCCACAAGGTGGAGCTCTGGGCCGACGGCGGCGCCCGCACCGGCCGCGACGTAGTGAAGCTGATGCTCCTGGGCGCCAACCGGGTCGGCTTCGGCACCATGGCGATGGTGATCATCGGCTGCACCACCTGCCGCGGCTGCCACCTCGGGACCTGCCACGTCGGCATCGCCACCCAGATCGAGACCGCCGAGGAGGCGGAGCTGCGGGGCCTCAAGCGCTTCGTGCCGCGGGTGCTGGAAAACGGCGTCATCTACGAGACCACCTTCTTCCGGGCCATGGCGCGCGAGATCAAGATCCTCACCGCCAAGCTAGGCTTTCGGCGCACCCAGGACCTGGTCGGGCGCGCCGACCTCCTGGAGCAGACGCGCGGCCTGGACCGCCTCGACTTGAGCGACCTGCTGGCCCCCCCCGCGCCGGGAGACCGGCACCAGTTCGAAAGCGAGGTGCGCATCATCAGGAAGCCGCTCAACTACCTGACCTCCCTCATCTCGGGGCTGGTCGCCGGCGCCTTCGAGGCCGGCGACGAGAGGGTCCGTTATGACGACGACAGCGCCACCAGTTCGGACCGGGCCATCGGCACCCATCTCGCCGGCACCATGGTGCGCGGCGTGCAGCAGGGGCGCTTCCCGGCGACCTGCGAGGCGCTGCTCCACTTCCACCACGACTCCGTCCCCGGCAACGGCCTGGCCGCCTTCACGGTGCCGCACATCGCCATCCGGGTGGAGGGGGGCGCGCAGGACGGGGTCGGCAAATCGACCCGGGGCGGCAAGATCGTCATCCTCAAGGGCGAGAACCGCTCGGGGGTGCGGGTCGGCGGCTCGGTCGGCAAGGGGCTCGCCTACGGCGCCCTGGGGGGGACCTTCATCATCCAGGGCGACGCCGACAGCCGGGCCTGCATCCGCCTGTCCGGGGCCGACGTGGTTCTCGGCGGCCGCATCCGCACGCCGCTCGACGACAGCCTGGGGAACCTGGCCGGGCGCGCCAACCTGAAGGGGTTTGCCTGCGAGTACATGACCGCGGGTCGCGTCGTGGTGCTGGGCGACCCGGGACCGTGGCTTTGTTCCGGGATGACCGGCGGCGTGGTCTACTGCCACCTGGACCTTGAGATGGGGTTTGACCGGGACGCGCTCAGGCGGCGGCTGGCAAAGGGCGCGGGGGTGGAAATCCGCGACATGGAGGAGGAGGACCTGTCACAGGTGGAGGAACTGCTCGGCAAATACGCCAGGGAGCTGTACCACTCGCACCAAGAGGACGAGGCGGACTGGCTGAGCGGCGTGGTCGCCCGGGCCCGGAGCCGCTTCGTCAAGATCGTGCCGGAGAAGAGCGTGATAATGCCGAACAGCACGGAGTAGCCGGGCTTCGCGACTATCTCCCCCTCCGGGAGGGGACTAATCTCTAGGGATAACAGTGGGGCAGGCCGTGGTTGACGGCGCCTGCAGGCTCAGAAGGGGACTTCATGGCTCAGAATCATCCCTTGTGCTTCATACTGATACCCTTCGATAAAAAGAAGGACGCCACCGGGCGCGTCGTCGACTTCGACGCGGTGTACGAGCGGCTGATCGTGCCGGCGGTGCTCGCCGCCGGCCTTGAGCCGGTCCGGGCCGACGAGGGGAGGTCCGGCGGCATCATCATCCAGAAGCAGACCCTCGAGCGGCTGGTCCTGTGCGATTACGCGGTCGCAGATCTCACTACGGCTAACGCCAATGTCTTTTACGAGCTCGGTGTGCGGCACGCGGTCCTGCCGCATGCAACGGTGCTCATGTTCGCCGCTGGAAGCGCGCAGATCCCCTTCGACGTGCATCAACTGCAAGCTCTCGCCTATCGGGTCTCGGCGCAGGGGCTCCCCGTGCACGAGGCGAAGTACCGCGCTCTTTTGACCGAGCGCCTCAAGGCAGCGCGGCAGGCCTCGACCGTCAGCCCGATCTACCAACTGCTGGAAAATTACCCGCTGGTGGACCACACGAAGACCGACGTCTTTCGCGAAAAACTGCACTATGCGGCAGAGATGAAGCAGCGCCTGGCCGAGGCCAGGCGCAAGGGAGGCGACGCGGTCAGGGAGGTCGAGTCCCAAATCGGGAACCTGGCTGACGCCGACTTGGGGGTGATGATCGACCTCTTCCTGTCTTACCGGGCGGTCCAGTGGTGGCACGAGATGATCGAGATGGTGCAGCGCATGCCGGCGGTGCTCGCCGCCACGGTCATGGTGCAGGAGCAGCTGGGGCTCGCCCTGAACAGGGCAGGGCGGGGTGAAGAGGCGGAGCAGGTGCTCAGGGACCTGATCTCCCGGCGCGGGCCGAGCAGCGAGACCTACGGCATCCTCGGCCGGGTACTTAAGGACCGCTGGGCGGAGGCCGTGAGCGGCGGGGTCGGGGATTCGGCCAAGGAACTCCTGGCCCGGGCCGTGGAGGCATATCTGAAGGGGTTCGAGTCCGACTGGCGGGACGCCTATCCCGGGGTAAACGCGGTAACCCTGATGGAGCTCAAGGAGCCAGCCGATCCGCGCCGCCGCGAGATCCTGCCGGTGGTGCAGTACGCGGTGGAACAGCGGATCAAATCCGGTGCGGCCGATTACTGGGACTACGCCACCTTGCTGGAACTGGCCGTTTTGTCCAGGGACGAGGCGAAGGGGGCCTGGGCCCTGGGCCACAGTCTCGCCCGGGTGCGAGAATCTTGGGAGCCGGAGACCACGGCCAGGAACCTGCGGCTGATCCGTGAGGCTCGGCAGCGGCGCGAGGCGGAGAGCCCCGCCTGGGCGGAAAAGGCGGAAGCGGAATTGCTGAAGGCGGCGGCACGCGGCACGGCCCGCCCCTGATCCTTGCCCCTTAAGTCACTTGCCGAAGGCCTTGAGGAACTGCGGCAGCATGAGCGGTGCGTCGCACTTGATCGCCGCGCTGAGAAAGTCCATTATTCCGGGCCGGTAGCCGTCGTACCAGATCTTTCTGAACATCTCCGCACCGGTTTTGCAGGAGCAATCTGCCTGCTCCGGTTTTTCCCTCTCAACGGCGTGGCTTTCGGCGTCGATAACGACTGCTATCGAGCTGCCATCCACGGAGAAATAGAATGTTGTCCGCTCACTGAAGACCCCTTTTCTGAATAAAGATCCCATCTCTGCAATAATTGCCTCGATCATGTACCCCCCTGCTGCGGTTTTGATTATAAGCCGGTTGTGAATATTGGTCCCAGAGATACTATTTAACATTGCTGTTTCTGTCAAACAGATAAGAGAGTTTTGGCCGATGCTAATCTTCATCCCGTGGCCCGGGAAAGCCTTCGGGGACGGTCCACAGATCGGCCCGCAGCGCGGCTTTGAGACCCGACCCTGCAGCCTGTATTGAACTTGACATGCACGCTGATGATACATATCTTTGATTCGGATACAGTCACTTCTCCGGCTTGATACTGGGTGCCCTAATGGACAAGATACCGTATAGATCGATACCCGACATGCTCAGGCAGCACGCGGCACGGTTCGATGCGAAGCCTGCGGTCAAGTACAGAAAACAGGGGAGCTACGTTATCCTGAGCTATGCCCAGTACTACGATCGTGCGCTGATGGTCGCGCGCGGACTGCGCAAGGTACAGGTGCACCCGGGCGATACGGTTGCCATTCTTTCGGAAAACCGCGCCGGCTGGATCATCGCCGACATGGGCATACTCTGCGCGGCTGCGGTCACCGTTCCGATCCATGCCGCCAGCACCCCCGAGCAGGTCGCGTACCTGCTGAACCACTCGGAGGCGAGGGTGGTCTTCGTTTCCGGCAAGGCCCAGTACCGAAAGCTCCTCAAAATAAGGGATGAAATTCCCCTGCTGCAGCTCGTGGTCTCCTTCGAGCGCTTTCTCGGGGAAGCCTCGCTGCCGGTAACCACCTTCTATCAGCTCTCGGAGATCGACGACCCGATCCTGGACCAGGAAAAGGCAGAACTCGAGGAAGTCATTGACGGCATCGCGCCCGACGCCCTGATGACCCTGATCTATACCTCGGGGACCACAGGGGAGCCGAAGGGGGTGATGCTCTCCCACCAGAACATACTTTTCGACGTCTGGCACACCATCAAGAAGGCGGGGGTGCTGAGCGACCACGAGGTGCTGCTCAGCTTTCTTCCCCTAAGCCACGTTCTGGAGCGCAGCGTCGGTTACTACCTTGCCATCATGAAAGGCGGGTTGCTCGCCTTTGCCGACAGCATCGAGAAGGTCGCGGAAAACATGGTGGAGGTGCAGCCGTCGCTCATCGTGAGCGTCCCGAGGCTGTTCGAGAAGATCTACTCGCGCATCTTCGAGAGCGTGCATCAACTCTCCCTGTTCAAGCGCACCATGTTCCGGCGCGCCCTTGCCATAGGAAGGCGCTACATTTATGCGACCTACATCGACAAAAACGCCGGTGCCTGGCTGAGAATCCAGTACGCCATCGCCGACCGGGTCATTTTCAGCAAGCTGCGCAAACGCTTCGGCGGCAACCTGAAGCTCAGCTGCTGCGGCGGCGCCCCGCTCGATAGGAACATCAACGAGTTTTTCTGGATTATCGGCATCCCCATTCTGGAGGGGTATGGACTTACCGAGACGAGCCCGGTGGTCTGCACCAACAACTTCGAGGAGCTCCGTTTCGGCTCGGTCGGCACCCCGCTGGAATCGACCGAAATAACGGTCGCTACTGACGGCGAGATCCTGATCATGGGGCCGCAGGTGATGATCGGCTACTACAAGGACCCGGCCGCGACCCAGGAGGCGTTTCAGGACGGCTGGTTCAAGACCGGCGATGTCGGCCACCTCGAGGACCGCTTCCTCTTCATAACCGACAGGAAGAAGGAACTGATCATCACGGCGGGGGGGAAGAACATCGCACCGCAGCCGATCGAGAACCTGCTGAAGCGGGACAAGTACATCTCCCAGGCCTTCGTCTACGGCGACAGGAAGCCGTACCTGACGGCTCTGCTGGTGCCGACCATCGAGCGTCTGCTGGAGTTCGCCCTGGAAAAGAACATCGATTACAACGATCTGGATGATCTTGTGGTCCACGAGCCGGTCCTGAGACTCTACCAACAGCGGGTGGCCGCGATCAACGCCAACCTGGCCCCGCACGAAACCATCAAGAAGTTCGTCCTGCTGCCGCGCGATTTCAGCCTCGATGCCGGAGAGCTCACCCCGACGCTGAAGCTCAAGCGCAAGGTGATTTCTGATAATTACAAGGAAAAGATAGAGAGGATGTATGTCGTTCCGGAAAACTGAGCAGCAGGTTGGGGTGAACAGCCTTACCGTGATGCCGATCGCAGCTTCCCTGCCGCCGTCCACCTTTACGGTCAGCTTGTCGTCGGACGCCTGGGTGAGCCGGGTCTCGATATATCCGAAACCGACGCAATTGACGTTGACCTTGTACCGCCCCCACTCCTTGGCCAGGGTCTTGGTAAGCCCGATGACCCCGGACTTCATGGACGAGTAGTTGGCCTGCCCGATATTGCCCCCGGTCCCGGCCACGGAGGTGATGTTGACCAGTCGATGAGCTTGAGGTCGCGCAGGGAAAGCCTGCCGATATGCCTCTTGTCGATCATGAGCGGTTCCTCGCTGGCCTGGAAGCCTCAGCAGCGCTCCCCTTTGTAGATGGTGACGACAGCCGCTCCCCCGAGACCGAGGTTATGCTGCAGGGCTACCCTGGCTCCCTCCACCTGGCGCTTCCCCGCCTGGCCGCGCAGATGCCAGACCAGCTCGGTGCACTGGGCCAGCCCCGTGGCGCCGATCGGGTGCCCCTTGGACATCAGCCCTCCGGAGGGGTTGACGACGTACCTCCCGCCATAGCTGTTGTCCCCGTCCGCCACGAGCCTGGTGGCTCCCCCATCGGCGCAAAGCCCCAGCCCCTCGTAGGTGATGGCTTCATTGGTGGTAAAGCAGTCGTGCAGTTCGACGACATCAACGTCCTCCGGGCCGAGTCCCGCCTGGGCGAAAGCGGAGCCGGCCGCCCGGCGCGTCATGTCGGCCCCCACCAGGTTGATGGGATCGTTCCAGGAGGCTGCTGAGTCGGTAGCCATCCCCTGGCCGGCGATTTCCACCGGGCGGCCAATGCCGTGCCTGCGGGCGAACGGCTCGCTGCAGATGACGGCCGCCCCGGCGCCGCAGGTGGGAGGGCAGCACATCAGCCGGGTCAGGTAACCGCCATAGACGACCTTGTCCGCCAGCACCTGCTCGACGCTGAGCGGCGTGGTGAACAGTGCGTAGGGATTATTGACCGCATGGCTGCGCGTTTTCACCGCTATGCGGGCGAACAGCTCGGGCTTGGCGCCGTATTTCTCCATATAGTACATGCCGGCGGCCCCAAAACAGCGCAGGGCGAGCGGCGCCGCCGGGTAGTCCCCCAGCCGGTTCAGCTCGGTAAGGAGCACGTCGAAGGGTGATTCGCGATCCTCCCATTGTGAATTCAGGGCGCCCGGCTGCATCTCCTCGAAGCCGAAGGCCAGGGCGCACTCTACCGCGCCGGACTGCACCGCCTGGCGGGCCAGGAAGAGGGCGGTGGAACCGGAGGAGCAGTTGTTGTTGACGTTGATGACGGGAATGCCGGTCATTCCCACGTCGTAGAGGGCGTGCTGGGCGCAGGCGCTGTCGCCGTAGATGTAGGCGCCGTAGGCCTGCTGCACGGAGCCGATGCCGATGCCGGCGTCTTTGAGGGCGTTTCTGATTGCTTGGGCGGCCATGACCCGGTACGGCTCCTGGCTGCCGGGTTTGCAAAACTTCACCATGTCTACGCCGGCCACGAAGGCTTTTCCACTCATGGGACTCTCCTGTCAGATAGTGTGCAGATGGGGACTAACGGGTGGCCAGCTCCCGGGCGATGATGTTGCGCTGAATCTCGCTGGTCCCTTCATAGACCTGCAGGACCTTGGCATCGCGGAACAGTTTCTCCACGGGATACTCCTTGCTGTAGCCGTAGCCGCCGTAGATCTGCATGGCCTCTGTGGCGACCCACATGGCCGAATCGCAGGCAAAGGCCTTGGCGCAGGAGGCCTGCATGGTGTTCCGTTTGCCTGCATCGGCCAGCCAGGCGGCCTGATAGGCCATGAGCCGGGAGGCGTCGAGACGCATCTGCATCTCGGCCAGCTTGTGGGCGATGGCCTGGTGCTCGATGATCGGCTTGCCGAAGCTTTTGCGCTCCTTGGCGTACGAGAGGGAAAGGTCGAGGCAGCGCTGCATCAGTCCCACGGCGAAGGCCGCCACCATGGGGCGGGACCCGTCGAAGGCCTTCATGGCAATCTTGAATCCGGCTCCCTCTTCCCCGATCAGGGCGCTCCTTGGCACCACCACGTCGTTGAAGAATACCTCTGCCGTATGCCCTGCCTGCTGCCCCATCTTGGGGATGTGACCCCCGACTTCAAGCCCTGCCGCATCCTTGTCCACCAGGAAAAAGCTGAGGCCCCGGTGCCCGGCATCGGGCGCGGTCCTGGCCAGCACGGTGAAGAAGGTAGCCTGCGGGGCATTGGAGATCCAGATCTTGCTGCCGCTCAAAAGGTATTCGTCCCCCCGTCTGACCGCCCGGGTCTGCACGCCGGCGACATCGGAACCGGCGCCCGGCTCGGTAACTGCGTAGGCGCCGAGCTCGCCGGCGACCATCCTCCCCAGATAGCTGCGGCGCTGCTCTTCGCGTCCCTGGATCACCACCTCCGACACCAGGCCGTTCAGGCAGCAGGGCGCGCCGATACCGAGGCATCCCCAGGTGAGCTGTTCGGTAACCAGCACCATCTCCAGCGCCCCGAGCCCGGGACCGCCGTACGCCTCCGGCACGGTGATATTCATCAACCCGAGCTCCCAGGCTTTCCGGATGATCTCCGCCGGCCACTTGGCCTGAGCATCATGCTCCGCGGAAACCGGATAGATCTCCCGCGCCGCGAACTCCCTGGCCGTCTGCTGGATCAGGCGCTGTTCGGCATTCAATTCAAAATCCATCTCTTGACTCCTTTTCCGATAATAGCAGACCGGTCTGCATTGATTTTCAGCAAAGGGTCGCGCCCCGAAGCCTTGGGTGGGCTTCCGGATTCAGCCGCATTGCTTCAGCTCGCCCGCTGGCGGGCGCTCATGCCGTTTCCGCAGGCGAGAGGGGCGGCTAGACCTCCGCTTCGACCAGGTAGAATTCCTGGTAAATCGGTTCCGGCGTTATCTGGACCCCTTCGCCGGCGCGCAGGCGTGCCGCGACGTCGGAAAAGTGGCAGATCTCCTCATCCCGGTAGCCGTGCAGGGCAAGCATCTCCCTCACCTCGGCGACGCTCCCGCCCCAAAGCAGCGGCTCCCCCTTTTTTGCCACATATTTCGCCGTCAGCATCAGCTCCCGGCTCGGCACCCGGCCGTTGATCCTGGCCGGGGGGACGCAGTCGAAGATGAGCCTGCTGCCGGGGGCAAAGAGCCTTTTCACGGCATCCAGGGTGTACTGGACCGCTGAGCCCCTCAGGTAGTAGGAGACACCTTCCCAGATGATGAAGGTCGGCTCGTCGAGCAGCACCCGGGACTTTTCCACCTGACGGGCCCAGTCGTCGTGGAAATCGACCGCCAGATACTTGATGCGGTCGCTGGTTTTGCCGGGGTGCTTTTTAAGGAGGTTGAGTTTACCCTCCTGGGTTTTCGGGTGGTCGATCTCCACAAAGCGTACCTCGCGGTACTCGTCGCGGTGCCCCCGGTAGTCGTACCCGGCCCCCAGAAGTACCACCTGGCGTATGCCGCTGTCATAGGCCGCCCGGAGCCGGTCGTCTATGTGGCGGTAGCGCAGCGCCACCAGCTCGATGGTCCCCCCGTACCCGGTCAACCGGTTCGATATGGCCCGCCCCAGGTGGTAGGTAAAGGGCTTCAGCCAGGGGCGCGAAAAGAGCGGCTCGCCCCAATGCCAGGGCCAGGGGAGCATGCTGAGGGACAACCCGTCGACCATGATGCGGCTCCTGCCCGGCGCGATGCTGGACAACGCCCGCAAGGCGACTACGTCTGCTGCTGTTCTGCTCGCTTTGTCTTTCACGTAAGACTCCGGATTAATTAGTCAACTGCCTTTAGATCGACCGGCGGCGCGGCTGCGAACCATCTGAACGGGTTCAACAGGCTCAAGGTGTGGTAGAGCATCATCTTTTGTTGGTGCATGCTCTCCTGCATCACCTCAAGCGGCATGGTTATCTTGGCCGACCAGATGTAGGTGACGGTCTTCTGCTCGTAATTCAGGCCGGCGTAGGGGTTATAGACCGGCTTGGTGAAATCGGTGGAGTTCATGTTGGAGCTGCTGTTGTCCATGATCCTGTACGACGTATTGACCAGATAGTTGCCGGCAAAATCGATAGTCGTACCGCTTTTCAGTTTGATGCCAAACCCCGCCCCGTAGGAATCCAGGTCCGGGAGGGCGTAGAGGAGGTCGTAAAGATCCTTCTGTGTGGAGCTTTTCCGCCTCTCATAGCCTGCGCGCAGGCAGAGCCAGTCCAGCAGCTGATACTCCACGCCCACCCCCCAGTTCCAGGTGTCCTTGAGGTTGCGATTCACCAGCAGGGTGTTGTCGCCGCCGCTGTAGCCCAGCACCTTGACGAACTGCAGCAGCTGGATTTTCTGGTCGAAGACGATCTCGTCACGCTTGATAGCGGACCAGTTGGCCCAGTGCAGGTCGGAGAGGAGCGTGAGCCGCTTGAAAGGCTTCAGCTTGATCCCAAGATTGACCATCTGCGGGAACTCGAATTTCTCCGAGACGACTCCGCTTTGCTGCGCCACGGCCTTGGTGGGGAGCCCGAACATGCCGGACACCACCATCAGCGTGGGGGAGCTCCCGAACCAGTTCACCATGCGCTGCCACTGGTCGCTGTACTGGATGTTGTACTCCCCGACCAGGTTCACCTTGATGGCGCTCTGGTAGCTCGCTCCCAGGGAGAACCAGTCGACTGGCCCCCAGAGGACCCCCAGATTGTAGGAGGGGGAAAAATCGTCGCGCATCTTCACCTGCAACGATGCCATCTTGTCATAGGGACTCACACCGCCGCCGAACCAGGGGGCGGGGAAGGTGAGCTCGGAAAGGATCGGTATCTCCAGGTCCTTGGTCGCATTGCCCAGCACCCTTGTCATGGCCACCAGGTCGCTTGGGGAGCGCATGTCCAACTCGGCTCCCATGGCGGTCTGCCCCAACCCGACCGATGCCCCGATGGAGAGGGTTTTGCTGACCTGGTAACTCACCGCCGGTGCCGCGTAGATCAGGTGCTGGTTGTACACCGATTTCCCGCCGAAGCGGGCCGGGTCGTCCTGCCCCCCGTGGTTCAGCCCGACGCCGAAAGGGGCGTATTGGCCGATGGCGAAGGTCCATTTCGATCCGGGGGCGCGGTGGGAAAGACCGAGGGCCGTTCCAAACACGGTGTTGGCCTCGCCGTAAAAGGGGATGTACATCTTGCCGCTGGTGCTGGTCCCCTGGGTGCCGGCCAGCGGGTCCCTGTTGAAATCGCCGGCAAACCCCTTGAAATCGGGATCGGCCGTGAATTTCGAGGTCTTCCTGATGACCGGTATGGTGAGCCCCTGGGTGAAAAAATCCCCGTCGCCCAGCAGAGAGAGCCCCGCCGGGTTGTAGTGGATCGACATGAGCCCCGGGGGGTCCGCCGTTACGTTGTTGGCCAGGGAGATCGCCCGCGGGTCCACTGCCAGCTGTTCGTGGAACGCCCCGAGCGCCCGTGCCGGATCAAGAAGCGCCAGCCCCGTTAGAACGGCCCATACAGCGGCGAAACTCCCGGCCGGGCAGATCCGTTGCGACAGCTTGCGGTACGGCGCGCGGAAACCTGGGGGTGACGCGGCCTCTGGCTTTTGTGGCTTGGAATTATCGATGACTGCCATCCCGCGTATGTTACGACAACCCCAAAAACCCTTCGCAACCCGTCGTTACATTTCAAAGGGGACCCTGATGGAAAACGAGAAATCAGGGTCGTTACTGGTCAGCCCTATGCCGAGCTTCAGTGCGATGGAGCGCGCCGGAGTGATCTTCCATCCCGTCCCGATATTGAAGCTTGCCGAGGTGGAACTGCCGCTGCCGTAGGATGCGGCATTGCTGAAATGGTACTGGTTGCCGAAGGCATAGGCGAACTGGGCGCTCATATTCAGGGAGGCCTTATAGGAGAGGGCGTAGCCGAACCCCATAGCAAGGCCTACGTTGCTCCCCGGCTCGACCCTGGTGAGATTTCTCCCGTCCTTCCAGTTCTGATTGAGGCCGTCGGCGGCGAAGCTGTAGTTGTAGCTCAGGTTGCCAAAGGCAACGAGCGGGTCCATGGTCTTGCTGAGAGATACTCCGGCGTTGACTGAATAAAACCCGGAGCCGGTTGCCAGCGCCGTATCGGGATTAATCCTGTAGGGGCTGCTCCCGAAGGGGCAGGTAACCCCCGCGCTCAGTATCGCCGCGGGGACGTCGCCACCCGCTTTGACGGGCTGCGACTGCACGCCAAAGGAGAGGTCGCCGAAATCGGTTGCCTCCTGGGCCGTATCCGTCCCCACCCTGTTGTACTTGTAGGCGAAGGGGAGTGTGAAGTTGACGGAAAAATTGTCACGCAGGGCGTATTCCGTGTAGATCTGGTTGGTGATGTTGTGGTTGCTCCGCTGCTCCACGATGGCCGCCGCCTTGATGACGTCGCCGGAAAAGTACGAGTAGTTGAAGCTGTATTCCAGGCTGAGGGTCCCCTTTTTCAGGAGGGTGTACTCACGGCCGGCGGCAGTAAGGATGTCCTCCGCCTTCTTCTGCTTCTCCTCCTCCGACACCTCCAGCCGTTTGCGGGCCTCGCCTTCCTTCCTAAGCTTATCCACCTGCTGCTTCAACTCTTTGATCTGCTCGGCTATCCCGGCCGGAGTCTCCTCGCTCTTTTCATCCTCATCGGCGTCTTCGTCTTCTGCAGCAACAGGGGCCGCAGCCTTTGGCGCGATGGCGGCGGCCTTCCCGTCCTTGCCGGCTCCAGCCGCTGGAACCAAGGGAGATTGGTCGGCGCTATTCCCTGCTGCGTCTGCTCCGTTGACGGCCGAGGCGAGCAGCAAGAGTGCGCAATGGGCAGCCCATATGGTCTTAGCTAGTGATCGATTCATGCGCTGCCAACTCCTTTGCTTTGTCGATCATTTGCCGTACTGCTGGTATTTCCCCGGAACATCCCGTATCAGGCGCTCTTCACGATTGGTGGAAGGTGGCGTGTGATCGAAGATGATCTGTCGGGCAGCGTCCTCATTGATGAAACGGAGATCCTCCTCCTTCAGCCGAAGGTTGTTCAGTTCCCTCCCGCCTTCCGGGGAAACCACGAAAATGACATTCTCGTACCAGGCATCCTTGAATTCAGCGATGGTAAAGCTGATATCCCCTCGCCAGGGGTCGGTCAGAAACACATGCCCCTTGGAAATCCCCTTCAGCACGGCAAAATGACGGTAATCAAAGATCTTGATCGGGACGAGACAGGGCTTGTCCATCGTCTTCAGGTCTTCAAGATCTGCCTTGTAACCGACCCCCTGGTAGCCGATGGCAGTGACGAACTTTTTCATGTCAAGGAGGGAAAAGGCGCGTCGCTTGGCGATCTGCTCGCTGTCTCCGTGCTGGAGCAGCCCCTGGATCACCTGCTTTTCGGTGAATTTTTCCCCCAGGTAGAACCTGAGGAGGGTGGCGAGGGCAGCGGAACCGCAACTGTAGTCAAAACCCTGCTTGATGAAATGATCCGCTTCTATCTCTGAAAACGGCTTGACGTTGATCCGGAGACGTCCAGTTCCCCCGGCGCCGCTGGTCAGGTTCATCTCCGACGGAGGCTGGTCCTTGATGGAGTAAGAACCGGCGGTGAGACAGAGTAATATCGCAAATGCGGCTAGCACAACCATGAATTCCGCCATCTCCCTCGCCCGGTCAGGGCCTGTCTCGTCGGCTCAACCTTTGATCTCCAACTCGTATCTGACAAAACCATTACCTTCCGCGCTGATGCCGAGCGTGTGCAGATGGGTAGCATCGTCAAAAACCAGGCTGGAACCTTTGACGACAGAGACCAGGCGCTTGACACCCTCTTTCCCGTCCACCACGACCAGCCACTGCGTGCCGGAAAGCGCCACGTAGGCAAAGTGGCTTCCCTCCGGGGAAAAGACAGGGACGGCGACACCGTCGTAAGCCGGACCCTCTTTCCCGTCCAGGACTACGTGCCATTTGCCTTCTTTTTGCGCCATGTACGCCGAGCGAGCGGAATCCGGACTGAACTGCGGGGTGGTCACCGCGTCGTAAGGGGCATCCTCCTTGCCGTCCATGACCACCTGCCATTTCCCTTTCTTTTGCGCGGCATAAGCCAGGTGAGCCGAGTCACTGCTGTACATGGGAAAGAGGATCACGTCATACTTCGCCCCCTCCTTGCCGTCACTTACCATAAACGCCTTATCGCCCTGCTTCGCGGAATAGGTCACATGCTTCGAATCAGGGCTATAGGCGAGAAAACCGACCTGGTCGTAGCCGGGGCCATCCTCCCCATCGATGACTATCAGGTTCTTTTTGTCTTTGACCGCAAGGAAGGCGACGTGCGAGGAGTCTGGGCTGAAAGAAGGAATGGCTACGTCATCGTAGCGGGCACCCTCCTTGCCATCCATAACCATGAACGACTTGCCGTCCTTCTTGGCGGCATAGGCAAAGTGGCGGGAATCCCAGCTGAAGCTGCAGATGCCGACCTGGTCATAGCGCGACTGCTCCTTGTCGTTTTCGACGAAAAAGAGCTTGCCGTCCTGTTTCGCGCCGTAAACGAGACGGGTAGAATCCAGGCTGTAAACTGGCGCGGATACTGCGCCGTATGCCTTTCCCTTCTTGCCGTCCACCACCAGCGCCATCTTTTTATCGGCTATCGCCACATATACCAGGTGTTTGGAGTCGGGGCTGAACATCGGGCTGGTCTGGGTCTGGACGATGCCCTCGTGAGCCTTTCCTTTTTTACCGTCCAACACCACGGACTGCTTGTCGCCTTTTTGGGTCACGTAGGCCAGATGTTTGGAGTCCGGGCTAAACAAAGGCACCGAAACGCCGTCATAGGTGTGACCGTCGATGCCGTCAAGGTTCACGCGCCAATGATCCCCCTGTTTCGAGCTGTAGGCGACATGATTCCCATCGGGACTGAACAGCGGTGTCCCCTTGCCGACAGCTGATAGGATGGGCGATGCCTTGCCGTCGGTGACCACGACCATTCCCCTATCCTTGCGGGCCATGAAGGCGAGTCGGGTCGAGCCAGGGCTGACCTGCAGGGAGGGGATGAACATGTCCCACTCCTCGGAAAACGGTATCAGGGGGACGATCTTCTCCATCCGGTTCTCTCCGCCCCAGGCAGGGTAGCCGCCAGCGAAGGTTATCGCTGTGAGGAAAGGGACTGCTACCAAGGCCCTGTATAGGTTCTTTACGCTCATGATCCACCTCGTCTCCATTGCGTGCCCCCTCTTTGATTGCTGATGCCATTGCCCGGCAGGTGTAAGGCCCGAGCTTTCGTAGTTTTGTAAAACATTGTTCTTTTAAATATTACATCATAACCTTGACGTCAAGGATAAAGTTGTCGTGCGGAAGATTTTTGGAGTCGGGAGGTGTTCATGTGTGGGGGGATGTGAGGTGCAGCCGAATGTCGCTGGCTGCGCGTCAAGGTGTGAACTTGAGCTGCAGGCGGTGCACATTGATGCCGTCGATGGCCATTGGGCCGAAACTCGTTGGACCGAATGACAGATCCTCGACCCTGAGAGAGCCCTGCATGGGAAGATTTACGTATGTCGACGGAACACTGTTCTGTTCGGCTCCGATGACGATAGACGCCGGATTGGGTTTCTCCGAGGGGAGCTCGCCGATGTGGAAATTGCCCGTCATTGCCCAAGTGGTCGGATCTTCCGGAGCGCCGGTGGCGCTGCCAAAAAGATGAATGCCGCTCAGTGCCAGGGAGTCCGAGGTGTTATACGCATACCGGAAGGCGCCGATGTCAACCCGCGTCGTGTAGTCGAATTCGATCCCGCTTCCTACGACCGGTGCTGATAGGCGCAGTATGCTCGGTCCCTCGGTCACCGGGCCGATACTGATGCCACCCAGTTCCTGGCCGGCGAATACCAGGCTGTCGACGCTGTAGAAGCGCGGGTTCATCCGGCTCGAGTCGGCGATGGTCAGTGAAGTCCGTCCCGCCGCGTCTGTGGCGACATCATAGGTGATGGGGGTAATGTTGAGAGCGGCATCGGAGGTTTTCAGCAAAAAGTTTCCTCCCGAGCCGTCGTCGATGGTGATTCCATTGAGAACGAGCGATTTGGGGGTGGCACTGGTGTCCGAAATAGTGAAGCTCCCCATGGTCACGCGCATCCCGAGGTCCATGTCGATGCTGATGCCCGCGCGACCGGTGACCGCGGCGAGCTCGCCCTCGCCGAGCGACCGCAGCGCGGCGGGGGCCTTGCTGGGGGAGACGGCACAAAGGGCGGTGATCATCAGGGTGATTGCCAGGGTGCGCATGCTGGTGCATTCTCCGTCTGCCCGTTCCGGGCTCACTGCAACAAAAGGCACGGCCTGGTGGCCTGCGCCCGGCTACTTCAGCCAAGAAAGGGGAGGGCGGTTGCCCCCCCCTTTTTTTTATCTCAAACCGGGCTGCTAACGTCAGGCCCGCCTCACAGATCCTGCTTAGTGGGTACCGAAGTTGACCCATCCGTTCATGCCGACCTTCAGGTTGGAGATGCCAATGGAGCCATAGGTGCCGGCAGTGTTAGCAATGCCTGTGGTGGCGCCTTCAGTGTGCGTGCCGCTGCTGAGCAAATCGGCATTGTTACCAACACTCACGTCGGAAGTCATGGCGTTCATGGCGAACACGAATGCGCCAGTACCATTAGCAAGCGTCGAGCCGGGGGAAGTAGAATTACCGGTACCCAGGCCGATATGCACGAAGCTGGAACCCATCTTGGTACCGATGGAGTTATACAGTGAATAGTAGAAAGCAGACAAGGCGGTGTCCGCGCCGGTATGAGTAGCTAAAGCCGTGGTTAAAAGTGCGCCTTTAGTAGCGGGAGAGCTTGTGTCCACGGTCCCTACCTGAATGGAGACAGGGCCGGTGAAGCTCAGGCCGCCGATGTTCAGGTTGGAGAGGCCGACATAGCCTTGGGTGCTACCAACGGTGGCCCCATTTGCTGGTAGGGCAGGACTGCCCGAAGGCCCGGTCAGCGTCGAGGCTCCAGTGTTACCCCACGACATTGCAGTGGCGCTGAGTTTATCAATGGTCACATTGAGGTCAAAAACTACGCCGGTACCTGAAGCTATCCCGCCTGAACTCTTCATGCGAAGTGCGTAGATATCCACGGTGCTGTTCCCGTTCATATCAACCATAAGGTTGCCTATGTGGACATTGCCGAGTTCCTGGGAGAGATCCGTTCGTTGCGGGGCTGCGGGGGATGCGGGGGTTGCGGGGTCTGTGGGGGTTACGGGGGTGCCGCCTGACGTGACCCAGGTGCTGGTGGTGGTTTTCGTTGACTTTGTGTTGCCCAGTGCGACGGTGAAGTCGATGCTGCTTGCTGCCACTTCAAGGGAGCCGAGGCCGATCCGGACGTAGGTGGTGCCGGCGGATTTGCTCCCATTGGTTGCGTCTGTGGTCGTCGCCACATCAATGGTCAACGGCTTGACTAACGCTTCGGAACCGGCAAGCCTGCTGGCGGCATTTGCTAACTCGCCTGGGCCTGTTGTCGCAGCAGGAATAGCATCAAGGTAAGCTTGTGTGAAACCAAAACCACCCGAAGCTTTAGGAGTTGTGAGCACAGCCAGGGCAGTAGCTGCTAAAGTGGCATTAGTACTATTTCTATATTGATCAATCAATGTACTTGCTACCACGCCAGCAAGCAGGTCCGGACGGAGCTTGACGGTCATGTTGTCGATGGTGAAGTCTTTCATCCCGATCCAGCTTGAGGTGGAGGTATTGGTTCTAGTTCTGATGGTGTTTGAACCGTCGGTGGCATCGCTCGAAGTGAAGACTCCACCGCCATCATTGTTACCCCAAGCAATGGTATCCGCTTTGACATCAAAGCGTACGTCCATGTCGATGGAGACGCCGGACTGGCCGGTTACTCTGCCCATTTCGCTGTCAGAGATGCTCGACTTGGCGTGTGCCGCTAAAGGCACCATTGCTACCATGGCTGCGATTGCTAAGGTCTTTTTCATGGTTTCTCCCCCCCGTTTGTTCGTTGTCCTGAGACAGCCCGGTGCTCCGTTTCCACCTGACCACGGCCCTTGGCTTTGCGTCCCACGGTTCCCCGTGCTGCGGCTTTTTCTCAGGTTCTCCTCTTGAGTAAAAAATAGTCCAGTACATAACAATTTTGCTGCCGGATGATTTACTCTCTCCCGTTTCACCTCCCCTTGTTTGATGTCATAGCTTCGTCGCATTGCCCATGTTTACCCACAACCCCTTGTGAGATCCTGCGAACTCTATGTTCAGCGAGAGCTCGGTGTGATTGAACTGGTAGGTCTGGAGACCCTGGGAACCTCGTGCCACGTCGACGCCGCCGACGATCGCGCTCAGGCTGTTGAAATTCGCGGTCAGCTGACCGGTTACATCCTTCGACCCCATGCTGATGCTCAACAGCTGCCGGTTGGCGGGATCGTTGATGGAGTTCTTATCGAACACCGCCTGAAAGAAGAAGCCGCTGAAGGCAAGGTCGTTAGTGGGAGTGCCTAGTTTCACCTGGGTCCAGTTCTGGTCCCACCCCTTGCCGCTGCCGTCCCCCTTGTCCCAGTACCCCAGCTTGAGGGAGTCGATCTCGGTGTAGGTGGAGGCGCTGATGCCGCTGAAGTCAGCCTTGGCGATCCCGTCCACCATGGTGAAGCTGGAAAACCCCTGGCCGACCACCCCGGAGAGCTCGCCGTCCGTCATCACGTTCATCCCCGCGCAACAGACCGACGACATCATGAGTACCAGTGCCGTGCAGAGCACCGATATGACTCGTCGTGGGAAGAGGTTCCCCTTAACTGCTGATTTGGGTCCGGAACATAGCCGCATTGGTCTTCCTGTTATGAGAATCTGTGGCCTCTTTTGTTGCTGCCCTGTTTTTTCGTTGCATTTTTTTAGAACATTGTTTAGTTATGAGATAGCAAGGCATGACATCGACGTCAAGGTTAAAGATTGAGCTTTTGTCAGGATTTTTTACCGACGAGGAGCGGTGGCGGTGAGGTTCTTGAATTTAAAAATATTGCAAATACAGCAAGTTGTGAGTTGGGCCTGCTTGCGGGGCACAAGGAGTTTCATGGGAAGCTCTAATTTAATCGGTGGGGAATTGACTCCACGCTGCGCCGGAAGACCTCCTTTCTCTGTACCGCCTCAAGTTTTTTGCAGACCAGATTTAATAATAAACCGATGTTAGTTAGTTTTCCGCAGGGCGCGCGGGGTGTTGGGGGTGGGATGTGAAGATCGTGTATAAGCAGGTGGAGCAGGGACTCATCGACGCCATTCTTAGGGGAGAGTTCCAAGTGGGAACCCCGCTGCAGAGCGAACGCGACCTGGCCGACAGGTTCGGGGTCAACAGGGCGACGGTCCGGGAAGCTCTCGAACATCTGGCCCAAGCCGGATGGGTTACCGTGAGCGAACGGCGGGCCACTGTCGTCAACGATTTCTGGGTCAACGGCTCCCTGGACGTCATCTCCTCGATGGCGCGGAGTGCAGAAAACTTCCCTCAAGACTTGGCCATCAACCTGCTGGAGGTCCGGGCCGAACTGGCCCCGCATTATGCACGACTGGCAGTGCAAAACGACGCAGCGCAACTGATCGCCTGCCTTGCCAGGGCACGCAAACTCGCGGATACCCCGAGCGCCGTCGCCAAGTTCGATTGGGAACTGCATCTGACCATGGCAATTCTGTCCGGCAACAAATTCTACCCTCTGCTCCTGAACAGCTTTGCCAAGCTCTATTTCCGGCTGAGGGGTCACTTCTTCGCAACCGATGTGTTCCGGGCGCAGGCCCGAAGTTTCTACCAGAAGCTGATGCACGCCGCCCTTAACGAAGACCCCGACGCCGCCGGAGAAATCACCCGCAGCGCCATGAACAAGAGGCTGCATATTTTCCGGCGCCAGGTTGAGGAGCGTGCTGATAAGGAAAACGAGACCTGACGGATGGCTGGATCGGACCTGACGGGGTATCAATTGCGGCCGGCAAAGATCTGAGGGGCAAAAGGCAGCAGATGAAAAAAAACATCCAATCTCTGCTTTTCCCGCTGTTGCTGGCGGCCTCCCTGGGCTCCCCGGCAGACGCCTCTTTTGAGCCGGGGACCTGGGCGTTGACGCCGACAGCCGGCATTGCCTTTTTCGATGCCAACGGAAGCACGGGAAAAGCTCCCAATGCCGGTCTAAGGCTTGGTTACGGTGTCGGATCGGATGATCTGCCGGGAGAGTTGCATGTCGAGGGAGTATTCAGCGCAGCCAGATTGACACCCTCATCGGTCAGCAACTCCGCGGAGAGTTATACCCTGAGGATCGGCCCTCTTTGGGCATTCGCCCCGGTCATCGGAATAACCCCGCTGGCAAATGCAGGTTTTGGCATGTTGTACGGCAACGGCAATCCCCAAACCAAGACGGCGATAAATCCCTTCTTCTCTTTCGGGTGCGGAGCATCCTATTCCTTCGGTAGCCGGATGGCGCTACGTGCCGATGTCAGCCGGTTCCAGACTCTGGATTCGGCCGTGGCCAGGGGGTATGAAGTAATGCTCGGCCTGAGTTACGCGTTTGACAGAGCTGCCCCGAAGAGCGCGGCGCTCAGTGCTGCCCCCGTCGCACCCCGCTAACCGCCGTAGTTGCGCTTCCCTCAGAAAAAAAGGGGGACTTACTGCTGCAACATTTTTCACTGAAGATAGCGCTAATGGACTGAACTCCGGGGACCTATGAACCTGCTAGGGAAATTCGACGGGTTGCTGGCAAAGATAGAAGGGTGGTCGCTCATTTTGATTCTTTTCGTCATGATGTGCGTCGCTTTTCTGCAGGTGATGCTGCGCAACTTTTTCCATACCGCCCTGCCGTGGGGCGACGGGCTCACCCGCGCCCTGGTCCTCTGGGCCGGTTTCATCGGTGCCTCGCTGGCGGTGAGGGAAGGGCGTTATCTCAGCATGGACATCATGACGCGGTGGCTGAGCGAGCGCTGGAAACGCCGCACCCGGCTGGTCGTCTACCTCTATTCGAGCGTCGTCTGTTTCTGGCTCGGCTTCGCGGGGATGACCTTTGTCCGCAGCGAGCGCGCAGCCCACACCATGACCTCTATGGGACTGCCGAACTGGCTCGTGGCGGCGATCATACCGCTCACCTTCTTCTTCATCTGTTTCCGCTTTGCGCTCAAGGCGGTAGCTCTCATGCAGGGCGGCGAACCGGAGAGACACGCATGGGAATAGTCGTCGCCACGGCCATAATCGGCTGCGCCCTCCTCGGCGCGCCACTCTTCGCCATCTTCGGCGCGGCGGGGCTCTGGCTGTTCCATGACGCCGGCATCGACCTCTCCGCCGTTATCATCGAGATGCACCGGCTCTCGACGCTGCCGATGCTGATCACCATTCCGCTGTTCATCTTCGCCGGCTACCTCCTCGCTGAGAGCCGCGCCCCGCAGCGGATCATCCGCTTTGCCCGTGGCCTGGTCGGCTGGATGCCGGGCGGCCTTGCCATAGCGTCTACCGTGGTCTGCGCCTTTTTCGCGGCATTCTCCGGGGGGTCGGGGGTGACGATCATCGCCGTCGGCGGACTGCTGCTGCCGATGCTGTTAAGCGAAGGGTATCCGGAGCGGTTTGCCCTCGGTCTCTTGACCACCTCGGGGAGCATCGGCCTGCTGTTCCCGCCGAGCCTGCCGATCATCATCTACGGGCTGGTCTCTTCAACCAGCATCGACCTGCTGTTCATCGCCGGGCTGCTTCCCGGCCTGTTCATCGTCGGGCTCATCGCCCTCTACAGCATCTATATCGCCCGCAAGCACGCGGTGCGACGGACCCCGTTCGATGCGCGGGAGCTCTGGGCCGCCACGCGCGAGTTTGCCTGGGAACTGCCGCTGCCGGTCGTGATCATCGGGGGTATCTACGGCGGCATCTTCACGGCAAGCGAGGCCGCGGCCGTCACCGCCTGCTACGTCTTCTGCGTTGAGGTCTTCATCCACCGCGATCTCCATATCATCCGGGACATCCCCCGCGTCATGCGCGAGAGCATGGTGCTGGACGGCGGCATCCTGGTGGTTCTCGGCTGCGTGCTCGGCTTCACCAATTACGTCATCGACGCCCAGCTGCCGGTCAAGATGCTGGATCTGGTGCACAGCTACATGTCGGGCCGCTTCGTCTTCCTGATCCTGCTGAACGCCGTGCTGCTGATCGGCGGCTGCCTGCTCGACATGCTGTCGGCAATCATGCTGGTCCCTTTGCTGCTCCCGATCGCGGCGGAGTTCGGCATCGATCCGATCCATCTCGGCATCATCTATCTTGCCAACCTGGAGATCGGCTATTCCACGCCGCCTGCGGGACTCAACCTGTTCATCGCGAGCCTGCGATTCAAGATGCCGGTCGTGCGACTCTACGGTGCGGCGCTGCCGTTTCTGGCGTTCTACCTGGTCGCCCTGATAATAATCACCTATTGGCCGGCCCTGAGCCTCATCCTGCTGGCCCATTTCGGAGGGAAATGATGCACAGCCATGCACCGAAGCCCCGGCCTCCTGCCGGCGTCTGCGCCCTGCTGGCCGCGCTCTGCGCGCTCATGCTTAGCGGGTGCTCCCTGGACCGCATCGCCGCCGACACCACGGCAGGGCTTCTCGGAGAAGCGTCCAGGAGCTTCAACGAAGAGCCGGACCCGGTCATCGCCCGCGACGCCATCCCGGCCAATCTGAAGCTCATGGAAGGGCTCCTGAAGGTGACCCCCGGCAACGCAGCTCTCCTTACGACGCTGGCCCGGGGGTGGTGCTCGTACGGCTTCGGCTTTCTGGAAGAGACCGGCGACAAGATCGACCTGGAGCGCGCGTCGGCACTCTACCGGCGCGGCTTTGGCTTCGGACTCCGGACTTTTACCCCGGCTGTCGCGGCGGCCCTGCGAGGAGGCTCACTCGATGAGATCGGGGAGGCGCTGGAGTCGGTGGGGAGAAAGGAGGTCGCACCCCTTTTCTGGTCGGCCTACTGCCTTGGCAACTGGGTGAACCTGAACACGGCTTCCGTGGACGGCGTGGCCGAACTCTCCAAGGTGGAGCTGATGATGCGCCGTGTGGCGCTGCTCGATGCGGGCTTTTTTCACGGCGGGCCGGATCTCTTTTACGGCTTCTATTACGGCAAGCGGCCGAAGCTGCTCGGCGGCAACCCCTCCAAGGCACGGGAGCATCTGCTGAGGGCCGCCTCGTTCTCCGCCGGGCGCTTCCTCATGGCGAAGCTCTTTCTTGCCGAGGTGTACGCCGTGGCCGCACAGGACGAAAAGCTCTTCGAAGACACCCTGCGCGAGATTGTCGCCGCACCCGCAGATCTCATGCCCGAAGAGCGGCTGGCCAACGAGCTGGCACGGAAGAGGGCGCTGCGGCTCCTGGCGCGGCAGGCCGAGTTGTTTGAACAGCCGGAAGCGGTCGCAAGCGGCGCAGCCGATCCGGCCCCACTCAAAGGAGAACCATGAAACGCGCGACCTCAAGAAAAATAACGGCAACGGCCCTGGCAGCGCTTCTGAACCTGGTGCTGCTTGCCGGCGCCGCCTCCGGGGGGAATGTCACCATCAAGCTCGCCACGGTGGCGCCGGAGGGGACCTCATGGGTGAACGTCCTGAAAGAGGCGGTAACCGAAGTCAGGTCGAAGACGGCCGGCCGGGTAAACTTCAGGGTCTATCCGGGTGGCATTGCGGGGGACGAACCGGACGTGATCAAGAAGATGCGGGTCGGCCAGTACCAGGGTGCCGTCTTCACCGGGGTCGGCATGGGGGAGATCCTGCCCGAATCGCGCATCGTCGAGCTGCCGTACCTCTACAGGAACGTCGCCGAGATCGATTACGTGCAGGGGAGGTTCACGCCGGCCCTCGAACAGAAGTTCCGCGCCAGAAACTTTGAATTCATCGCCTGGATGGAGCCGGGTCTGGTCTACCTGATGAGCCAGAAACCGATCAGAAAGCCGGCCGACCTGCAGGGGGTGAAGATGTGGGTTTGGGAAGGGGACCCGCTCGCCGATGCCATGATCAAGGCATACCGGATCGCCCCGGTGCCGATTGCCCTCCCCGATGTGCTGATGGCCCTGCAGACCGGCATGATCAACACGGTGTACGCACCGCCGCTCGCAGCCCTTGCCCTGCAGTGGCACACCAGGGTCAAATATTTCCTGGACGAGCCGCTCACCAACAGCACGGGAGCCGTCCTTATCTCCAGGGACGCCTGGGCGAGGATCAGCCCCGCCGACCAGCTGACCGTCAAGGAAACGATCCGGGCGCACCTTGCCCGGCTGACGCGAATCACCCGCAGGCAGAACCAGGAATCGATCGAGAAGTTCCGGCAGATGGGGATCAGGATCGAGAAACTCGATCCAAGGAGCCACGAGGAAATGAGTGCCATCGCCGCGTCGATGAGGCCGAAGCTGGTCGGGAGGATTTATTCCGTCGAGCAGCTCGGGCAGATCGAGGGATATCTTGCCGAGTTCCGTGGCAAGAACGCGCGCGGCGCGGCTCGCACCGGTAAGCCGTGAAAGTCGTTAAAACGGCGCACGACTGCTGCTAAAAGCCCCGCCTTAAACAGAGGAGTTTGTCATGCAGGACGATTTTGATTTCGACTTCATCGTGATCGGTTCCGGTTTCGGAGGGAGCGTTTCGGCCCATCGACTGACGGAAAAGGGGTACCGTGTCGGGGTGCTGGAGATGGGGAAGCGCTGGAGGGCGGAGGATTTCCCCAAGACCAACTGGAGCATCCGCCGCTATCTCTGGTTGCCGAGGCTTGCCTGCCACGGTTCCTTCCGCATGACCCTGTTTGGGCACGTCTTTGTCCTGAGCGGAGCAGGCGTCGGGGGAGGATCTCTCAACTACGCCAATGTCCTGCTGGTCCCTCCCAGGCATGTCTGGCAGGACCCGCTCTGGGCCGGGCTCAAGGACTGGGATGCGGTCATGCCCGGGCATTATGCCACGGCGCGGCGCATGCTCGGTGTCACCACCAACCCCTCCGTTGCCGCGGCCGACGCACAGCTGCGTGCCGCTGCCGAGAGGGAAGGGGTGGCCGGCACCTTCTATCAGACCGAGGTGGCGATCTACTTCGGCGAGAAAGGGAAGACGGTTCCCGACCCCTATTTCGGCGGTGAGGGACCGGAACGCACCGGCTGCGAACTGTGCGGTGGCTGCATGGTCGGTTGCGGCAAGGGGGGGAAGAACACCCTGGACAAGAATTACCTTTATTTCGCGGAAAAGGGGGGCGCCAGGGTCGTCCCGGAAACACTGGTCACCGATGTGCGACCGCTCAACGGCAAGCGCGACGGCAGCGACGGCTACCAGATCCGCACCGTTTCCTCGACCGGCCGCTTTGGCCGCAAGGAGAAGGTCTACCGTTGTCGTGGTGTGGTCTTCTCCGGCGGAGTGCTCGGGACGGTCAAGCTCCTCATGGAGATGAGGGAGAGCGGATCGCTTCCCGGACTGAGCGGCGAACTGGGGCAGGTGGTGCGCACCAACTCCGAATCGATCATCGGCGTGCGCCTCCCCAAAAAGGAGGGCGACATGAGCGAGGGGGTAGCGATCGGCTCGGGGATCTGGATCGACCAGCACACCCACATCGAGGCGACCCGCTACTCGGCCGGGTCCGACGCCATCGGGCTCTTGATGACGCTGCTGGCCGGCGGCACCCCGGGCCTCGGGAGGATCGCCACCTGGCTCGGGACCCTGCTCCGCCGCCCCTGGCAATTCCTCAAGGCGGCCAACCCCGTCGGCATGGCCAAAAACACCTTGATCCTGCTGGTCATGCAGGACTTCGACAGCCGGATCAGGCTGCGCCTGAAACGGTCCCTGTTCTCCCCTTTTGTTAAAAAACTGGCGACCCAAGGGGCGCAGATCCCGGCCTGTATCCCGCAGGCCAATCTTTTCGCCGCGCGGATGGCGGAGCAGACCGGCGGCGTGCCGGTGACCTCGCTCACCGAAATCCTGTTCGATGTCCCGACCACCGCCCATATCCTGGGCGGGGCCACCATGGGAGGGAGTCCGCGGGACGGGGTGATCGACGGTGAAAACCGGGTCTTCAACTACAGGAACATGTATGTCTGCGACGGGAGCGTGGTGAGCGCCAACCTCGGGGTGAATCCCAGCCTTACCATTACGGCTCTGACCGAACATGCCATGAGTCATATCCAACCGGCATCAGAAACGGACTGGGCGGCCACCGGCCGCATTACCAGCCGGGCCTGACCCTGAATAGAAGAGAAACATCACCCTGTCCCGGCCTGACGGCTCGGGACCCTGAAAAAGGAGAACTCCCTGTGAAAAAGCTCATCGCTACCATGGTGACCTGTCTGATGTTAACTGGAACGACGGTTTTTGCCGCCGGCGCTGCCGGCATCCTCGGCACCTGGACCACCGAGGGGGCCAAGTCGCAGGTGGAAATATTCAGCTGCGGCGAGAAAATCTGCGCAAAGATCGTCTCGCTGAAGGAGCCGCTCTATCTGGACGCCAAGGACGGACCGGTCGGCACGGTTAAAACGGACCGGAATAACCATGACCAGGCGAAGCAGAAAAAAACGATCCTCGGCCTGCAGATCATGGAGGGGTTTACCCCGACGGGTGAGGGGACCTGGGGCAACGGTACCATTTACGATCCGGAGAACGGCAAAACCTACCAATGCAAGGCCACGCTCGATGGCCCCAACCGTCTGAAGGTCCGGGGTTTCATCGGCATCGCCATGATCGGCCGGACCACCGTCTGGACCCGTTAGGCGCCGGCCACCGATGGCTCCATGATTCGGATAATGTGAGGGAAATCAAGCCATGAATGACCTATACGGGCCGAGCAACAGGGTCCTCGACGTGAATCTGACGGAGCAAACCTTTTCCGTCTATACGGTGACGGAAAAGGAACGGAGGCAGTTTCTGGGCGGAAAGGGGCTGGGGCTCAAGCTGCTGCAGGACCGGATGCAGCCGGGCACCGATCCGCTTGGCCCTGGCAACATGCTGGCGGTCATGCCCGGGGTGCTCATGGGAACCGGCGCCCCCTGTACCGGGCGCTTCGCCACGGTGACCAAGTCGCCGTTGACCGGCATCTACACCTCGTCCTCCTGCGGCGGTCCCTTCGGCATGGCGTTAAAGACCGCAGGCTGGGACGGCCTGCTGATCAGGGGGCGTGCCGCAACCCTCAGCTACCTGGTGATCGAAGAACAGGGGGTCAGCTTCGAGGATGCGGCCGAGCTGCGCGGCATGGACACCCAGGAGGTGCAACAGGTGCTCGGCGGCAAGCAGGACGGGGTGCTGGCCATCGGCCCCGCCGGCGAGAACCTGGTGCTGTTCGCCAACGTCGCCTCGGGACATCGCTATCTCGGCAGAGGGGGGATCGGCGCAGTGCTGGGGGCCAAACGGTTGAAGGCAGTTGTCGCCAGGGGTGGTACCCACACGATCCACCCAAAGGACGCGGCGGCTTTCGAGGTCCTGAGGAAGAGGGCTGGCGCCTTTCTCAACGCGAACGAGCTGACCTCCAACGTGCTGCGCAACTTCGGCACGGCGGGAAATGCCATCTGGGCCCAAAAGCACAACATGATGCCGGTGAACAACTTCCAGGACGGCACCCATGAGCGGATGTCGGAGCTGTCCGGCCAGTCGATGGCGTTGAAACATGGCATGAAGCCGGATACCTGCAAGCCCTGCTCCATCCTTTGCGGGCACAAGGGGAAGTTCGCCGGTGGCAAAGAGATGGCCGTGCCGGAATTCGAAACCGTCGGGCTGCTCGGCTCGAACCTGGGCATCTTCGATACCGACCTGATCGCCCAGTGGAACGATCTCTGCTCGCGCCTGGGGATCGACACCATATCGGCGGGCGGCACCCTGGCGTGGGTGATGGAAGCGACAGAGCGGGGGCTTGTCGAGACGGACCTGGCCTTCGGCAAGTCGCAAGGGATCAGCGAGGCACTGCACGATATTGCGCATGGGCGGGGCTTTGGAAAGGAGATGGGGCAGGGGAGCCGTGCCCTGTCACAAAAATACGGCGGTCAGGATTTCGCCATTCAGGTCAAGGGGTTGGAGATGTCGGCCTATGACCCGAGGGGGGCGATCGGCCAGGGACTGTCCTACGCGGTCGCCAACCGCGGCGCCTGCCACCTTTCGGCCTACCCGGTAGCGCTGGAGGCGATGATGGGACTGCTCGCCCCGCATTCCCTGAGAGGCAAGGCGGAATGGACCGCCTATCTGGAGAATGTGTACGCCTGCATCAATTCATTGCACACCTGCCTGTTCACCGCGTTCGGCTACCTGTTCGAGTCCCCGGTGACCAAGCACACTCCAGACTTGGTGCTGGGAAAGCTGATGCAGTACTGGCCGCAGCTCTCGATCGCTCTTACCGACATCAGCATCTTCGTCGGCCTGTGGAATTCGGTAACCGGAATGAAGTTGTCGAAAAAAGAGTTTCTGCAGGCAGGAGAACGGATTCACGTGCTGGAGCGCACCATGAATACGCGGGAAGGGATTTCCAGGAAGGACGACACGCTCCCCGTCCGGATGCTGAAGGAGGGGCGGCTTTCGGATGTCGATCAGAAAACGGTACCGCTTGACGAGTTGCTGGATCGCTACTACCGGATCAAAGGCTACGACCAGAACGGGATCCCGACCAAGGCGACCTTGAAGCGGCTGAGTCTGGGCCATGGCAGCTGAGGCCCGTTGCGGAGCGGGCCCGGGCTGCTGCAGCTAGTTAGCGGTTATCGATATCCCGCCGGTCAATTTGACCACCATGTTGCTGATCCCGAAGCTGCCGAGACTCCCGCCGATGCCGGGGGCGCTCCCGAGCCGAATAGCGTCGATGTAGAAATTGTCGATCTTCAGGGTCATGTCGGTTATCTTCATCGCGACACCCGTGACCCGCATAGCTCCGCCTGGATCCCTGTCAGTGACGACGTTTATGGTCATCGGCGTGGCGAAATCGGCGGAACCCTTGAGCAGCACGCCGCAAAGGCTCAGGAAACCCGCCGTGGATCCGGCACCAATCCCGTCGCTGTCCTTGTAATACACGGTGTCGGCCTTGATGTCGAAGCCGAGCTGGCTGACGGAGATGGCAATCCCGGCTTGTCCGGTGACCTCGGCCAGCGCCTCGTCGCCCATCGGCAGGACCTTGGCGTAGGACGGTGTGAGACCAATTAGCGACAACAGAAAAAATGCGGTTGCAATTGCAGATGTTCTTTTCATGATTTCCTCCATGAGTTAGCCCCTTACAGCGGGGCCACACCTACCTCAATGCTATTCTGGAATATTTCCAACAGATCCCGGGCTCCAGCCTGTTTTGTAGCGAGCGCAGTCGGATCGCGCTCTAGTGCATGCATAACCAGTCAGCAAACATGGTGCCGTTTCTTTGCTGCTGGTAACATCCTTATATGATTGGATATCTTGCTCTCGCTCGGCGCAGGGATGGCGTGAAGGCCCGGTAGTGGAGGGCAGGATCTGAACAGGCATTGAAGGCTGGTCCGGGAAAAAAATGTTGTCAATGAACCGGATAGCTTCGGGACGCGCCATGTGCAGGGTTCGGTAATGCCGGGCTTTTTTTGAGCAGTTGCATTTTCAAAGCGCCGGTTATTCCATCCAATTTGCTTGCCCCGTTTTCCCGCTCTACCTTTGCATCGAACGTGCCTTTACCCGTTGCCATCTTGTTTACTTAGTAACTATCAGTTTTATGGGTGTTTATTTGATTTTACGCGCACTGTGGCAGGGGAGAGTGGATAAGGGATGTATAAAGGAGATATACAGTCATCGGGGAGTGGCCGGGGCAATTATCCCAATTAAGGGTGCCGTGTTGCACCTTAGGCTGCTTTTGGCAACCGGAAGGGGATGTATAAAAAAATAGTAACTATTCAGCATGAATCTCATTGTGCAATACAATAAAGTCCTCCCTCCCTTGCGGTAGTGTGGGGCAGGGGTTGGGGGATTGCCAGTTGGCAGCCGTAGGGTGGGCACGGCCCACCCTATTGAGGTGTGTGAAATTGTGCAGAAAGTCTACTTTTTTCACTCCACTGGATGCCTCTTGCATGACCTGTTTTCATTTTTACATCTTTAGTTGCCGAGTTATGCGGGGGAATCGGTCTAGGAAATCGGTGAAATTCGAGGCTTGGTACCAACTCGCGGGGGAGCCTACCGCATCCAGCGCCGGGAGGGAGGCCGATCCCAACTTTTAGAATTTTCTTGGGATTTGACAACGGTTTCGAGGCAGCTCACGCTTCCAGCTCTGTTACAGTGAGTGTCGGGGTTGTGAATCGGATTTCAAAGCAGACCCTAATCAGCGTCGAAGACAGGTGTTCACATTGCCCGAATCACCTGCCATCTTAACCAGAGCGCAGAGCATCAAAACCCCTGCCAGATAAACCAGGCACCCACCACCGCCACTACTCCTCCGCTTACGCGCTTGGCCCAGAGTGAGAAGTTGATTATTCCTCGCGCCTTGACGAAGGCTTCGATAAAACCTGTAAAGGTACCGGCAGCCAACATAAGCAGACAGTGGCCGATGGCGTAGGTAAAAAGGAGGGCGATCCCGTAGAGTACCTTGCCCTTTGTTGCCACGAAAGTCAGGAGCACCACCAGTACCGGCGTGGCGCAGGGTGAGGAGACGACCCCAAAGAACAGTCCCAAAAGGAATGCACCGAACAGCCCCCCTCGTTTCGGTTTGAAGTCCCGCTTGATTGGGAGGCTGATTTCATAAAGACCCATCAATTGCCCTCCCATCACCAGCGCCACAGCCCCGGCGGCTACATACCACCAGCCGCCCAAAGTGCCGAACATGGTGCCCAGAAGCCCCGCCGCAGCGCCAAAAGCGGTAAAGGCAAGGGAGAGTCCGAGAATGAAGGCGAGGGAATAGCGGAACGCCTTCCAGCGGTCTCCCTCCGAATAGCCGCCGACAAAGCCGACTACGAGCGGTATGGTGGCAAGGACACATGGCGAGGCGGAGGAAACGACCCCAGCCAGGAACACCGCGCCGAAGGCCAGCAGAGGGTAGGCGGCAACGATCTGTTCGATGTTGTCGATAAAGGTCATTTGAGTCCCGCAGCCTTCAGTTCCTTGACAATCTCTGCCTTTTCCATGAAGCCGACGTGGCGCTTGACCTCTTTACCCTGGGCGTTGAAGAAGACCTGAGTGGGAATCATCTGGATGCGGAACTTGTCGGCGGCAGCCGAGTTTTCATGCACGTCGATGAAGAGCACCGTAGCCTTGTTACGATATTCGGAGGATAAGGACTCGAGGATGGGCGCCATCTTCTTGCAGGGGATGCAGGTGCGGGCTCCGAGGTCGATGACCGTCGGCTTCCCGGAAGAAAGGGACTGCCGAACGGATGCATCGGTAGCTGATGGGAGTTCTGCTTGGGCGGCACCGGCAAGTGAAAGGGTTATGGCAAAAGCTGTAACGAACTTTTTCATGGATTTTCCTCTTGAGGTTCTGGATATTGGATTAGTTAGGGCTCTACAGCATCCCCATGATCTCAACAATAGAAGCCACTTTGCCGGAAAACTTTACTTGGCCATCGATTACCAGCGCCGGTGTGCTCATGACGCCATATTTCATGATTGAAGGGATGTCCTCTACTTTCACCAACTCAGCGCTCGTGCCAGTTTCTTCGACGGCCTTCTTCACGTTCTCGTAGAGGGCCTTGCACTTGGCACAGCCGGTGCCGAGAATTTCGATTTTCATTGCTGAGTCTCCTTTTGTGGATTGTCTTTTCCGTGTTACTTCGTTTTGGCCTTTTCAAGATCTTCCATAAAGTCTTTGGCCCTATCTCCTCGCAGAAGCTCTGCCAAGCCGATTAACCCATCAGTGAGATACTTTGCGTCATAGCCTTTGCTTCGTAGGTAGGCCATGGCAATTGCGGAGCGGTCCTTATGTGGGCAGGCGGCTACAATGATCTTGTCCCTAGGCAGTTCCTTGATCCGCTTCGGGAGCTCGTTCAATGGGATGTTTAGACCAAACCCGGTATGCCAGGCGGCTGCCTCCTCCTTGAAGCGCACATCGACGAGTACAGCCTTGTTGCTGGTAAGAAGGAGAACCAGCCCTTTGCTGTCTATCTTCATGTCCTCGCGCACCTCGTAATCGAAACGACCAAGGAAATTCTCGAATTCAGACTCACCGGCGAAGGTGGACTCGTGCTGAAGATGTACGGCAAACAGCATAAGACAGATGATCAGAGCAATGCGTTTCATGGCGTTACCTATACCCTCAATGTTGACAAGCTCTCTGTGCCGGCTGGTGGTTGAACTCCTTGATCATAGTTCCTCCTGCGCAACCGGCGCATTCCATCTGGATGGTTGTGTGCGTGATATGAAAACGCTCCTCCAGCAGGTGTTCGATAGCATGAAGTATGGTCACCCGCGTCCATTCATCGCCACTGTGGATATTTACATGGACCGATAATGACAGAATATGGGAGCAGACCGTCCAAATATTAAGATGATGCACATCTTGAACTCCCTCAATACTGCGAATTGCGCCAGCTACGTCACTCAATTCTAACCCGCGTGGGGTGCCTTCCATCAGGATATGCACCGACTCACGCAGTACTCGTCCTGCGCCGACCAGGATCAGCAGGCCGATGCCGACTGATATCAGGGCATCGAGCAGATACCAGCCGGTGAAGTACATGATGATGCCACCCACAATCACGCCCACCGATGCGGCGGCATCGCCAACCACATGTAGGAAGGCACTGCGCACATTGAGGTCATCGTGGGAGTGGCCATGCAATGCCTTAGCTGCCAGCAGGTTCATCGCCAGGCCAATGACAGCGATGATCAGCATGGGGAGGCTCTTTACCGCCTGCGGAGCGGCGAAGCGCCCCCATGCCTCGTAGAGAATGCCCAGCGCCATCAGAAACACGGTTAGACCGTTTATAAAGGAGGCAAAAACCTCTGAGCGGTGAAATCCGAAGGTGTGCCGGTCCGAAGCGGGTACCGTGGCAAGCTTGACCGCAGCCAATGAGAGTATCAGCGCGAACAGATCCAGAAAAACGTGAGCCGCGTCGGACATGAGCGCCAGTGAGTTGGTCCAGAAACCGCCGGCAACCTCGGCCGCTAGGGTGATCGCAGTCAGGGCGATAGCGATCTTGAGTTTACCGGTTATGCGGGTATCAACGGCAGAGCACATGCTGTTTCACCCCTAAAGAATCGTGTTGAACAGGTAGCCGACAATGACAATGGCCATGGCTACGATGCCGAAGAAGGCGGCGAGGAGCGGTTTCTTCAGGACGTTGCTGAGAATGATCGCTTCCGGCAGCGAAGTGCCGTGACCGCCATCATGAAGGCCAGCACTGTGCCAATTGCCATTCCTTTCTCCATCAGGGCCTGAACGATGGGAATTACCCCCGCGGCGTTACTGTAGAGTGGCACTCCAAGCGCCACAGCCACCGGCACAGCAAAGATATTGTCGCGCCCCGCCCAGCGGACTAGAAAATCTGCCGGAACATAGCCATGGATGAAGGCACCAAGGCCAACGCCGACCACCACGTAGGGCCAGATCTTATTCAGCAATCCCAGAGTGTACTCGCGGGCATAATCGAACTTCTCACCGAAGGTCATGACCTTGATCTCGCTGTTGCCAACCTGCATCTCCCAGACATAGTCCTGGACGTACTTCTCCATCTTCAGTTTGCCTATAACGATGCCGGCGACAATGGCGACCAGCAGGCCAGAACCGATGTATATTAGGGCAATCTTCCAGCCAAAAAGCCCCCAGAGCATGATCAGGGCCACCTCGTTCACCATGGGGGAGGAGATGAGGAACGAGAAGGTCACGCCCAACGGAACGCCGGACTCGACAAAACCGATGAAGAGCGGCACTGCCGAACAGGAGCAGAAGGGGGTGACTATGCCCAGAAGCGCCGCCAGGACATTGCCGACGTATTCACTTTTCCGGGAAAGCAATCGCTTGGTTTTTTCCGGAGGAAACGAGGAACGAATGATAGCTACCACGAAGATTATCGTGGTGAGGAGCAGGAAAATTTTCAGTGTGTCGTAAATCGAGAGCTTCGCCCCAACGTGAACCTGGGACGAGGCCAATGAGGTTGAAAACGATGTAGTCGGCAAAGGTTTTAAGCACAGTTTAGCTCCATGAGCGGTTGATTGATTACTCACTTAATGAGACAAAAAAATTACGAGTGGTTCAGCCCGAGGGCTTTACGGGCCGCCTGGCGAATAAGTTCCCTGGGGATTTCCTCGTACGTTTTACCGTCGTACTTGACTGTTCGGCAGCTCGTATCTGACCCGGTCAGGCATGAGCATGACGGACAGGGGTTTTCATCCGTCGCAGCATTGTCCAGAATAGCTTCTAGAGGTACTCCGTCAAACAGAAGCATGTTTGACTGTGCCATGAGTTCTTCGGGGAGGACCGTTTCAGTGAAGATTACGGTAATACCTTTGTCTGCGAGTTCATTGCTCAGTTCGGAAACGACTCCTTTAACTGACGAGCCAGTAGCTGCACAGCGGTCGCAGGTTGCACCTTCTTTTCCATAATGTCGCCATTCGATGGTCAACTTCTTCAAGGTTTTGCCTCCCATGCTCATACAGCCTTCAGCAGATCGTGCCGTCCGTAAATCTCGCGTCTTACGATCCCTGTGACAATATCCATAACCTCGAGAATCTCGGGATGCTTGATGGCGTAGTAGATCTTCAATCCATCTTTGCGCCGGGAAAGAACGCCGGCCGCGAGCATCATGTTCAGGTGGCGGGAGGTATTGGACTGCTCCTCGCCGATGGCGGGAAAAATCTCGCAGACGCATCGCTCGCCATCGCGGAGGAAATCGATTATCTTCAGTCGGGTAGGCTGGCCCAAGGCTTTCAGTATTTCAGCGCGTAGTTCGATAAGCTCTCTCATAGGTCCTCTTTGGTTTATGACTATATAATCATATAGTCCGTCGTTCGAGGTTTGTCAAATATTTTCTTGTCGTGAATGTGCAGTCCGGTCTGGCATGCTCTTACCGCATCCCTGCATGTTTAGAGGGGCAGCAGAACTATCGTTTTGAAAATCATGCTCGGCGCTCAGCATGAGTATTTCGATCTCCTCGATGATCTCTTCCTGGCGCACGGCATTTTTTTTCTGATTGAGACCGGCGATTTTCTGATCCATGCGGCGCGCTGCGTTGTCGATGTGCCGCTGTCGCTGCTGGTTTTCGGCCATCAGCGATTGGTAGAACATCTCGTGCAGGGCCGCGAAGAGGTAGTGTCCTGCCAGTTCGGAGTAAAACGGAGCAGGGGGGAGGTTCAGAATCGGTGCATGCGAATGGCGACTGATCGGCGTCAGGTCGGAGGGAAAAGGCTGGAGCGTGCGGGTTATCACTGCACCGTCTTCCTGCCCATGACAGAGCACGGTAAGGCGGAGAGCGCCCTTTACCGCCAGGCCATTCAACTCCTCGATAACCCGGCTGATGACCGACTGCACCTCTTCGACAGTGCATGCCCCGGTAAGGGGAATGTCCAGTGCTTCCCTGAGAATCTTGCCGCAGAGCCGTGAGCCTACCGCCATCAGGACGGGAGCGGGGGATGCAGGATCGGACTGAAGCTTAGCTTTGGTACGAAGGACCACTTCGTTGAAGTCGCCGCAAAATCCACGCTCGGAACCAATCATGAGCCGAACAGCCACGACGTTTTCGGCCGGGGTGACGACCTCGGGATAGAAGTAGAGAAAATCGGCGGCGGCTGCCTCGATGCTCTCAACCACCCGAGTTTGGGCTGCGAGGAAACGCGAGAGCTTTCCCGTCTCCATGATCGCCAGGGTCCGCATCACACGCAGGATGGCGCTGATGTCCGTCAGGGTGCGCAGTCGACGGTCGATATCAGTTCGCTTCCCCACTGGCCTCCCCCTTTCCGAGCCAAGCGGCGACCGCTTCCCGCCAAGCGTTCTGATGGTCGTCAAGGGAGAGTACCCCGGACTTTGCTCCTGTTTCAAGGAGACGGAGCTGGGGGTGGATCTCTTCCGGTGACAGGTTGTCAAGGAAACCTTCGTTGAAAGCGGTGAGCCAGGCTGCCTGGAACTCGGCAGGTAAGGGCGCCATCCGTTCTTGGCGAAGAATCTCGCGCAGAAGTTGTCCGCGCCGGATCTTCGCCTCCATAGATGCTTCAAGCCGGGAGCCGAAGCGGGTGAACAGCTCCAGTTCCAGGAACTGAAGGTAGTCGAGTTTCATCCGGCCGGCGGCCTGCTTGATCCGCTCATGTTGGGCCTTGCCGCCGATGCGGGAGACGGAACGGGTGACATCGACGGCGGGGAGGAATCCGGCAGCGAAGAGGTCCTGGTCCAGGTAGATCTGGCCGTCGGTTATGGAGATCAGGTTGGTTGGTATGTAGGAGGAGATCTCCCCCTGCTGGATCTCGATGATCGGCAGTGCTGTCATGCTGCCGCCGCCGCTGGCGCCGGCGAGACAGGTGGAACGTTCCAGCAGGCGGGCGTGAAGGAAGAATATGTCCCCGGGATAGGCTTCTCGCCCAGGTGGCCGCCGCAGCAGCAGGGAAAGTTCCCGGTAGGTCTGGGCGTGGAGGGTGAGGTCGTCGTAAACGACCAGCGTATCCATGCCCCGGTGCATCCACTCCTCGGCCACTGCGCATCCGGCAAAGGGGGCCAGGTATTTCAGGCCGGGAAGGCAACTTGCCTCGGCGACGATGACCGTAGTATAGGCAAGGGCGTCGGCGGCGCGGAGAGTCTCGATGATGGAGACAACTTTGGACCTTTTCTGGCCGATGAGAACATAGACGCAGCGTACCCCCTCCTCGCGCTGGCTGATCACTGCGTCAACGGCGAGGGAACTCTTGCCGGTGCTGCTTCCGCCGATAATCAATTGCCGCTGTCCCCGGCCGATGGGGATCATGGTGTCGACGATCGTGGTGCCGGTATAGAGGGGGCGTGACACGAAATCACGGTCAGTAATGGGGGGCGAAGGTGTGAAGATAGGGCGGCGAAACGGGGCGTCGGGGACGGCAAGGCCATCGAGGGGAGTGCCGAGGGGATCAAATACCCGGCCAAGAAGTGGGTCCCCGGTCGCAATGGTCAGCCCCTGCCCGGAGAGATAGGCGGCAGTACCGGAGGTCAGCCCATCGTTTTGATGGAGGAGCACTGCACCGACCAGATCGCGGGTGAGCTGGAACACGAGGGCGCGGCTTCCGTCCTCAAAACGGACGATGTCTTCAAGTGCGGCCGAGGGAAGGCACTTCACCCAGACGATGCCGTCGCCGATGGAAACAATGCATCCCCGCTCGGTCACCCGGACCGTGGGCCGGTACCCTTCGAGCCAACGGGCCTGGGTCGCCAGCAGGGAGTTGTCGTTAGGCGGCGGAGTCGCCATGGTGCGCCGCCTCCGTAAAAAAGCTGAGTTCGCCGCGTAGGGTAGCATCCAGTATCCAGGGACCGGCTCTCAATTGCATACCGGCGAGCAGCGCCGGCTCCTCGACAAATTCTATGCCCCCCTGGTAGCCGCAGATCTCTGACAGCCGCTGACGAATCTCCGTGCGCCGCTCCTCGGGACAGACAAAAGCGCTTGCCGCTCGCACGGGGACTCCCGGTTCACTCAACGCATCCGCAATGGCCCGAAGCCGCTCAGCGGGCAATGTTGCCAAGCTTGAGAGAAAAAGCTTCAGAAGCCGCTCTTCCAGTTCTGGGGTGGTTACCTCTTCCAGAAGCCGTGTTACGAAGCGGCTCCCCTGGCCAAGAGCGATTTCCTCCATTTCCCGGAGCCTGTCGCGCAGATCCTGGTCCCGGATCGTACGAGCCTTGTCGCGTTCCTGCTCCAGGGAGGCATGGAGGGCTGCTTCCAGCCGGGTACGGTCGGCGCTCAACTCGATGAGCATCTCCTTACGCAACCCTTCCTTTTCCCGCTCCCATTCAGTCAGCCGTGATCTGTAGCGGGCTTCGAGTTCCGCTGCATCCTCCCGCAGCTGTTCCGCCTCGGCCGCCGTCTTTGCCAGACCTGCCCTTCGGGCGGCGATGGCGTTCATGACCGGCCTGTAGAGGAGGCGGTTCATGATCCAGACAAGGATGAGGAAGTTGGCGATCTCCAGAAGAAATGTGGTCCAATCCAGTTCCATGGCCTATCCTTTTCGAGGGACTCGTATCTCGCACTACTTGAGAAGATATTCCAGGAGCGGGTTGCGAAACAAAACGATTAGCACGACCACCAGGCAGTAGATTGCCAGTGATTCGATCATGGCCAGACCGATGAAGAGGGTGCGCGAGATCGCTTTCTCCGCCTCGGGCTGGCGGGCCAGCGATTCCAGTGCCGTGCTGATGGCCTTGCCCATGGCCTGGGCCGGAGAGATGATGCCGATGGCCATGGCCACGAGGGCGCCGACGGTTGAGGCGAGAACGATCCAGATTATTCCACTCATTAACTGCTCCTTTCCTCGGGACTACGGGTGGACCCGACGGATCGGATACCTCCCGCGATATAGACGAGCGCCAGCATGCCGAAGATGTATGCCTGCACCAGGGCTTCGACAATGTGGAGCATCAGGATTGGCACCGGCACCAGCAGCCCGGCCACCAACAGCACCAGGATTGCCGCCATCTCCAGGCTCATCATGTTGCCGAAAAGGCGGATCCCCAGGGCCAAGGTGCGGGTCAGCTCGCCGATCAGGTGAAACGGCAACAGGATGGGGCTCGGTGTGAGGTAGTGACGCAAGTAGTCCCGCACCCCGTCGATCCGTACCCCGAACCAATGGACCGACAGGAAGGTCACGACTGCCAGTGCGGCGGTTGCCGACAGGTCGCCGGTCGGCGCATGGACGCCGGGGATCAGGCTGCTCAGGTTGGCCAAGCCGATGAAGAGCCAGAGGGTGGCGACAAAGGGATACACCCGTTCCCAATGGTCGGGGAGAACGGCGCGAACTGCGTCGACAAGGGCCGTCACCACTCCCTCGGCCGCAGCCTGCAGTTGATCGGGCTCAGGACCAAGCCGCCGTCCGATCAGCCACGAGGCGGTAGCCATGAGAAGCATGATACCCCAGGTGGTCACCACCGTGCGGGTTATCGCCAGGGGGCCAAATTGCAGGACGATGCGGGAAGCGGTCTCCATCGCTCACCTCTTAACGAACAGGTAGACATTCGTCGCGCCGATGACGATGCCGAGGAAGAGCAGGGAAAGGGTCCAGCGCACCGAATACCCTTCCACCATGCCGTCGAGCCAGCGCCCAAGGTAGGCGCCGCCTACCATCGGCAGGACCATAAGGAGCCCCAAAGTGCCGAGGAAAACGGTCTGGCCGATGACAGTCGGCCGCTCCCGTTCGGCTTTGTCCGCGCGCCGGACCTGGTTGTTCACCCGTTCCTTGAGCTTTTCGTGGTTTTTCATGGGCTCCTCACCGGATGCGCTCCAGGTTCCAGAGGCTCTTGAGCATCTCTTGCTCCAGCCGACGCAGATTTTCCCTGATGGCACTCAGGTCCTCCTCCTCGCGTCGCAGCTCCTCGTCAAGCGCCTTGCCAATCCGCCGGTGATCGGTATCCCAGAGGTAGCGGCGGGTGCTGATGACAAGTTCGTTGTCGGCAAACGAAAGCACTGCGCCGGGAAGGGCAATGAAACGCCAGACGCCGTCCACATGGCGGAAGCGGGCCAATCCGAAGTCGAGCACGGTCAGCATCCGTCCATGACTGGGAAGGATGCCGAAGCTGCCGGACGAGTCCTCCCCAACGAAGGAGGCGACCTCGTCGAAGCGCTCAGAATGCGTTGCGTCCTGGAGAAGCATAGTGAATCCGTTCACCCCCGCACCTCCTTCATCCCGCCGCGCATGTAGCACGCCTCTTCGGAAAGCTCGTCGAAATCTCCACGCAGGAACCCTTCGCAGTCGGTCAGGGTTTCGGCAAGTGGTACGGACACCCCCTTGATGCCACTGTGTTCGGCGGTTACATGAAACGGCTGGGTCAGGTAGCGCTGGAGCCTTCGAGCACGCAGAACAATCAGCCGATCCGCTTCGGACAGCTCCTGGATACCGAGCATGGTGATGACATCCTCCAGTTCCCGGTAGCGGGCCAAGTGTTGCCGTACCCCTTCGGCCGCCATGTAGTGACGGTCACCGATGGTCCGTCGGTCCCTGAGGCTGGTGGTCGACAATAGGGGATCGACCGCCGGGTAGATTCCTTTTCCCGCCTGGGACCGGGAGAGCACCACCTGGGAGTCCAAGTGCCCGAGGATGGCGTTGACCGCCGGGTCGCTCATGTCGTCGGCCGGTACATAGACAGCCTGAACCGACGTTATGGACCCGCGGCTGGTCGAGATGATCCGGTCCTCCAGCTCAGCCACCTCACTCATCAGGGTCGGCTGGTAGCCGACGGTGGCCGGAATTCGCCCGAGCAGCCCTGAGATTTCGCTCCCTGCCTGAACGAAGCGGAAGACGTTGTCCATCAGGAAGAGCACCTCCTTACCCATGGTGTCTCGCAGGTATTCGGCATAGGTCAGGGCGGAGAGTCCTGCCCGGAACCGGACTCCCGGTGATTCGTCCATCTGGCCGAGCACCATGAGGGTCTGGGGCATCACTCCTGCTTCGCGCATCTCGTGCCACAGTTCGTGCCCCTCGCGAATCCGTTCCCCCACTCCGGCGAAGACCGATACCCCCCGGTGCAGAGCGACGATGGCGTGCATGAACTCCATAATGAGAACAGTCTTGCCGACGCCGGCCCCACCGAAGAGTCCGGTTTTGCCTCCCCGGACGAAGGGGCAGAGAAGGTCGATGACCTTGATGCCGGTTTCCAGAATGCCGCTGGCCTGAACGGTCTCGTGCAGCGGAGCCGGGCTGGCGTGGATGGTGCGGAACTCAGTCGTCTCTAGGGGAGGGCCGCCATCCAGTGGCGCGCCGAAGACGTTCAGCAACCGGCCGAGTATCGCGGGAGAGACCGGCACCCGGAGCGGCGCGCCAGTATCGTAGACCGTCATCCCCCGTCTGAGACCAGCCGGATGTTCCAGGGTGATGGCGCGAAGATGCTCCCGATCCAGGTGCTGGTAGACCTCGAAGGTGTAGCCAGTCTCGCCGTTTTGAGTCACCAGCGCCTGCTGGAGCGGAGGGAGCGGGTCACAGCGGATGTGCACCACCGGGCCATGCACCTCCACGATGGAGCCGATTTCTTTCATTCCTATGTAACAGCGGTCACCTTCCACAGGATGTTACCCCTCAATGTGGTGCCTTGCTGCCACCAGCCAACTTTTCCTTGATGCAGGCGGTAAAAGCCTCTTCGTCAGGTAAGGAGTTTTGCCTTCTCGGCGTGGGCGGAAAATTCATTTATCGCGTGAATGCCCTCGGCTACCGTATCGTTTTGCCGAAGGGGTGGACATGCGAGGCGCCAGCGAAATGCTTTACAGGCCAATTGAAGCCCTTACTAATTATTCTCTCTACATTGCGTTACTGCTAACATGAACTGAATCATTTCACGACTCGCAACCAATAAAGGATATTCCCTTTTCGTCAGAAATTTCGCCCGATTCAAAAACTCTATCCGGAAACGTAGCCACCGAAATAATTTGTTGCCAAGGAATAACAAAGTCAATTTTATAGCTTTTTGAAGGGCCACCGTCTTTAGGGAAAACTGTCCAATTAGGGTTTTCAACCCACAATCCATAACTGTCAAAATCTACAACTTTGGCATAAAAAAGTTTCGTATTTGCTGCGGATTGAATCAGGCTACCGTTATTGGAAGCAAATTCTTCTCTGATATTGAGTAAAACGGTTTTACCGACATGTTTCTCGAACACCATTTTCCCCTCCTGTAAATTTTAAGGAATCCCCAGGCAAACGTTAAAGGTTGGTCTGGTACCGTTGTTAGGAACCGTAGGTGCTAAAAGGTACGTAAGTAATTGACTAAATTCTGTCGCATCTTTGTTTTCCGATCGGCATAGCTTCGCTTGAGCAACCTCCCGTACAGGATCGAGAAGCTTCTTACAGCGAAGCCATCCGCTCGTGGCGCAGTGGCGTCCGCTCAGTGCTCAAATATCTCTTTCAGCCATCCCATCAACCCCAAACCGGCCAGCAGCGTTGCTGTCTGGGCGAGAGACTTTGGTCCGCAGGTTTCCCGGTGAAGTTCCGGAACCATGTCCACCAGCGCCAAATAGATGAACCCGCCCGCGGTGAACGGAATCAAAAAATCCTTCAGCCAGACCACATGGTGCATCTGGTAATATCCGACGAGAGCCCCCATGACAGCAACGAGCCCGGATAGGAGATTTAGCATAAGCGCTTTCATTCTCCCGACCCCCCCATAGACAAGTATGGCAAAATCCCCCAGTTCCTGCGGCAATTCATGGGCAGCGACCGCGATCGTGGTTGCGATCCCCAGCCTGGGGTCCTGGACAAAAGAGGCCGCGATGAGCATGCCGTCAATGAAGTTGTGAACCCCGTCGCCGATCAGGTTCATATAGGTGAAGGAGTGGGCTTCGCACCTTCCTTGGTGGCAGTGGCGCCAGCGAAGAAATCTCTCCATGAGAAGGAAAACAATGATCCCCGCGAGGGCTTGGGAGAAGAGCGCGGTGTTGCCGGATTCTACCGCCTCAGGGAAGAGATGCAGGAAGGCGCCGCCGAGAAGCCCTCCCACTGCGAAGCTCACAAGATAGTCGAGGAGCCATTCCAGGGTTGTTTCCTTCACCCGGATCAGGCAGATGCCTGCCAGTGAGATTAGACTGACAGCCAGTGTTGCCAGAATTATGTTCCCGATGACCGTCATCGGCGCGCTCCATTAATTGGCTCATTTCAAGTTCTTTTTGCGGGCGGTTTCCGTATGTGTCGTCTCAAAATTCCCTTCACAATGACGTCCACCGCCTCATCGGGGCTCAAGCCGTGAGACATGAGCGTAGTTAGTTTATGTGTCTTCCCGGGGAGTCAGTTGCATGGAATGATTGTATAGGGTGTAATCATGCCAGCAACTTCTTCATTTCCAGCACATTCCCACCATTTACTTTTTTGTAAACAACCGAATCCATCAACGATCTGATGAGGAATATTCCACGTCCCGCTTCATCAGGATTGTCAGAATAAAAGTCAGGATTAGCAATAGAGTTCAGATCAAAACCTTGTCCGCTATCATAAACCCTGACTGAAAGTTCTTTGTCGGAAATATTGAGGCTAATCTTCACAAGCATGTCAGGATCAGCGGCATTTGCATGCATAATTGCATTCGCCAGGGCCTCCGTCATAACCACATTTAGGCTATTGGCACAGAATTCTTTATTGTCGGGTAGTTGGCACACCTCCCTGGCCACGTCTTCACCAATTTGTCCTATCAGGCTCAAATAGCGGGTTTGGTTTGGTACCTTTATTTGGATTTCTATTTCGCTATCCATAATTCACCAGATCAAATTCCTGTAGATGAAAACGCTTAATAACTCTGAACACCTCTCGCTATCATGGATATGTCAAAACACAAAGAACGACTGGCTTGGAGGGGCGCTCCTTGCTCCGGGCCTCCGCATGCGGCCTCAGATCCTGTTTCCAAGGAACCTGTCGACCACGTTCTTGACATGACGGCTTAACCGTTCAGGGTTCGATGCCAGTTCCCAGATTTTGGGGATCTCTTCCCACGGCCGGTTCCCTCCCGCTTCCTCTCGGACAACAACGAGGTCGTTTGCCCTGAGGCCAAAATCGGAAATGAAGTGCTTGTTCTTGCGTCTCCTAAGAGAAGCACCTTTAGGCATTCCTCACCGATCTCACTCATCCCAATGCAACGGCGACCAATTTTCACAGGATATTACCCTCTATTGCATCGACTGTTTGGGGGCAATGTTGCGAGCCAGCGCCCACTCATCAGAGGTAAGTTCTCCCGGCTGAAATCCCGTGCCAAGAGCAGAAGCCAGACCGGAGATTAGAACAGTCTTGATCTCCTCCGGTTCCACACGGCGACCAAGGATTTCCCTCAACGAAGAGGTCCGTGACTCAAGACGATGACGGAACTCTTCAGCAGAGCAATCCTTCAGGTTCAACAGATTGACCCAACTCTCCCACTGCGGGTCAAGAACAATAGACCCATGCTGAAGCAAGGAGGAACCTTTCAATGTTTGAGCACTCCCGACAAACTTTTTCCCTTTATGGAGAAGATCCCCCAAGGCAAACCGCATGAAACAGACATCCGTTTCCGGCGCTGGCAGATCCCCGTCCACGCTCTCCGCTTCAAAACCCAGCTGACGGAATCCGGAGATAAGCCCCGTTCTGAGAAGCTCATAGGCCGCCGCCAACGTTATGGGGAGGCCTTCCGCCGCACCCGCGATCACGCTGTAGGTAAGATCATGCTCGTGCAGGACTGCATGTCCACCGGTGGGCCTTTTTACAACATCCAGCCCCATTTCCCGACAAGCCGAGAGGTCTATGGAATGGCGTCGCTGGAAATACCCCAAGGAGACAGCAGGCGGATCCCACTGGTAAAAACGGAGCGTAGGAGGTGAGGCCCCCCGTGCATGCATTTCAAGCAGAGCCAGATCAATACCCATGTTGAGGTTAGCCGGCAAGGCCCCGGTATCCAGAAGGCGCCAGTAATTCACGATATTTCTCCGAAGAAGCGAGAGGCGTTATATGAACTTCGCACCAAAGGCCCGGAAACGACCTGTCTGAAGCCCAAGGCCAGGGCTTTTGCTCGCCACTGGCCGAACTCATCCCGTGAAACGTAGCGTGCCACAGCCACATGAGCCAGAGAGGGGGCGAGGTACTGGCCGAGGGTCAGCACGTCACATCCCACTGCGGCCAGGTCGGCCAGCACGGCAGATACCTCGTCCGAGCTCTCACCCAGACCGAGCATAAGTCCGGATTTAGTAACAACACCTGGAGCAAAACGTTTGGAATTACGCAACAACTGCAACGAACATTTGTAATCGGCTTCGCTTCTTACTGCCCCATACAATCGGGGAACCGTCTCCACGTTATGGGCCAGGACGTCTGGTTTTGTCTTGAGTACTGCCATAAAAGCCGATTCATCGCCATTGAAGTCGGGAACCAGTAGCTCAATGGTCACACCAGGGCAGATACAGCGCAGTGTATTAATCACCCGCACATAATGGGCAGCACCACCGTCTGACAGATCATCACGGGTCACGGAGGTGATCACTACATGAGTGAGGTGCAGTTTTGTGACAGCCTGGGCCAGGCGCTCCGGTTCATCGTTGTCAGGAGGACTCGGAGCGATGCCATGTAAAACTGCGCAAAAGGAACAGCGTCGGGTGCAGACGTCTCCTAGGATCAGGAACGTCGCTCTACCTTGGGAGAAGCATTCCCCACAATTGGGACACCGGGCGCTCTCGCAGACGGTGGGGATCTTCAGGTCCGCCAACTGACGGCGAGTCCGCTGGATGGAGTTCTGCCCGTTTCCCTTCTTCGCCGCTCGGATCTCTTCCATGAGCCATGTAGGGGGGCTCCTGCTCATGCGGTCACCGCCTCCGGAGGCATATGAATCGCCTGGCCATGGAGCGCTTGGGCCACCTCCTGCACCGCTTCGCTAAGAGTCGGATGCGTGTGTATGGTCTCCATGATCATGCGGGACGGCAAATCTGCCTTCATTGCAAGGGTAATCTCGGCAATGCATTCGGCTGCATGAGCTCCCAAAATGTGAGCACCGAGTATCTTATCGGTTCGAACGTGGGTTATGATCTTGACCATCCCTTCCAGTTCTCCCATCGCTTGGCCCATCCCAAGAGACTTGAAAGGGAATTTCACGACCTTGACTGGGTGACTGGCAGCTGCCTGCTCTTCCGAAAGCCCCACAGCGGCGTACTCGGGGAGACTGAACACACATCGAGGAACTACCCGGTAATCCATGGGAGTCCCCGATCCCAAAGCCTGTCCCAATGCGTTTTCAGCAGCGCAAATCCCCTCAAAGAAAGCTACGTGAGCTAGCATCCATTCACCGATCACATCACCGGCGGCATATAGATCTGGGACAGAGGTCTGGAGGTATTCGTTAACCACAATGCGACCATGGTCCATCTTGACACCCAGTTTATCCAGGCCGAGTCCTTCGGTATTGCGTTGACGCCCCACGGCCACCAGGATTGTGTCCGTTATAAGTTCCGTCCCATTGGAAAGTTTGACTCTCTGACCACCTTCAATCCCAGTCACTTCCTCCGCTGTGACACCGCACAACACATTCACCTTGCGTCGATTCAAGATGCCTTGCAGTGTGGCGACTGTTTCACCGTCCTCGTGTGCCAGGATGCGGTCCTGGGCTTCAATGAGGGTGACCTCAGATCCTAATTCACGGAAGATGGCAGCCATTTCCACCCCCACCGCGCCGGCGCCGACCACAAGCAGACGCACCGGCAGGATGGGGTTCTTCAGCATTTCGTCAGGGGGCAGGATACGTGGCCCTCGGGGAAAGATGGGGAGCCAGGCCGGACGGGAGCCAGTGGTGATGATCGTATTAGTCGCTTCAATAACTTGTGCTCCGTCTTTTCCCCTGACCTCGATGCGGCGAGGGGAAAGCATCGTACCATCCCCTTCAAGAAGATCAATCTTGCGAGCCTTGAACAGGCTTGTGATGCCCCAACGCAAACTGTTTACGACCCGTTCCTTACGGGAGATGATCGCGGCAATATCCGGAATAGCCTCTACCGGGATGAAGCCGAATTCTTTGGCTCTACGCATGACACGGCCGGTTTCGGCGGATGCCCTTACCGTCTTGGTGGGAATGCACCCCCAGTTGAGGCAGACTCCTCCTAGAAACTCCCGTTCCACAACGGCAACCCTCGCTCCAAGCTGGGCAGCACGTATAGCTCCTTGGTAACCGGCAGGGCCGCCTCCGAGAAAGGCGATATCATACGGTTCTCGCATGGCTCTATTCCCTCACTGAACCAAGATGGTCGGATTGACGATGACTTCACTCTTTAACGACTGGCAGATGGTCGAATATTTTAAGGCTAGGTCCAGAGCCCGTTTAACCACCTCGACAGGTGTACCACTGATTAAAAGTTTTGGATTGAGCGTAAGCGTCTTAAACCACGAGGTCTTGTCGATGTGTTCCTCGACTTCGCCGACAGCTTCGCACTGATAGGAAATCAGATTCACCTTGAAACGCTGCATGGCCCAGAGGACCATCATGTGATAGCAGGTGTTGCCTGCTGCAACAAATGCGTCTTCCGGGGTCATGACATCAGTGTGCCCATAGAGGTCCGGTGGCGCCGAGAACGCCATCTCAGTACCGTTCTGACACCATGTATAACCGTTATGTTCACCGCGCCATTCCACTTTATTAGTATAGAGTGCCATCACCCGCCCCCTCAGCTCAGTCTGATGTCGTAATCTCTCTTTCCAGTACTTCGTCCACTGCTTTGGCGATCTCCTCAGCTATAACCTGAACAATATTCCTCTCGTGCGGTGTCAGATTACGCCGCTGAACAGGTGGATCAATCTTTTTTTGCTTTAGAATTTCCGAAACAACGAGCGATTTTGCCGGTTTGCCGGATAGTGTTTCCGTGCTCTTTTGCGCACAGCGCTTGTCACAGCCATCCACGGTGATGGTGGGAAATTTTGCAGTAAAGTTACGTTCCTCCTGGCCTCCTGCAATGAACAACGGTAAGCAGATAGTGACCGTCTTGCCCGGCCTGATCTCGTCCAGAACCTTCCTGCAAGCAAGACGAGAAACAGTCCCCTCGGGAATGCCCTCACCGCTGCACGATACAATGCCCACTTTAATCAGTGCATGATCTGTCATTTTTCCTCCCCGCCCGCCAAGTCATCCACGACCGTAGCCAGCTCATCAGCTGCTATAGCGGCCAGCTTCCGGCCGGTCTCATCCAGCTCGGCAACCCCCTCTGGCTTGAGATCCTTGTGCGCAATGTAAAAATTGATGGCCAGGTATGACTGTGCGACCTCCACCCCATGTAACTCGACGCTCTTGTGGGCACACTTCATGGGGCAGCCATCGATGGTGATGACCGGGTTTTCCGTTACCAGTTGTTTTGCCTGTTCGTCGCCAATCAGTAAGAGCGGCAAGCAGGTGAGTAGAACCGATTGGGGGCGGACCCGTTCAGCCAATTCATAGGCAATCTCGCGCGCCAGGGCGCCATACACCTTCCCGATCCCGCTGCATGGGATAACCACGACTTTACCGGTCGGCTTTTTCATTTTTTCTCCATCTCCAGAATGATTTTCTCCTGCATCAGTTCCAGGTAGGGTTGAGGCTGAAGAAGAGTTGCCTGGTCGCTCGCCCAATCGGTCAACTGTATGCGGTAGATCCATCCAGACCCGTAAGGTTCCTGATTGATGAGGTAGGGGCTGGGCTCCATCTCCGGGTTGATTTCCACGATTGTACCGGTCACCGGTGAAATAATCCCGAACGTGGCCTTGATGGTTTCGATTTTACCGGCCTCTTCCCCCTGCCGGATTACCGAATTCACTGCCGCAGTTTCGAGGAATGCCACATCCCCCCTGACTTTTTGCAGGAAATCACTGACCCCGATAACTGCCTGGTCACCCTGAATCTGGACCCAGAAATCGTCCTTGCTGTAGAGAAGCCCAGTTTTCACCTTGAAAACGAATTTGTCGTGTGTTGTTTCCAAAAATTCGCTCATCGTTTTCATCCTCCTTTATTCATCAATAATTTTCCAACCGTACATCGGTGAAAGCTTCGAAATATCGCTTGTTTAAGCCGGGAAAAGTCTCTCGCAGATGCAGAGAGCAAGTCCTGTCTAATCATGGCAAATATCCGCATTGGCGGATACTTATACGGCGAGTTTATCGTTTGTTACTCATTTATCAAGCGATAAAAAAGTATCACGGTGTGCAACCCGCGCATACGATGAGTTGCAGAAACTGGAAAGAAACGATGCAGAGAAAATTGCGCGTTGGTGATCATTGACATGAATGGTTTCAAGGTTAAGATTTTTCATAAGCAGAAATAGTTTATCTAAAATTAGATAGATAGCGAGGGTTGCATGCAGATAGTAGTCTGTATCAAGCAGGTGCCTGACACGACGCAGGTACAGATTGACCCGGTAACGAACACACTGGTTAGGGAAGGGATACCGTTCATCATCAACCCCTACGACACCCACGCGCTGGAGGAGTCGCTGCGTCTCAAGGACAGTCACGGGCTAAGGGTAAGCGCAATATCCATGGGACCGCTCAATGTTGAGGCCACTCTGCGTAAGGCACTGGCTCTCGGGGTGGACCGTGCCATCATGCTCTCTGACCGTGTCTTCGGCGGTGCCGATACCCTGGCTACCAGCAACGTATTAGCAGAAGCTATTCGTCATTTGAACGATCAGGAAGAGGTCGGTATCGTCATCTGCGGCAAACAGACCATAGACGGTGACACCGCTCAAGTCGGTCCCGGCATTGCCACCAGATTGGACTGGAACCAACTAACCCTCGTTGACAAGATCTTGGAACTTGATCTGGAGAAGAAACGGATCAAAGTCAGCCGCAAGCTGGAAGGGCGGCACGAAATAGTCGAAGCCCCATTGCCCGTCACAATCACCGTCGTTCGGGAGATCAACCGTCTCCGCTACCCCCTCGTCCCCATGCGCATAGCCTCCAGGAAAAGTAGTGTAGAAATATGGGACAATCGGGTGCTGGGACTGGACGAACAGAGCATCGGTCTCAAAGGCTCCCCCACCTGGGTAAAGCGCATCTTCACCCCCCAAAGGGAAAAAGGGGAAATCATCGGTGACGGCGAGAACAATCCCGCCGGCACAGTGAAGCTTCTTATCGACAAGTTGCTGGCGAAAGACCTGCTGACGCTACAAACCAAGGAATGAGGATAAACCTCGCACATGTAAGGGGCTTACGTGACTGAAGCAAAAAAAATCGTCAAGAGACCTCGGGGCAAGGCGACTCTGCTGGAAGGGAAATGCATCGCCTGTGGCGGCCGCTGCCAGAGCGCCTGCCCCTTGCACTGCATCGATTTGAGCGAGGCGGGCGAACCGGTCATCAATCAGTCCAAGTGCATTGGCTGCGGGACGTGCGTCAGGATCTGCCCTACCCAGGCCATCGAATTGCGTTTTAGCCCCGAGGAAAAGGCGATACTTGAGCAGCTTGCTGCAGAAGGCGGCGAAGAGACCGTCGAAGAAGACCCTGAAGCCAAGGAGCTTGCGGCGAAGCTCGCCGCCTACAGAGGGGTCTGGGTCTTTATTGAACAGACCGAAGGCGAGCCGGCCAAAGTGTCATGGGAACTCCTCGGTAAAGGGCGCGAACTGGCCGACACCCTCCATGTTCCCTTGAGTGCTGTTGTCCTTGGTGAAAAAGTCGAAAACCTCTGCCATGAAGCATTCTCTTACGGCGCAGACCGTGCCTACCTCATAGACGCCCCCGTCTTCCACCAGTACCGCACGCAAAGCTACCGCAACGGGGTCTGCCACCTAGTAGACAAATACAAACCTGAAATTATCCTCATTGGTGCCACTGGACTCGGCCGCGATCTTGCCAGTGCCGTAGCCACAAGAAAAAGAACCGGCCTCACCGCTGACTGCACCGGCCTCGGCATCGACGAGAAGCACAACCTCATGCAGACTCGCCCCGCCTTCGGTGGCAACATCATGGCCACCATCATGTGCGACAAGTTCCGTCCTCAGATGGCTACCGTTCGCCCCCATGTGATTCCGATGCCCGAGAAGCAGCCCGGCAGGCAGGGGGAGATAATCCGCGAAAGCTGCCCGGTGCAGGAGGAGGATATACTTGTCAAGGTCTTGGAGGTTGTCAGCGACCAGAAGAAAGAGGGCGTGGATGTGGCCAGCGCGGATGTCATCGTTGCCGGCGGACGGGGTGTGATGGGAAAAGAGAACTTTGCCCTGCTCCAGGAACTGGCTGACGAATTGGGTGGAGTCGTCGGCGCGTCTCGAAGCGCCGTCGATGCCGGCTGGATGCCCCAGGATCGTCAGGTAGGCCAGACCGGCAAAACAGTCCGGCCCAAGATCTACATCGCCTGCGGCATCAGCGGCGCTCTCCAGCACTTGGTGGGGATGCAGGACTCGGGTGTCGTCATTGCCATCAACCGTGACCGGGAGGCGCCGATCTTTGAAGTCGCCACCTACGGCATCGTGGGAGATCTCTTACAGGTCGTACCGGAATTTACCAAGCAGATCCGGCAGCTCAAACAGCAGAAAAAATAGGCGATTTTGTCAGTTCTGTTGAGAGGTATGTAAATGTCACCCAATCCAGCGCTTTTCAAACAAATACTTGTCGTTGCCGCTATAGTTACTATCTGGTCGGTATGGCATCGGCTTTCTCTGGCGCGGCTGGGGCGACCTTCAAACATATCTGGCTCCCTGGGAAGCCGCATTTTGGGTGTAATCAGGTACGGATTCTTCCAGGAACGTGTTACGGCCAGACCATTCGGTTACAACCACATGGTCCTCTTCTGGTCATTTCTGTTATTGCTTCTCCATCACCCCATGGTGATAGGCATTGATACAGTACTCAGCGGCACGCTCCCAGCCGGCAGCTTGATTCCGTACCCTAAAGGGATGCTGCTCCCGGTCATTTTAGTTTTGGATCTGCTTGCCTTGCTGGGGCTTGCTGCAGCTGTTGTCGCCATCGGCCGCAGGATAATCTCGCCGCCATACCCTGAAGGGCGCACTATCATTTCAGTGTTTATGCCAGTGCTATTTGTGATGATCTATTGTGCGTACTTCGGGGTGAACTCGTACAAAATAAACGCCTTTCTCTCTGCCGAGGCACAAGGGCTGGCGCGTCACTGGCTTCCGGTCTCCAGCACCATTGCCGTACCTCTTGCAGGCGCCTCATCAGAAAACCTCTACTTCGTAAGCTGGTGGAGTCATGGAATAGGCGTGCTGCTTTTGATCCTTTGTCTGCCCTACAGCAAATTTTTGCATATCATCACCGCCCTCCCCAACATACTGCTGCGCCGACAGGAGCGACCAGTTCTGCCGTCGCGAGAAGAGTTTACGGACGACAACCGTTTCGGTATTGAACAGGTTGATCAGTATTCCTGGAAAGATTTGCTGGACGCCTTCACCTGCACGGAGTGCGGTCGCTGCCAGAACGCCTGCCCGGCCAGCATGACCGGAAAACCACTCAACCCCCGCCGGGTAGTCGAGGACATCCGTATCAACCTCCTTGCTAACGGCCCGTTTCTCAAAAAGGGGAAGGAACCGGTCATCCCACTAATCAGTGACAGAGGGACTGGGAGCGTGTCCGAGGATGCCATTTGGTGCTGCATGACATGCGGAGCCTGTCTGGAAGCCTGCCCGGTTTTCATCGAGCAGATGCCGAAAATTATCAAAATGAGGCGTCACTTGGTGGAGACGAAGGGAAGATTTCCCGAAGAGCTCCTAAACTTGTTCGAAAATATGGAAGGGCGCAGCAACCCTTGGGGTATCGCACCTTGGGAGCGCACCAAGTGGTGCAGCCAGCTGGAGGTGAAGCCCTTCGACAAGAATACGACCGAGTACCTGTTCTACGTCGGCTGCGCGGGATCGTTCGATTCGCGCAACAAGCAAATCAGTATAGCCGTAGCTAAACTTTTGGACAGGGCCAGAGTCACTTGGGGGATTCTGGGCAAGGATGAAAAGTGCTGTGGCGATTCCCTTCGCAGGCTTGGCAACGAGTACCTATTCGACCAGATGGCCCTGGAGAACGTCGAGTTGTTCAAGGCAAGGGGGGTGACAAAAATCATCACTCAATGCCCCCACTGTTTCTCGACCCTAAAAAACGACTACCGCCAATACGGTACAGAGTTGGAGGTGATCCACCACACTGAACTGCTAAGTAACCTGGTACAGAACGGCCGGCTCACACTGGACAAGGCCATCGGCAACATGGGTACAATCGTTTATCACGATTCTTGTTACCTCGGACGGCATAACAACATCTATGATGCGCCGCGCAAGTTGATCAAAATGGCTACAGGTAGCGCAGCGACCGAGATGGGGCGCAACCGCGGCAACGCCTTCTGCTGTGGCGCTGGCGGCGGCCGGATGTGGATGGAGGAGCTTACTGGCGAGCGCATCAACCAGACCCGGGTCAAGGAGGCGCTGGAGGAGAAACCGGATACAATATGTGTTACCTGCCCTTATTGCATGACAATGTTCGAGGATGGTCTCAAGGATTTGAACGCCACTTCGGTCAAGGTGCTGGACGTGGCAGAGGTTATGGTCGAAGCCTTACGGCCGGCGTAGTATCGGTTGCAATGTATGCAGTGATTTCTGAAAGGCTAATTTCGACCATAAGGCTAAATAGTGCCAGAGTTATAGCATCCCATCTCAAATTTCTGGTCTATCAAAAGAACCTCAACCTCAAACGGTGTTGCTGGTCACGTACGCTATCGGTCATTGCCTGCTGATGCTGGCGGCGGGATCATTTACCGGTTTAGTTGAGGCATTTGCCAAAACTCGCGGCGTGCTGAATCTTTCGAATTGGAGTAGGGAAGTTAGCTGTGGCATAATATCGTTTGCCGGCGCCTGGTGCCTTTAGAAGGCCTTCTAGAGCTTTCGGGAGCCGCAAAGAGCTCAAGAATAACCACAAGGTCATGAACATACACGAAATGCGTCTAATTCTCGTCCCGTAAATTTGCTTTGACCAACTGTTGACGTACTCGATGCAGTAACCACGACGTCATTTCACGAGAAGCTTCTCTCGGTAGTGGCGATCAGGATGAGCGGCTGGGGGCGCCGCCGTATACGCGTCTATTACGAATGAGGCGCTCGAGCAGTTTCAGCCGTATCAGGTCGATGGCGCACCGCGATCAGGCACACGATCATGAAGGAGGTGGAAGCTTTGACGAGTTTCTTAGAAAAGCCGAGCCGATTCCTCTTCTTTACGGGAAAGGGTGGCGTCGGCAAAACGGCCCTGGCCTGTGCCACGGCGATTCGGCTCGCCGATGCGGGCAAGCGCATTCTCCTCGTCAGCACAGATCCAGCGTCGAATCTGGACGAGATGTTCGGAGTGCCGCTGTCTCATCGTCCGAAGCCGATCCCTGGGATCGAGCGGCTCTCCGCGCTCAACATCGACCCCGACAAGGTGGCCGACAACTACCGAGAACGCGTGATCGCGCCATATCGAGCTATCTGGACCGAGTCCCAAATTGGCGAACTACGCGAGCAACTCGCCGGCGCGTGCACCATGGAGATCGCGGCGTTTGACGAGTTCGCCGAAATCCTGGCTGGCGACGAGCACAGTGTGCCGTTTGATCACGTGCTCTTCGATACGGCGCCTACGGGACACACGCTGCGGCTTCTCAGCTTGCCGCGAGCTTGGACGACCTTCTTGCAGTCCACCACGCAGGGCGCCTCGTGCCTGGGGCCGCACTCAGGGCTGAAGATGGAAGAAGCCCGATTTGCTGCTGCGCTCACGGCCCTCGGCGATGCAGAGCGCACGATCATCGTGCTCGTGACACGGCCCGATCGCGCCGCGCTACGCGAAGTGGACCGAACCTCGAGTGAGCTCGATGCTCTCGGCCTCAAGAACCAGCAGCTTGTCGTCAACACGATCTTCACGGCGACCGATCGCACCGATCCTGTTGCTGTCGCGCTTGAGCAGCGGGGACGGACGGCGCTGCTCGAGGTGTCCCCTCGGTTGCAGAGCCTGCTCACGATGCAAATTCCTTTGCGTGCATTCAACATGGTTGGCCTACCGGCGCTTCGGGCCCTACTCGACGACGGCGCTGCCGCATCTCTCACCCGAGCAGTCCCATCGCTCGGGATACCGTCACTGCCGCCCCTTTCATCGTTCATCGACGACATTGCCGCGCCGGGGCGTGGACTCGTGATGGTGATGGGTAAGGGCGGCGTGGGAAAGACTACGATTGCCGCGGCAATCGCTGCCGAGCTCGCGTCGCGCGGTTACCAGGTTCATCTCAGCACCACAGACCCGGCCGCCCACGTCGAAACGACCCTCGATGGCAGAGTCGACAATCTGAGTATTAGCCGTATCGATCCGGTCGCTGAGACGGACGCCTATGTCAACCGTGTAATGGCCGATCGCGGAGCCAACCTCGACGAAGCGGGGCGAGCCCTCTTGGCCGAAGACCTCCGTTCGCCTTGCTACGAGGAGCTTGCGGTGTTCATGGCCTTCTCGCGGCTCGTCTTGCAGGCGCGCTCCTACTTCGTAATTCTCGACACAGCCCCTACGGGCCATACGCTGCTCCTTCTCGACTCGACGGGCGCATATCACCGGCAGATGGTGACAGTCGAGGCAGGTGGCACGCACGTATCGAGCAGCGTCGTCACGCCCCTGATGAAGCTGCGAGATCCGAAGCACACGAAGATTCTGCTCGTAACGCTCGCGGAAACGACCCCCGTCTCCGAAGCAGCGAGGTTGCAGGCCGATCTGCGACGCGCTCAGATCGAGCCCTTCGGATGGATCATCAACAGCAGCCTCGCAGCTGCCGGCACCACAGACCCTTGTCTCAAGCAGCGGGTTGCAGCCGAGCTTGAGCAGATTGAGTCGGTGCGCACGCAATACGCTCGAAAGGTTGCGATCGTCCCTTGGATGACCGAAGAGCCTTTCGGTCCTGCTCGCCTGCTCGCCCTGGCACGGGGGCGTGGGCGTGGGAGCAGCGGGTTCGATGTTTAATGAGCAGGCCTAACAACAGTACGAAGCGGATGGGGCTGCCTATTGGCGTAGGGCTACACGAACAGCAGCTTGAAGCCGGCAATAGTCAGCACAACGGACAACGCCTTTATTACACCGGCCACCGGCAAATGGCGGCTGCCGAAAACAGAGCCGATGACGCCTCCGGTGAGAGCTGCGACCGCGAGCAGTGGTGCGAATTGCGGAATTGCCTGAAGGCTGCTGATATGTCCCAGAAGTCCGGCGCTGGAATTGACCAGGATGAACAATGCCGCGACGGCGGACACCTCCCGCGCCCGTCCCCACTTTAATAGCAGCAGAAGGGGACTGAGGTATATGCCACCTCCCACACCAGTCAATCCGGACAATAGGCCGAGCCCCGCCCCGATAACCATGGCTACTGGCGTAGAAGGCTGTCGTACACTCAGGGCGTCATGCTCCGTATGGAAAACCAGGCGACAGGCTGAAGCCAGCAGAATTACCCCAACCAGAGGCTTATAGATATTCGGTGGCAAGCTGAGATATCCGCCGATGAAGCTGCAAGGAATCGAGGTCGCAGCGAAGGGCCAGAACAGGCGCCAGGAAAAGTGGCCAGCACGTGCGAAAGAGTAGGTAGCTATTGCCGCCACCAGGATATTTAGGATCAGGTCGGTGGGTTTGAAGGCCGCTGGTGCCACGCTGAACAGGGCCAATGTGGCGATATACCCGGAAGCTCCACCATGACCGACGCTTGAGTAGAGGATTGCCACTACCAGGATGGTGATCAACAGAGGGGCCAGAAGTGACAAACTCACGAGTATACCTCAAGTTTGTCCCTCTGTACCGCCGTGACGCCGCGTTTCACCGGCTCCATCGTTACCCCCCTATCCCGGCCATGGCAATCTGTCCTTGTATGCCGCTACCTTTCTCTAGTTGGTGGCGGTCCGGCTTTTCGGCAACGGTTCGGCAGAGTGCCTCGCGGAGCCTGACATCGTCGCCATCGGCAAGCAAAGGGCGGAGGTCGATGGTCCCGCGATCGAAGAGACAGCTCTTGGCAATCCCGCGGGAGGTTACCCGGATGCGGTTGCACTCGTTGCAGAAATGGCAGGAGATTGGGGTGATCACGCCAACCAGTCCCGCTGCTCCGGCAATCCGCTGGTAGCGTGCAGGACCGGCAAGGTTTTCCGAGGCCTCGTCTGACATTGCAAACCGGCGCGACAGCCTTGCCAGTATCTCTGCACCGGGCATGACGTTTGCTGTCCAACCCGGCTCTGCCAGGGTCGGCATGTACTCGATAAAGCGCACCCGCCAGGGGCGGCCCAGAGTTAGAGCGGCAAACTCTTCCAGTTCATCGTCATTGACTCCGCGCATTACGACCACGTTTATCTTGATGAATCGGAACCCGGCAGATTCGGCAGCGGCAATCCCGTCCAGCACCTGGCGGAGATCTCCACCCCGGGTGATCGCCGCGAAATTTTCCGGCCTCAGGGAATCTAAGCTGATATTGAGACTTTCCACGCCAGCATCGTGCAGCTGGAGTGCCATCTCGGGGAGCAGCACGCCATTGGTAGTTACTACAAGCCGTTGCAGACCGGGAATTGCCGCCAGTTGCCGCAGGAAGTCTATGATCCCCCGTCGCACCAGCGGCTCGCCGCCGGTCACCCTGATCTTTTCCACTCCAATTGCCACCGCAGTGCGGGCGATCAGCAGCAGTTCCTCGTAGCTCAGGATGTCGTCATGGCCGACTTTGACCATCCCCTGTACCGGCATGCAGTATCGACAACGCAGATTACAGCGGTCGGTCACCGAGAGACGAAGATAATTTATGCTCCTTCCATGAGAGTCAAGCAGCGCCATTGTCGTTATTTCCCATCTCGAAGCCCCTGTCGAGCAGAATAACCTCCACCTGATCGCCTGCGGCAAGCGCCGAATCAGGCGCCAGCTTCATCAGGCCGTTGCCAAGGATCAGGGAGGAGAGGCGGCCTGAACTCTGATTGCCGGTGGTCGAAACGCCATAGCGGTCATCTTGTACCGAGACGATCCCCCGCACCAGGTGCGGTCGGTTCCCTTTGTTTGTGGTAGCCTCCTGCAGTACAGCTTTGATCACCGGTCGGAAAATGCGCCGGTGCCCCATAGCCTTCAGGATCGACGGTCGCACGAAGAGCTCGAAGGAGACCATGGCGGCAACCGGGTTGCCCGGCAAGGCGAATATCGGTTTTCCCTCCAGCATCGCGAACGCCAAGGGCTTCCCCGGCTTCATGTTGACCTTCCAGAAGGTGACGACTCCGCCCATCTCCTCAATCGCCGCTTTGACGAAATCCCGGTCGCCCACCGACACGCCGCCGGTTATTACCAGCATGTCCGCATTCAGGCCGGCCCTGATCTTTTCGCAGGTGGCCTCCAGGGTGTCCGCGGCAATCCCCAAGAGTACCGGGTCGCCTCCCGCATCCAGCACCTGGGCCGCGAGACTGTAGCTGTTGCTGTTGATAAGCTTACCCGGCGCCGGAGTCGAGCCGGGCTCGAGCAGCTCATCGCCGGTAGCCAGGATGGCGACCCGTGCACGTCGGTAAACAGCCAGCGATGTGCTTCCCATTGCGGAGAGCATGCCGATTTCCTGGGGGCGCAGCAGCGAACCGGCAGGGATGACGACATCACCGAACCCGATGTCCTCCCCCCGCTTGCGAACATGCGTCCCTGCCTTGACCGCCATTAAGCGTATCCAGTCACCGTCCTCCTCAACATCTTCGATGGGCACCACCGTGTCGCAGCCGGCAGGGACCGGCGCTCCGGTCATGATCCTGATTGCTTCGCCGGGAGATACTGGGACGTTGCGCACCTCGCCTGCGGGCAGAAATCCGGTCACCTTCAGGCGATTGTCGATAAGATTTGCATGGGAGAATGCGAACCCGTCCATGGCCGAGTTGTCGGCCGCCGGGATGTCCCAGGGAGCGATGTGGTCCTCAGGAGTTACCCGGTTTAGCCCCTGGAACAGGGAAACTTTTTCAGTCTCCAACTGGGAGATCTGCTCAAGAATTGTCTGTTGCGCTTCCTCGATGCTCACCATGGCAGCCACTTCTCCTTTATAGCCTTATTTAGAACTCGAGATCGACAAACTTGCTGTTCACCAGATCATTGAACCCCTGTTGCAGAAGATCAAATTTCTGCAAAAGTGTTTCCGCTTGCGGGGTGAGGGAGGATGACCCGCCGCCTGTTCCTCCCTTCAGCCGGTTCACCAGCGGAAATCCCAGACGCTTCTCCATAGCGTCGATGTAGGTCCACGCCTTGCGGTAGGGAATCCCCATCTCTTTTGCAGCGGCATTGATCGAACCGGTCCTCTGTATCAGGCGCAACAGCTTGTCGCGCCCCTGGCCGAAGACCGGTTCGCCGTCGAGCTCTAGCCAAATCTTGGAACGTACTTGCAGCAGGGAGCCGGGAGCGCTCATATCAGGAATTTCTCTTCGATGAAGTCGGCAACTGCCCCTGGATCGTTTAGATCAAGCACCGGTACATCTAGCTCGAGCTTCGCGTCGCTTGCCACAGCCACTAGGGTCGTCTTCCCGATGCCCGACTTCGCCACAAATGAAACTACCTTCAGCGTCAAGATTCTCCTCCTATTTTCGCGAATTCTTCCGGGGTGTTCAAATTCAGAAAAGCTCTGCCATCCCGGCCGAAGGGAGTCAGCTCTTCAGGCGGTACATACCTGACCCGGATCTGCGGATAATACGCATAGGCGCAGAATTCACCTGCATCGAGGAGCGCCTTGATCGGTGCCAGACAGCTTTTCGAGTAGAGTGCGAAGAGCGGCTCATAGCCGTACTTTGTGCGTGCGACTACGGCATCGAAACCTCCCCTCAGGGAGCAAAGATAGCGCAGCACCTCTGCACTGGGAAAGGGGAGGTCGCATGAAGAAACGAAAACGTGATCCGTCTCCGCGTTATGGAGTCCAGTATAGAGCCCCCCCAGTGAGCTGCCGGGGTAGATGTCCGGCACGACCGGGAGGCCGTAAGCGGCAAAGCGTTCCTCACGGTCCCCGACCAATAGGACCCGTGCGAAATTAGCACTGAACAGCTCCAGGATGATCTCGAAGAGAGGCTTGCCGGCAACTTCGAGAAACGCCTTGTCCCGCCCCATGCGGCGGCTCTTGCCACCGACCAGGATAACGCCGGTTATGTCATGTTCCAGGTTTTCGGGCATGGCCGCGCTTAGCTTAAGCTCCTATTGATCCTTCTTCTCGTCTTCTTTGGGATTAATAACCTTGCCATCCTCTTCTGAAGCCTTCTTGAAGCTTTTGATCGCACCGCCGAGTGAAGCCCCCAGTTGGGGGAGTTTTCCCGGGCCGAAAATCACCAGCAGGATGACGAGAATGATGATGACTTCCGGCATGCCGAATCCGAACATGTGACACCTCTGTTAAGGGTTTACATATTAAAAGCAGGCCTTGGTTATACCAAAACCGCACAACGATAAGCAATCAATTTTGAGAGTAATGACCTATATTATCCTTTACTCCTCCACCTGGGCCAGCAGATCACAGATTCTCCAGGAAACCTCTCCGTTTCCCGCACCTGCACCTGCCGAACTTTCTCTGCTATCTATGATTGCGTTCCAGAATTACCGGTGGGAGCGCCTACCTCGGTGGCAGTTTTGAGATGATACTTCAGTCAATCATCGCCATCAGCACCCTTTGGTTATCCAATTCAAAAGGTGGCCAAGAGATAGAATCCCGCAACCAGGAGGATACAACCTGAAACCCAGCGTATTGCGGTGTCAGCATTTTTTGACAGAAGAGCTGTCTTGCCGAGAGACACACCGAGTAAAACAGCTCCCAAGGGAAGACTGAATCCTAGCGCAAACAGGGACATCAATAGCGTTGCCCAGACCACTTGACCCTGCAGAATGGCCGCACCGAGAACGATGAAAATGCCGGGATTGCAGGGAAGTGAACTCGCCGCGACACCGCCTCCCATGAGCAGTCCTGCCGTCGCTGTGCCCAGGTTTACCGAAGAGTCCGTTGTTGTTCTTTTGCTTAATGCGGGGAGATTGAAAGGGAGTAACTTCAGTGTTGCCAGCCCAAAGAAAATAGCCACAACACCGGCAAATAGTTTCCAGTAGCCTCCCAGGGATGTTTGCGCTGTCTGGCCGACAAAGCCGGCAATGCCGCCGATAATCATCAGGGAGAGAATGGTGCCCAAGGTGAAGAAGATGACGGACTCGGCCGCCGCACGGCGGTTTTTCTCCTCACGTGCCCCCGAATAGCCAATGAGGATGCCCAGTGCCGGCAACGTACAGCAGGCGCTGGTAGCAGCGCTAACGGTTCCGAGCAGGAAGGCAAAGAGCAGCCCTATCGGCTGGGATGCCGCATTTTGCAGCGTTGTAACACAATATTCAAGCACCCTTCACCTCGTCATTTGCATGGTACAGCAGCAGCGCCAGCAGCGGGGGGAGCACAACCGCCCGGGCCACAGCCTCCACCGCGAGTCGAGGCAACATAAGCCTGCATCAGGTTCGTTTCCGATATCCCGACGGTTGACACAAACCCTATGCTACGTCCTTTCGTCAGCACGGCAATCCCTGGCGTTGTCACCTTGGCTGCAACATCGGGGTAGTCGGGCGAAGTGGCTTGCAATGTGTATATTCCGGTACTCAGACCTTTCGCGTTCAGGGTTCGCTCAACTGAGGCCAGTACGGCACCTGTTTCCTTCGTAGTCGGGGTATTGTCTTTGCTCGGAATGACGAGAAAAACCGTATCCATCTTATCCGCGACCGTATTGAGTTCGGCAATTGCAGACAATGAGGCGCCGCTCCCGCCCTTTTGTCCGGCACTGTTGATCACTGCACCTTTGCCTTTTGATGCGAGGGGGCTAGAAAATCCGGTTGTTCCGGTTCCAGAAGCTGTTTGTTTGGCGTTGGTCGTTTTGAAGAGCAGAATGCCACCGATCGCCACGACCACCACCAGACAAATGACGATCTTTATTTTTCTGCTACCTGTGCCAACCGGTTCCCCGCAACCGCATCCCGGTCCGCAACTGGGGAATTTTTCTGTCGAATTCGCGTCCTCCGTTTCTGAGGGTTTCTTGCCTTTTTCGTCTGTTTCTGTCGTCATTCCATTCTCCTTGTATGGTTTTATCTGCAAATCTCGAACAGTTATTCCTCTTAACGTCTTACCACCCGCGCTTTCATAACCACTGCCATATGAACCAGCCACCCACCAACGCAACTATGCCGCCGCTGACTTTTTTGGCCCAGAGAGAGAAGCTGACGACCCCACGTGCCTTGACAAAACTTTCCACAAAACCGGTGAAGGTGCCGGCAAAGAGCATTAGCAGGCAGTGTCCGATGGCGTAGCAGAAGAGGAGTGCAATACCGTACAATACCTGTCCTTTTCCGGCCACAAGCGTGAGCAGCACTACCAACACAGGTGTGGCACAGGGAGAGGAAACAACACCAAAGAACAGCCCCAGCAGAAACGAGCCGACAATGCCGCCTCGCTTGGGCTTGAAATCGCGCTTGATCGGCAAACGGATTTCATATAGTCCCATCATCTGCCCGCCCATCACCAGAGCAATCGCCCCGGCGATCAGGTACCATGGGCCGCCGAGGGTGCCGAACATGGTGCCAAGCAACCCGGCCGCAGCACCAAAGGCGGTGAAGGTGAGTGACAGGCCGAAGATGAAGGCCAGTGAATAGCGGAACGCTTTGATTCTGTCTCCGTCACTGTAGCCACCGACGAATCCGACCACCAAGGGGATGGTGGCCAGCACGCAGGGAGAGCGGAAGAGATAACGCCTGCCAGAAAAACCGCGCCAAAGGCCAACAACGGGTAGACGGTAACGATCTGTTCGATGTTGTCTATAAAACTCATTTCAGACCCGCAGCCGTTAGCTCCTTCAGGATAGCCGCCTTATCCATGAAGCCCATATGTCGTTTCACTTCCTTGCCTTTGGCATCGAAAAAGATCTGAGTCGGCATCATTTGGATGCGGAACGCGCCAGCAACAGTATATGATTCGTTTAGATCGCTGAACAGAACGTTTGCCTTCCCTTTGAGCTCTTGATTCAGTTCGGCCAGGATCGGCGCCATCTTTTTGCAGGGGATGCAGCTGCGGGCGCCAAAGTCGGCAACCGTAGGCTTACCAGAGGCCAGGGCTGCCCGGATGGTGACTTCGCTGGCTGATGGGAGATCGGCGGCAAAACAAAAAACGGGCATCAAAAGTAAAGCTGTAATGGCAAAAGTCAATCGGATAAAAGACATCAGAGACACTCCTTGGCTTGCTGTGTATGTTACGACAACAGTTGAAGATCCGGTAACGGGCCTTCAGCGCCTTGTTCATGTGTTATGTTCCTCAAGAACCCCGAACGCCTTCAGCGCTTCGCATGGTTCGGGTTCCATAGAAGCGGGTTTTTGAGACAAGATGTCAGCCGAAAACTTCCGCATGGCGCTCATGGCGCCTTTCTCGACCATGTGACCTGTTTCAATCGCGATGCGTATCGTCTCATCATCGATTCCCAGTTCACGAGCTTTCGCCACATGCCAGGTGAGGCAGGGCTGGCAATGGGCACCTACCGATGCGCCGATTGCAATCAGTTCTTTGGTTTTCTCGTCCATGGGATGGTCCTCTCAGTAAATTATTCCAAGGTACCTGCTGCGACCGTGACGGACAATCAGCAGCAACCTGGGCCGCAGCAACAGGAGGAGGTTTTTTTCTTCTCGGACAGCGCCACCTCGATCCCAACTCGCTTCAGGATTGCCTGGAGCTGATCATTTGTCGGATAGCTCCCCTTACTTACTATATCTCCATCCACAAACACGAGCGGTAAGCACTCCGGACCTTCGTTCTTCAGCAGTTCTGCGACGGCAGCGTTGGCAACAAAGGCCTGCGGGTCGGCAGAGAGACCGAAACGCGACACTTGAACTTCCGGCGCTTGCTTCTGGATTTGGCGCAGCGCCTCCTGAATTCTCACGAGTTCGGGGTCAACGCTTGGGCCGCAGACTCCGGTTGAGCAGCACATGGCGGGGTCGTAGATTTCAATCTTCATGGTATGTCTCCTTTTTGTTGGTTTACCTGCAAAAATAGCTAGTCACTTTTTATGTTTAGAGGGTCGTCGTCGGTTGAGCCTGCCACGGGATCAGGCAGGTTGGGAAACCCTGACTGACAACCTCTTCGATGTAGCGAAATTCCCGTAAACGGCGTTGCACTAGGACGGGATCGCTGACGGAGAGCGGCGCCAGACTCTGGTTGATAATCCAGCCAGCCGGCTCGATTCCGGCCCGACGCAGGTCGGCCTGAAGCGACAACGCTTCGTGCACCGGCGTCGCCTCTGGCAGGGTCACCAGGAACACCTTCGTGAACGCAGGATCACGCAGACGGGGCAGGAGCTGACGCACCGCCTCAGGAATCTCGTTCATGGACCGGGAGACCTCGCGATGGTAGGTTTCCGCGGCATCCAGCAGCAGTAGCGTGTGTCCTGTCGGGGCTGTATCAATAACGACAAAGCCGTCTGTTCCATCAGCCACGACTTTGGCAAAAGCGCGGAAAACTGCGATCTCTTCGGTACAGGGGGAGCGTAAGTCTTCCTCCATCAGGGCCCGGGCTTCATCATCCAGGCTCGCACCGACGGTAGCGAGGACTTCTTTGCGGTATGCCTGGGTTTCAATCTCGGGATCCACCCGGCTCACGCGCATTCCCTCCGGGACTTCGCCAAGGGTCAGGGAAACATAGGCCGCAGGATCCGTCGTCGTCAGGTGGACCGATTTTCCACGTCCCACCAGAGCCGTGGCAATATTCACCGCCAGGGTGGTTTTGCCGACACCCCCTTTTCCCATGGTCATGATGACCCCACCCTGCAAAGTTGCCAGCTTATCGAGCAAGTCGGTCAGCGGCCCCGGTAGCGGGGTGGATGGAGTGGTTGTGGCTACGGACGGGATGACGCTGCCTTGAGAAAAAAACGCTCGCAGCGCCGGGATGCCGACCAGTTCTGTACCCTGCAAAGGCAATTCCGTCCGTGGGAGTTGCGTCAGTGCTTGGGGCATGGCTCCCAGAGCTATCATGTTCCGCTCACGAAGGGCAACTGCCACGGTATCGCTTGTATCGGTCAGGTTAAGCACGCCATTAATCACAAGGTGCTGATTGGCGACCCCCAGATCGCGCAGTTCGGCCGAGGCGCGGGCTGCTTCGGTCAGGGGGGCTTCATCCGGGCGACTGACTACGACCACAAGGGTTTGCACGGCATCGGCCAGTGCTCGACGGGTGTTCTCGTACAAAAGATGATGGGCCTTCAAGCCAGCCAGCGGCCCGAGACAGGAGGTGCCTCCCACATTCGTGTCGATGAAGTCGCTCCAGGCTGCAGGAAGGGATAGGAGGCGCAGGGTGTGACCGGTCGGCGCAGTGTCGAAGATGATATGATCGAAGCGCTCAACGGCTGCCGGATGCCCCATCAGGGTGGCAAACTCGTTAAAGGCAGCAATCTCCACCGTGCAGGCACCGGAGAGCTGCTCCTCCATGCTCCGAACGGCAGCATCCGGCAGAACGCCACGATAGGGGCCAACCAGCTGTTCGCGGTAGGCAGCGGCAGCCTGTTCCGGGTCGACGTTCGATGCAAAAAGGCCGGGGACGTCCGGTACCTGGGCAGGCTCGGCTGACAGGGCCAGGCCCAGTACCTCGTCCAGGTTGGATGCCGGGTCGGTGCTCACCAGCAGGACCCGTTTACCGCTGTCGGCCAGGGCGATGGCGGTTGCCGCCGAAGTGGTCGTTTTACCTACGCCACCCTTGCCGGTAAAGAAGAGATTCTTGGGGGGATTGTGGGAAAAAATTTGTGACATAGAACTCCTTTTACTTTATAAGAGGGGCCAAATTTTGTACAAGGTCATGATAACGATCAGGACACCGAAGATCTGATTTATCCGCACACTCGGCATGTAAATGCTGGTGATCCAGGCGCCGACGAATGAACCGACCGCGAAGAATCCCTGTCAGGGTCGGGTCGAACTGCGCGGTTGCAATATGGTGACTGTAGTTCCCGTGACAACCCCTCATGATCGCCTCACGGCAATCCGGAATCGCATCCTACATATTTAGTTATTTCAGCGCTGCCGGTATGAGCAGCACCGGTAGGCTGGCATTGCGGATCACCTCGTTGGATACGCTGCCGAGAAACACCTCCCGCACCAACCCCTTTCCCTGACTTCCCATGACGATGAGCGAAAAATCTCCCTTGGTTGTCCTGTTAATTATTTGCTGCGCAGGATCACCAAAGGCGAGTTCAATCGTTACCTCGGAAATCCCAAGTGATTTAAGCCGATTTTTTTTGGCCTCGGCAAGGAAACTGGCGCCATCTTCCAGGCGTTGCCGACTCTCATCATCAAGGTTTTTTTCATCGGAAATATGCAGCAAAGTAACGGGGCTTTTTGCTCCGGTGGAGATTTGCGCCAAATAACCTAAGGCCCGTTCTGCTGTTTCGGAGAAGTCGGTGGGATACAGGATGTTACTAAACAGCTTGCCGCAGGCAAGGTGGCATATTTCACCGTTAAGTATGGCAATGCGAGCCATGAGTATTGGACGCCGCGTCTGTTGGAGCAGTTTTACGGTGACGCTGCCGAGGGGTGCCGACGGGAGGATTCCCTTGCCGTGGGAACCGATCAGAATGGCGGATACGTCATGCTTTTCCGCCGTCTCATTGAGAGAGTAGGCAGGGAGACCGAACGGCATTTCAACGACAACCCGAACACCTTGGCCTTCAAGTGTCTTTTTCTGCCGTTCGAGGGCGGGGCGCGCCTCTTTGGCGAGCATCTCCTCCAGGCCCGGGGTGTTGGCAACGTAAATGACATGGGTGAGGATGACCTCCTCCATGCCGATCGTTTTCAGTTCTTCGACACACTGAATCAGTGCGTCGGACGCGGGCGAAAGGTCGGTGCAAACCATCATTTTTCTAAACATGGTCTCCTCCTGATTGATTTGTGTTGTTCGTCGCCCATATCCCTACAGAGACGCTTTGAAATAGAGGCGCTGGAACCAGAATGCCACATTGACCAGTCCGATCATCACCGGTACTTCTACCAGTGGGCCGATGACCGCCGCGAAGGCGGCGCCGGAATTGATGCCAAAGACCGCCACAGCAACGGCTATCGCCAATTCGAAGTTGTTGCTGGCGGCGGTAAAGGCCAGCGTGGTCGTTTTGGAATAGTCAGCGCCGAGCCGTTTTCCCATCCAGAAAGAGACTAGGAACATCACTACAAAGTAGATCAGCATCGGGATGGCGATCCGCACCACGTCCATCGGTAGTTGTACGATCAGGTTCCCCTTGAGACTGAACATGACCACAATTGTGAAAAGGAGCGCTATTAGGGTAATGGGGCTGATCCGCGGCACCACCTCCCTGTGGTATCGTTCCACCCCCATCATTTTGACGCCGATGAACCGAGTGAGCGCACCGGCGATACAGGGGATGCCGAGGTAAATGAAGACGCTCTTGGCAATTTGACCGATTCCGATATTTACCTCCACCCCTTTAAGCCCTATCAACGGAGGCAGCACGGTGATGAAAAACCAGGCATAGACACTGTAGAACAGCACCTGAAAGACACTGTTGAAGGCCACGAGCCCAGCGGCGTACTCGGTGTTTCCCTTGGCCAGATCGTTCCAGACGATCACCATGGCGATGCAGCGCGCCAGGCCGATCATAATAAGTCCCACCATGTATTCCGGCTTATCACGGAGGAAGACAATTGCGAGAATAAACATTAGGATTGGCCCGATCACCCAGTTCTGTGCCAGCGAAAGCCCCAGGATTTTCTTGTCTCGGAAAACTTGGGGCATATCCTCGTACTTCACCTTGGCGAAGGGGGGGTACATCATGAGGATCAGGCCTGCGGCAATGGGGATGTTGGTTGTTCCCACCTGGAAACTATTGATGAACCCCTCCACGCCGGGCGCGAACCAGCCGAGCCCAACACCCAACGCCATGGCGGCGAAGATCCAGAGGGTAAGCCAGCGATCGAGGAATGAGAGCTTTTTTGAGATGCCTGATGTCATGAATAAGATCCTCCTGTGAATATTTTGAGTTTGACGGATGTAGCTTCGGTCCCGGCCGAGAACGACTGGAACCGGTCATGACGATTCCCTCCGTCATCTGGGACCAGCAGGAGTTATGTGTTGGGGTATAAAACTATTTCATTCATGAAAAATAATTCTTCGCTTGCAATATCCGCATTGGCAGATATAATCAAGCAAAATTTTTAGGTGCAGTGATGGTCGCGGCCGAAATGCTCTAACTGCTTGCGGTCTGCGGCAGTAGTAGGAAGAATGCTGATATGCCGCTGAACGACGTCCTTTAAGTCCAGCAAAAGATAAATATCCTGAGTTTTCACTGAGTAGTAGACCCACAGTCCGCACTTTCGGTCATCCACCCAACCGGCTCTTTTCAGGTAGGAGAGGTGCCGTGAAATTGTTGACTGGGGAAGTTTGAGTGCCGCTATGATGTCGCAGACACAAAGTTCACCATCAGTCAGCAGGAGCGAGATGATGCGGAGGCGAGTTTCGTCAGCCAGAGCCTTGAATAATTGGACGGTCTTTTTCATGGGGGAATTGTATCTGCCTTGCCGGATATAGTCAAGTAAATCCAATGCGAATTTATCCACAAAGTTCCAACTATACAAAGGAGAAATCGGCAATGAAAAACTATTTTCTTGTTCAGGCCTTGCTGCTGGCAGTTGTGTCGACGACCGCTATCGCCGCCGTCGGCGGTGGCGACATCACCCTGAAAAATAAGAGAGGGGATGTCGTGTTCAGCCACGACACTCATGTGGACGGCATGAGCCTCGCTTGTACCGATTGCCACAGCAAACTGTACCTTAGTGCGAAACAGCACACCAAGGTTAGCATGAAGCAGATGCAGAAGGGAAAATCCTGCGGGGCCTGTCACAACGGAAAGAGGGCATTTTCGGTAAAAGGCGATTGCGCCAAGTGCCATAAAAAATAGGAGGATCGGAATGGAAATCAAACGTAGAGATTTTCTGAAAGTGACCGCTGCCGCCGGAGCGGTGGCGGCTATTGGTCTGCCGAAGCTGAACGCCTTTGCAGCCGGGCAAGCCCCCGCCACCGCAGGTGCTATGAAGGGTGAATGGATCCCCTCCACCTGCCAGGGGTGCACCGCCTGGTGCCCCGTGGAGTTCTATGTTCAGGAAGGGCGCATCGTCAAGGTTCGCGGCAACCAGCTCAGTAAGGCCAATGGCGGGTACTGTTGCCCCCGTGGGCATCTTATGATCCAGCAGACCTACGACCCGGATAGGATCAAGGTCCCCATGAAGCGCACCAACCCGGAAAAAGGGCGCGGTATCGATCCCAAATTCGTCCCGATCAGCTGGGACGAGGCCCTGGATACTTTGGCCAACAAGATGATGGAACTGCGCAAGAACAACGAGCCGGAAAAGTTGATGTACATGCGTGGTCGCTACTCTCCCACCTCCACCGAACTACTCTACGGGACTCTGCCCAAGGTGTTCGGCACCCCCAATTACTACTCCCACAGCGCTCTCTGCGCCGAGGCCGAAAAGATGGGCCCAGGCTACACTCAGGGTTTTTTCGGATACCGCGACTACGATTTGGCCAAGACCAAGTGCCTGGTTGTCTGGGGATGCGACCCACTCAGTTCCAATCGCCAGGTACCCAACGCCATCGCCAAGTTCAGCGATATCATCGACCGTGGAACGGTCATAGCTGTTGATCCCCGTATGAGCGCCTCAGTCGCCAGGCCCACGAGTGGTTGCCGATCAAACCGGGGGAGGACGGTGCCCTGGCCGCAGCTCTAGCTCACGTCATTATGACCGAAGGGATGTGGAGCAAGGAGTTCGTTGGCGACTTCAAAGAGGGCAAGAATCTCTTCAAAACCGGTGCGACTGTTGACGAGGCAGCATTTGTGGAGAAACAGACCCATGGTGTGGTCAAATGGTGGAATAACGAACTGAAGGACAAGACCCCTGCCTGGGCCGCCCAAAAAACCCTGATCCCCGAAGACCAGATCATTCGGGCTGCCCGCGCCATGGGCAAGGCCGGATCAGCCTGTTCGGTATGGATGGGACCAGGTGTGGCCATGACCCCCCGAGGCACTTATGCCGCCATGGCGGTCTACGCCCTGAACGGCATCCTGGGCTCCATCGAGACCGAAGGGGGCGTCTTCCAGAGTTCCAGCGTACCGGATGATAAATTCCCGGCCGCAGACAAGTTTATCGATGAAGTAGCCAAGCATCATGGCCACGGAAAGAAGATCGACGGTCGCGGCGCCAAGGATATGCCGGCCATGATGAGCGCTAAGCCGGGCAGCGGCGTGGTCACCAACAACGTGGCCAACGGCCTGCTGAAGGATCCGGGGGCAATCAAAGTATTCATCAGCACCTGGAGCAACTTCGCCTTCTCCGCCACCGGCGCTCATCGCTGGGAAAAGGCCTTGGCTAAGATACCCTTCTTCGCGCATATGGTTACAAATGCATCTGAGATGTCCCAGTTTGCTGACCTCGTCCTGCCGGCCACCTTTGGTCCCACGGAAAAACTCTCCATCATCACCAACATGGCCAACCTGCACGGTCACATGTCGATTCAGCAGGCGGTCGCCAAGCCGCTCTGGCAGGTAAAGGCTGAAGAAACCGAGGTCATGTGGCTCCTGGCTGAGAAATTGAAGACCAAAGGGTTTGCCAATCTGTACGACTACTACGCGTCCTTTGAAGATCCAGAGACCAAGAAAAAGCCCACCAATGCCGCCGAATTTGCCGAGATCGCTGCCAAGATATCCTCCCATAAAGTCTGGGACGGCAAGGAAAAGATGAAGGGTGATCAGATCGCTGGTTGGGCTGAGTTCCGCAAGAAGGGCATCTACAACACCGAAACCTACAAATACAAAAAGAACTGGGGCAAGGACAATCCCGAAACCAAGAAGTTTGAGGGCAAGTTCAAGACCGAGACCACTCGGTTCGAGTTCTACAGCGAAACCATGAAGAAGGCCCTTGGCGAGCATGCCAAGAAGCACAACACCACCATTGATGACATTCTCAAAGCCAGCGGCTACGAGGCCTTGGGCGAACTGGCCTTTGTGCCGCATTACGAGTCACCCAAGCGTCACGGCAGCGACAAGGAATACCCGTTTACCTTCATCGATTACAAATCTCGTCTCAATCGCGAAGGGCGTAGCGCTAATACGGTCTGGTATCAGGAGTTCAAAAAGGTGGACGTGGGCGACGAGAGCTGGGATGACGTCGTCAAGATCAATCCGATCGACGGCAAGGAGCTCGGCATCAAGACCGGCGATACCGTTCGCCTGACTTCGACTACCGGTTCCATCGTTACCAAGGCCAAATTGTGGGAAGGGGTCCGTCCCGGCACCATCGCCAAATGCTACGGTCAAGGACACTGGGCCTATGGCCGCGTCGCGGCCAAGGACTACGCCAAGGCTCAGCCGCGTGGCGGAAACAACAATGAGCTTCTGGTTGATGATTATGACCGTCTGAGCGGTGCCACAGCACGTAACGGCGGTTTCACCGGCGTCAAGATCGAAAAAGTATAGGAAAGGGGGAAATCCTGAATGCCAAAACAATATGGAATGGTCATTGACCTTCAGAAATGTGTCGGCTGCGGCGCCTGCGCCCTGGCTTGCAAGACCGAGAACAATACCCAGGCCCGGGCTAACGGCCAGACCTTCAACTGGGCCGATTTTATCTACAAGGAAGAGGGGAAGTTCCCCAATGTAAGCTTTGGCGCCATTCCGGTGCTCTGCAACCATTGCAGCGATGCCCCCTGCGTCAAGGCCTGCCCTGTGCAGCCCAAGTCGATGTTCAAGACCGCCGACGGCATCACCATGCACAACGACGAACGCTGCATTGGCTGTCGTCGCTGCCAGAAGGCCTGTCCCTACAGTGCCTCGGATGTCGCCAAGGAGAAGGCTGCTTATTCGGTCATCAGTGCCAATGATCCCAAGGCGCCCCCGCACGCTGCATCACGCGATACCAGCGAGATGATCAAGGGGTGTACCGCCTCCGGCGCCGAAACCGCCAAATTGGCAGGGGGAGTTATTCCCAATGAGCACAAGTACGACCACCCGGATTATCAAAACGTCCGCAAACAGGGTGTGGTTGAGAAGTGCATCTTCTGCGAGCATCGCGTGAAAAAGGGCGAGCTCCCCAACTGTGTGGTGGCCTGTCCGGCCAAGGCCAGAATCTTTGGTGACCTGAACGACGCATCGAGCGAGCCGGCGAAGCTGCTGAAGAAGTACAAGCCGATGCGTCTCAAGGAAGAGAAGGGGACTAAGCCGAACGTGGCCTATATCCGCGCCTTCAAGCCTGCACACAAATCATGATCGCATCAGTTTAACGTCACGTAGACTTCACGGGATGGAGCGAAAGTTCCATCCCGTTTTTTAGGGACCTATCACCATGACCGAGAATCAGAGTGCCGCAGCAACACGCGAAGATATTTACCGCCTGCTGGCGGCCTGTTACTATTCACCGACACCGGCTCTCCTGGACGAGAACTGCTGCAACGCACTGGCGACCTTGTTGTCAGTCCTGGCACCAGAGGCTGCCGGCCATGCAACCGAAGCTGCAACAATATCACTCGATTCTTCCGTTGAAACTCTTGCCGTGGAACATGCCCGCCTGTTCATCGGCCCCTTTCAGCTTGTAGCGCCGCCGTACGGCTCGTACTATCTGGACGAAAGAAAAATTGTCATGGGGGATTCTACCGCCAGAGCCGATGCCTTTTACAGTTTCTGCGGCCTGCACCTTTCCGATGATTTTTATGAGCTACCGGATCATATAACTGTTGAACTGGAATTTATGTCTTTTCTGGTCTTCAAGCAACGTGAAGCGGCCGCTACTGGCAACACCGACGAGGCCAAGCGACTTGTGGGTCTACAACGGGAGTTTCTGTCCACGTTCCTGATGCCGTGGATTGAGCCGTTCACCTCAGCAGTCATCATCGACGGCGAAGCCCCGTTCTACCAGGCAATTGCGCGGTGCACTGCAGACTTTATCACCAATGATAACTCAGCACTGGCAATTTCCGACAATGGCTGACATCGGTCAGCTACGAATACTCACCGGCGGCAGGGATGACCTGCAGATCGACGTCTCCCGCTGCCTGCGGATGCGTTTCAGCAAAAGCAGTTGCCGCCGCTGCGCTGACATCTGCCCTCACGGTGCAGTAAGCCTGGACGGCATCCTTTCCATAAATCCGAATCACTGCACTGGATGCCTGCTCTGCACTGCCGTCTGTCCGTCAGGAGCACTGGAGCAGCGCAGCGATTTTTCTACCAGTCTTGCGCAGTTGTCCCGAGTGCCGGACCCGATCATTGGCTGCATTCGCACGAAAGTGCGCTCCAACGCAGTTTTGCCTTGTTTGGGAGGGCTTTCAGAGGAGCACTTGGTAGCCCTGAGCTACCCCTTGTCCGGGAAGGTTACATTCAATCTGACCGCATGCAGCGACTGCCCTAATACCACGATCATTCCCCACCTCCAACAGCGGCTGGACGCCATCACCCAAGCCGGGCTAGTTGAAAACAGCTGCCATATCGTGATTGCAGAATCTGCACAGGATCTCGCATACTGCGATGAATCAGTCGATCGTCGGGGCTTTTTCAAAGCTTTCCGAAATTCCTTATTTAAGAGCGCCGCTGTCGTTCTCTCTACCACCATTGAGCAACCTGAACGGCGCACCGAGTACGCCGGGAAACGAGTGCCTGCCAGAAGACAACTATTGAACAGGATCAGAAACAACCTTTCACTGGAGTTGGAAGTTCGGACAGGACAGTATTTTGACTCCTGTATCTCCTTCGATCAGACCTGCACGACTTGCCAGGGGTGTGTAGCAATCTGCCCCACTGGTGCCCTTCAGACAGGGCCACCCGACATCCCACCTATTTTTAATCAACTATTTTGTACTGGCTGCGGGCTGTGTGGTGAGTTTTGTTTGGACGGAGCATTGCAGATTTCAAGGTCGCACGGATCTCTCTGAGGTGGCCGGTCCAAAACTGACCTCTTTGGGATCCCATCTTTCGCTAAAAAGTTGGGATTACAAAATGATCACAGGATCCCAACCGGGGCAGCGCCCTCTTCCAACTCATCCCTGTCATGGGAGTTATACCCGCGTTGGCTGGCAGACTGGCAAAGTGGTAAGAACTGGGTGTATCACAGTTCGTTTTGTGACATTCAAAATGAAAAAGGGAAAGCCCCATTTACAGGGCTTCAAGAGGGACCTTTTAAAGGGGTTTGTGGAATACCTGCTGAAGTTGATATCTTCGTGGTGATATCGCGCTCCACGCGCAACTCAGTACGGAGTATTGCATAGGTTTTGGCACGTATTCAGCAGTGCAAAAAGTCTACTTTACACACAGGTTCAAATCCTGTCCCCGCAACCAATAAATAATCAACTCCATGTCGTATTTCGGGCTGTCCTCCCCATCTTTAATATTGAGCACAGCTTCAAACCAAGCATCTGAGATTCCAAGTGCACTACGCAGTTCCAATTCAAGTATCACGGGTTCCAGGGCAGGTTGCTGGAATAAAATCCACTCTCTAAGAGCCTCCCCCGTGCGATTCATAGAGAGGCAGGTGAGCAATAGGCTAATTAACTTTAGACGAGAACGTCTGGTCGTTTCCTTTGGGTGGATTGTAGCCCGGAATTTAAATCTGACCTAGAATAGGCGTCCTGCTTCACCCGATCCTAGTGTGCAATATCAACGAGTTATAAAGGGTAGGTGGATCAAGCTAGACGCCGATAAGGATCATATATTGTAACTATTCAGCATAATTTTTGAAAATAGTTCTTGACACTGTTTTTGATATGAAATGCTCATATGGCAAGTCATTGCCTTGGTGCTATGAAATCCCCTGCTGGCACACAGTGTGTGCGGTCTATCG
>Ga0209125_1000178_pt1 | contig 102266 bp, 98 predicted proteins | sample BarGraIncub1131A_FD_184503 | JGI IMG/M metagenome (GOLD analysis project Ga0209125, IMG submission 184503) | Arctic peat soil microbial communities from Barrow, Alaska - Barrow Graham LP Incubations 11-31A (SPAdes) (version 2) | ecosystem: Environmental > Terrestrial > Soil > Wetlands > Peat...
CTTTTTCTTTAATTGAAATATATTATGTGGATTTTATTCCTAATCGCTTTATTCTGGTATCAGGCAATGAAGATGATCCGGCTCTTCACCCCGCCACTGGGGATTCCGGGCTGTACCATCAAATACATATGTGGTTTTGAACATCTCAAATTGCCCGCACTTTGCATCATCTGCAGTTTTCGAAAGCAATACCTGTACCTCTTCGTCTGTCATTGGTTTAAACGTGAGGACGGCTTCACATGCCTGATCCAGAATCTCCATACTGACGATACCGGTAATAACAACGGAAATATGTCAATCTTATTTTTTCTATTTTCCATGAATTCCTCACTTTCACGATTCTGTGTTCTAAGCTTTGGTCTCGGGTTGAATGGCTGTTATGCCAATGTTCGTGTGGATTTTTCCCGGTCTCATTGGCGTGTCATTGCCGCAGCAATGAATGCGTCATTGTCGCTAGTATCCAGGACGCCTGGATCTGGTTTGACATTTGCCATTTTTAAAAGAGCCTGTCCGCCTTTGTCAGCAGCAATCGCTTTGAGATGACTGAAAGCATCCCTTACAAAATCGATTGCGGCAGCTTCTGTCGACAGTAATTTGGCGCCTTCATCTGAGAGAACAGAAGGTGTTCCGGCAAGTTGTCCATCAGCAGCCAGCATCGAGCCATCCGCAAGTTTTGCGGATCCGGCCTTTCTCACCAGTTTCATTTACAGCAGTACTATGAAAACCATTGGTGGGCGTTTCTCTTGGGAGTTTTCAGACAGGGAATTAGTCTCATAAGAAACACGGGCCCAGGGTTGCTCCATCTGCATGTGTCCGTCCCGCTGGTGGTTCCCAAATGGGCACTTAGGAGCGTTAATCGGAATCTGATGAAAATTTATCCGCTTCTCCCTGAGTGAAAAGCTGAACCGCGAATTCCCACTCTGGGAAATTATCTGCTTTAATGGCCTCGAACATATCCCGGCGATGGAAGTCCTGATCTGCCCCGGCAAGCTTAACCGCCTCTTCCCAAATGGTTGACTACAGGCCAAGCTTGGGTCGCCAGTGGAATTTAACGAAGGTTGATTTCCCTTCATCGTTTATCAGACGGAAACTTATGAACACCAAACCCTTCCATCATTCTCAATGAACGGGGTATTGTCCGATCAAACATAATCCACATGACCATATGCATAGATTCCGGAGTGAGGGAAATGAAATCCCAGAATGTATCATGGGCACCTTATATAGAAATGTATTGAAATCATATGTTGTATAGGATATAATCAAAAAAATTAAGGGGATAATGCTATGAAAAATAAAAGAACATTGGAACTTCTCAAGGATTTATATGCCCGTTTTACCAATGATGACCTGCTTTCGGTAGGAGCACAGGTTACCTATTTTTTACTTTTATCCCTTCCACCTTTTCTCATATTTTTAATTACATTACTCACCTTTACGCCTATTGTGGATTTTCAGAGCAATATAGACATTATTGCGACTTTAATGCCAGCAAACGTTTATGAAATTCTCCGGGAAATAATCAATCAGACAATAGCCAATCGAAGCGGAACCTTATTATCCTTTGGTATCCTATTCGCATTATGGTCGTCTGCCCATGGTGTCGCTTATCTTATTCGCGGTATCAACAGAGCCTATAATCAGGAAGAAACCCGGCCCTTTCTGAAGTTAAAAGCTGTTTCATTGGCTATTACTCTGGTGCTTACTTTTACTATTATATTTTCCATGATTCTAATCGTTTTCGGCGGAATTATGGGAACACAATTTTTTCATTTTTTAGGATTCTCGGATATATTCTTAAAGATTTGGAGCTATTTCAGATTAATCATTGCCTTAATCGCGATCATCCTTGTTTTTATTTTCCTTTATTATAGTGCCCCAAATCGCCGAATGCGTTTTAAGGAGGTCCTACCTGGTGCAATCATTGCTTCAATCAGTTGGGTCATCGTTTCTTTTGCCTTTTCTTTTTATGCCAATAACCTGGGCAATTACACAGCGGTATATGGAAGCCTTGGTGGTATTTTCGCCTTACTGACTTGGATATATTTGAGCAGTATCATCTTTTTATTGGGTGCTGAAATAAATGCTTCTCTCATATTTTCAAAAACAGGAATTGAAAAAGAAAAGTTCAAACGGTTCTAAAATCATAACTGGCTTCTTCTTAATGATTCCAAGCTGAAAGCCACAGTCAATAATACTTAAAAAAAGCCCTTCAATTTGGAATAATTGAAGGGCTTTTTAAAGCGATATTTTTCAGTCATTTGTCTTTCACATTAATATTCTTCTCTTATTCCAACAAAAGAAATACAGTATTTAAGCTGTTGTCTTTGTTTATTTCCGCTTGCCTCTTGTAAATTTTTCATCATCATGTTCCATATTTATTGCAAATTCCAAACTATTCATAATTCCATCTTCTAAATTAAATCAACTGAATTTTAAGTCTTTTATCAGGCCTGAAGAAATGACAGAAGATCAGCATTGAGCTGGTCTTTATGCGTATCTGTAATCCCATGAGGGGCCCCTTTATAAATCTTTAAAGAGGCGTTCTTAACCAGTTTCGAAGAGAGAAGAGCAGCAGCGCCGATTGGCACAATCTGGTCATCATCACCATGAATGATCAGGGTTGGTATGTCGAACTTTTTAAGGTCTTCGGTAAAATCCGTTTCGGAAAATGCTTTGATACAGTCAAAGGTATTCTTATGACCGGCATGCATCCCCTGATGCCAGAAGGAATCCATCATCCCCTGGGAAACCTTGGCGCCGGGTCTATTGGCACCAAAGAATGGTCCGCTGGCTAAATCTTTATAGAATTGAGAGCGGTCGGTAATAGATCCAAGCCGTAACCCATCAAACACCTCAATGGGCAAGCCACCGGGATTGGCCGCTGTTTTGAGCATCAGTGGCGGAACGGATGAGATCAGCCCAGCCTTAGCTACTCGTTTGGTGCCATAGCGGCCAATATATCGGGCGATTTCACCGCCGCCTGCAGAGAAACCAATGAGAACAGCGTCTTTCAGATCAAGGGCTTCCATGATTTCAGAAAGATCATCGGCATAGGTGTCCATATCGTTACCAGTCCATGACTGACATGACCGTCCATGGCCTCGACGGTCATGGGCAATGCAGCGATAACCTTTTGAGGCCAGGAACATCATCTGAGCTTCCCAGCTATCTGAATTAAGAGGCCAACCGTGACTGAAAACAACTGGTTGTCCTGTTCCCCAGTCTTTGTAATAAATCTTTGTACCATCTTTCACCTTTATCTTGCTCATTGTCTTCCTCCTTTTTATTCAAAAGAGGCTCCTTTTATAGGGTACCTCTTTCATTGTCTTCTTTTGATGTTAGCCATTAACCACAGGCACTTCTTTTTCCCATTCTATAATATACCATGCCATATCTTCCTTCATAACCGGTATGCGAATTCCAACTGAACCACTAGGCTTTTTTATTTGGCATCGTTTATTGCAGATTTTAATTGATTTTCGACTTCCAGTGCTGTACTTATTAATTTATTATCTTTAATCATGCCAATTAACTCTGTAGGCCTTGGCATACCAATAAATACTGAACCATCTTCTTCATATACTACTATTTTACAAGGTAAAAAGTATCCAACTTCTATATTTTGGTCTAATACTTTTTTTGCCTGGCTTGGATTACAAACTTCTATTATTTCGAGATTTTTATCAAAATCCAGTCCTTTTTCCTTAAGTTTATCCTTAAAGTTCAACTGCCATAACACCCCAAATTTATAATGACTCAAACTTGTTTTCAGATCTTCAATCGCCTGTTTAAAACTCTTATCAGTTTGAACTTTGTAGGTTACATCCATAATGTTTCTCCTTTAGAATGGATACTAATATATTTATACCCATCAGTATCTTCTCTAAACAATTATATCTCTTATATTATAACATGTCCAAATACTGGCCATATCCTTTGAAGTCAACGACTGTTGTGTCTTTGCAGTGTCCCCTGCTGAGTTGGTCGCCATAGAATTTGATTGCTGTCAACCTGCAACCAATATGGAAGTCATTATGCTTGCCAATACAATTGCAGCTACATATCTTCGTTTGTTTTTCATCTTTTCTTTCTCCTTGTAGTTTTTGACTGAACTGATATTGACAATTCCATATCAACTTCACTCTGTTTAATACTTACAAATTGTGAAATAATACCGCCAGGTACATTACTTCTTCTTAAATCTACTTCCACAAATCCTTGGTCAATTACTCAATCTCTTTTTTCTCCATTGCATCATAATCTTTTTAATCGAGGTAGAACACACCATCATCATTAAATTCTGTAGTACCTCTTATTACAAATCCAAAGTGATTGTAGATAGTTCCTTCTCCATCCATATCAATCCAACGAGCATCAAGATCACTCTGCGACATAAGGCAATGGCCTACGCAAGCAGGATCATTAAAATAGAACTGATAACCAGCATCTGTCTTTTTATAACCTACACAGATAATCCAATGCCCCTCTGCAAGATAAGTGTTATGAGTAACATTTCCTCCAAGCGCTTCATCGAAATAAGTATCAGTAGCATTCGGATCAGTCGTGTTATATTTCTCACCCCAAGCCTGAACACACATCATAACTGGATAGCCCGAATCAATAAATGAGGCCAATTCTTCAATAGAAATATTCTCTTTTTTCTCAATGGCAACCCCTTCTGATTTAAAATAATCATAAATCTGCTGAGGTGAGGTGCCATCCTCCGGTGTCGTTCCAAGATTATCCTCATATGTTGAAAGATTTTTATCATAATCATGAGGATAAAGATAATTCATCAACATCTGCACGCAAGTTGTGCCACAAGTGTAATTACCGTATTGACGCAAATTCGGGACATCAATGAATTTGTCTGCATCTGTAGTATATCCAATATAGATATCACTTTCAGCGTTTGTTGATTTTTCTTCGGTTTGAGTGCCGCAAGCAGCAAGTGCGAATACCATACATAATGCAAGTAGCACTGCTAATTTCTTTTTCAAAAGTAATACCTCCTCGGATTATCTTGTCTACTCATAATAATTTTCATTCATCTAAGAACACGCTACAACCTCAAAAATTCATCTAAACACTTTTCATAACCTGGGCAATTCATTCATAACCTCAACTCAACTATAAACTGCACTTTTTTATTCGATAAAACAGTTACATGAACATTCCAATAATTAACGATAAAATAAGGCCAACGATAGAAATTATAGTAGTAGAAGCTGACCATGATTTTAATGTATCCGTTATTGTCATTCCAAAGTACTCTTTAACTATCCAAAATCCTGAATCGTTTACATGTGAGAGTCCAATTCCTCCTGCACCAATTGCTACACATATAATTGCAGGATTAAGCCCAGGAAAACTTGATAAAAGTGGGAGAATTATCCCTGCTGAGGTCATCATTGCGACAGTAGTAGAACCAACAGCAAATCTCATAATAATAGCAATCATCCATGCTAAGATGATTGGGCTCATATGCAAACCCAGAAGAGCGACACCCAATGTTTTTCCTAGTCCACTATCTTGAAGTACTTGATTAAATGCACCACCTGCACCTATAATTAATAATATACCAGCTATAGGTCCGAAACAACCATCAGTAATCTTCAATAAATCTTCCTTTTTCAAACCTCTGCAAAAACCGAGACTGAAATAAGAAAAAAACACAGAGATAAGAAGAGCGGTAATAGGATTACCCATAAAATCCACAAAAGGTAAATAGGGAGCTCCTTGTGGGGCTATTAGATCAAGAATAGTTTTTGTTACCATAATTAACATTGGTAAGAGTATCGTAAATAATGTTATTCCAAAAGATGGAAGTTTTTCAGCTGGTATAACTTTTTCTTCAAAAAGTTTTGAAGCGGAAGTAGGAATAAGCTTGATGAACTTTGAAACAAAATTAGCAAAAATAGGACCACCTATAATTGCAGCTGGTAACCCAACAATCAGCCCGAATATAATAACAGTTCCAACATCAGCATGAAGGGCATTAACAATTGCTAATGCAGCAGGATGTGGTGGTATTATGGCATGTACTGTTATTAGACCTGCTACAACAGGAATTCCAATTTTAACTAGTGACATCTTTGTTTGGTGGGCAACGCTAAATATTACCGGAAGTAATAAAACAAAGCCAACCTGAAAGAACACAGGTATCCCACAGATAAAAGCCACAAACAACATTGCCCAATGTGCTCTTTTTTCACCAAATACAGATATTAATGTTGTTGCAAGACGCTGTGCTCCACCGGAAACCTCAAGCATTACTCCAATAATTGTTCCAAGGCCGAGAACAGTTGCCAAAAATCCAAGTGTAGTTCCCATTCCAGCCTGAAATGAAACAGCGATTGTTTCAAGAGGCATACCTGATACAATACCAAGAAAAAATGCAGATACAGTCAATGCTAAAAATGCGCTAAGTTTTGCTTTCATAATTAGAAGTATTATTAGACCAATTGAAGCGAATAAAACAATAAACATCCATGCTACACTACTCATACTCTACCCTCCGCCTTTACCAATAATGATTGAATAATAAACATAATTGAACCCCTTTAAATTAATAAATTTTATTATATAAATATAGTTAAATTCCTTTAAGTGTTCTATTTAAAAAGTTTCATGTAAGTGCAAACTATTTCTTTAACATACTCTATTTGTTTTAAAGAAATTTGAGACAAGTGATATCTTTTTCCTTCATTTAGTAAACCTTTCATTTTACAGGCAGTATAGGATGATACCTCTGTATTTACATTTACTTTACAAATTCCATTTTGAATGCAAATCCTTATTATATCTTCAGGTGTCCCTGAACCACCATGTAATGCAAGGGGGATACCCACTTCTTCATTAATTTTCTTTAGTATATCCACCCTTATGTTTGGAGTTCCATTATATATTCCATGTACCGTACCAATTGATACAGCCAATACATCTACTCTGGTTTTTTGTACAAAATCTTTAGCCTGAAGAGGATTTGTATAAACTTCCTCATCCGTTGATTTTCCTTCATGAGAATTTTCTCCTGCTGCCAAAGAACCTAATTCAGCCTCTACAGATACATTACACGAATGAGCAACTTCAACAGCTTTTAATGTATTTGCAACATTTTGTTCATACGGTAGTAAAGAGCCATCATACATCACTGATGTAAAACCAGCCTTTATTGCTTTGTATACATTCTCTAAATTACTACAGTGATCGAGGTGCAAAGCAACTGGAACTTCAATGTCTTTCGATAATGTTTTTACCAATCCAAATACTAATTCAAAATCCATATTTTCTAGATATTTTTCACCAAATGCTAGAATTACAGGAGTCTTCTGATGCTTAGCAGACTCCAATACACCTTTTATAGTTTCATAACTATAAATATTAAATGAACCTACAGCGTAATTTCTAAGTTTTGCATAATAGAGAATTTCTTTCATATTAACTAGCATCTATTCCTCCTATCATCTTTTGAATTTTGGCTTTTATTTGTTTAAAATCTCAACGGCTTCTTTTAAAGTAGTGTTAGTTCCTACGTTACCTGGAAATATAACGTATGATATTCCTGGGAACTTACTTTCACTTCCTGTAGTCCAAACAGGTATACCTGGCTTGATCTGACCAATTACAGTTGCTCTTTGTACCTTAAGCCCCTTTGTTCCTACATCACTTGAGGTAATACCACCTTTCGCAATAATATAATTAGGTCTTACTTTTAATCTTTGAACAATACTTGTTACAGCATCTGATATTTTAACAGAAAGTTTTAATTCTTCTTCCTTTTTATCTGGTCCCAAATCTATCCTTTCTCTACTAGTGCAAACAACTACACTTTTACCAGACTTTATAAGCCTCTCACAATTTTCTATAACTCTATCCACTTCGGTTTCAAACTTTTTAGGTTCCAAAACGAGATGACAATTTAATTCAATAAATTCCAGAAAACTACACTTTTTTAATTCTTCTACTTGCGTAGTAGTCTTTTTAACGTGAGAACCAACTATAATTAATCCTCCATTATGAGATTCTTCTTTAATAAGTTCTTCTCTAGTAAGTAAGTCCTTATCACTTACACCACCAATTACTTTAGTGAATGCAGCTGCAGTTCTGTACATAAAATTTTTTCCTGCTTTTAATGCTTTAATTAATGCAATAGAGAATATTTTTACATCAACATAGTCTACAGCGTTTACAATTACTTTATTGAAATTATTAACTTCAAGTAATTGTTTTGTTATAGTTTCAATGTCGAGACTTCTAATACTTTCAAGTGATATATATGTTGCATTTTCAGCCTTAAACTCACCATTTGTTTTTTCCTCAACATATTCCCCTAGATGAGATTTTGTGTAACCAAAAGTTCTATCCTTTGCAAATTCAGTTTCGCCAGCAGGTATTAATTCTTCGCCATCTTGAACATAGTGGATATTGTCAATTGTGAATCTACCGCCCTCCTTAAAGAAGGGTAATAATACTTCACCATCATATTTAAGCTCTGAATTTGATTCTATTGTTTCTCTTAATACATTTGTTTCAAGAGGATAATGTCCTCTAAGCGTTGAATCTGATCTACTGATAATAAGGAATTCCTTATTAAGTTTTTTAGCCACCTTAATTACATTTAAAGCTATTTCTTTATGTGCTTTTTCTGTTTCACTTGCTATAAACCCTCTAGAATTTGTTAGAATGAAAAACATGGAGTTTTCTTCTTCAAAGCCCTTTTCTATACTATCTACTGACCAATCAGTGTAAACTGAAATATCATGAACAGTTTGTACACCTGTAGGGTCATCATCTAGAACTATTATTTTTTTATTAAGTTCAAGCAACTCTTTTTCATATAATTTATTTACAACATTTATATCTACCATTGGTATTTTATCGAAAGCCTCTTTTTTAAATATTTTTTTAATATTCATAATATTACACCTTCCTTACTTCGACTTTTGCAAGTTTTTCAAAATATTGAACTATGCCACCGTGATCATCATTAGCTTTTCCATCTGCCTTAAGCGCATGGAATATTTCTAAAAGCTGACTGGATAGAGGTAGTGGAACATCTAATGCATGTGCAGTCTCCATAACATTTGTTATATCTTTAAGATTTATAGCTATTTTTCCACCAGCTACAAAATTTCTTTCAAGAATCAAAGGAACCTTTGCGTCAAGAACAGCACTTCCTGCAAGACCTCCTCTAATTGCCTGATACATCTTTTCAATATCAATTCCAGCTTTTGATGCGAGTACTAGTGCTTCTGACATTGCTGCAATATTTAAATTTACAATAATTTGATTTGCAAGCTTTGCGGTTGCACCACAACCATTTCCTCCAACTAATATTACAGAAGTACCCATATTATAAAGCACATCTTTAACCTTTTCAAAAACCTCGGTCTTGCCTCCTACCATAATTGATAATTTAGCATTTATAGCTCCTGGCTCACCACCACTTACAGGTGCATCTAACATTTCTAGACCCATTTCAGTTATTTTACTAGCAATTTCCTTAGAAACTACTGGAGTAATTGAACTCATATCGATTACAACCGTTCCCTTTTTGGCACTTTTAATAATTCCATTTCCACCTAAAACTACTTCTTTTACATGTTGAGAATTTGGAAGCATTGTAAAAATAATATCACTATTGACTGCTACTTCTTTAGGAGATTCAGCTGAAGTAGCCCCTGCAGTAACAAGTTTTTCCACCGTTTCTTTGTTGATATCATATACAGTTAAATTATAACCAGCCTTGATGAGATTTAATGACATAGGTTTTCCCATTATACCTAAACCTATAAAACCGATATTTTTTTTCATGTTTACTCCTCCATTTTATTAAATTATTTATTAAAACATTTACACTTTGTTTGGTAGTAAAATTACTGTTGTATTTTATTAACAGTAATTTTACTACTGTTTCAATAATATCAAATCATTTAAACGTTGTCAATAACTATTTTACATATTTTATTATTCATTAATTTAATTGTTTTTTATGTGATAAATTGCTACAATTAATTTATTAAAGATGTTTATTTATAAACATTAGGAGGAAAATAGAACTATGGAAGATAATCTATTCGCTACCATTAGATCAAGATTCAATACACTTTCTAAAACTCAGAAAAATATTGCTGATTTTATACTTAACAATAAATCATTAACAGTGAGACTTACTATTAATGAATTATCACAAAAATGCAATGTAAGTGAACCTACAGTAATTCGATTTATAAATAAATTGGATTACAGTTCTTATAGCACATTTCGCCTAGATATGGCAGGAGAATTATCAAAAGGAACAAATACATCGTCACCAAACGGCATTAAAATAGAAGATGGTTATCAAAATATTGAAGCTAATGATAACATTGAAGCAGTTAAGCAAAAGGTAGTATATTCTGTAGGCTGTGCAGTAAATGATCTGAATAACATCATAAATATCGATGATTTGCAGAAAGCTGTAAACCTTATTTATGAATCAAATAGTATATTATTCTATGGAGCAGGTGGCTCAAGTGTAATCGCCATGGATGCATACCATAAGTTTATGAGAATTGGTAAAAAAGTGTCTTATGACATAAATTCACATTTTTCACTAATAAAGATTTGTCATCTTGAGCCAAATGACGTGGTAGTTCTCATCTCTCATACAGGAGAGAGCCGAGAATTACTAGAATGTGCTGAAAGTGCAAAAGAAAAAGGATGCAAGATTATAGGTATTACAAGTTATTTAAATTCTGATCTCGCGAAGATTTCGGATGTTGCGTTGTTTAGTTCAACATATGATTTAGAATATTATACAGATGCTATGGTATCAAGACTTATTCAACTTGTTATTTTAGATATGATTTATATTTCAGTAAGTCTTAAAATGGGGGAAGAAAGTAAAATGATGATAGAAAAATCAAGAAAAGCTATTTCTAATGTAAAAAAGAAAATGCCTAAATGAGTTAAGATAGGGAAATATGTTATAATCCGGGGTGCACACCTCCCTTCGACAGTTGACGATATGAAACTTGGACAGGATAAGAGACCACCTATGCCGTTTTCAGATACTAGGTTGCTTAATGTATTATCACATACCTTCTGGTTTTTACCGAATGTTGCGACCTGCTTTGCAATGCACAATTTACTGAAGCAAAGACTGAACAATTTTTACCATGAATACACAATAAATATCTGTGCTGGAAGCGGTGCAGGAATAGGTGTGAATGCATTTGAACCAGTTTGAAAATCAATAGGTGATCCACTATCAAACAAAACGATTACTCTTTCTTGCGGCAAGCTGACCACGGAAGTTAAGGTTAAGCCCTGGACGGGGATATTTATGCTGCGAAACCTGAAAAGTCCTGAAACTTATTTTCAGGCTGCTTTCCGAGTGCAAAGCCCCTGGAAAATAGACACAGGTGCGGGAAATACTGAAATAATAAAGCGGGAATGCTATGTGTTTGATTTTGCACTTGACCGCGCTTTAAAGCAAATTGCGGATTATAGCTGCCGATTGAACGTGAACGAGGGAAATCCCGAAAAGAAAGTTGCGGAATTCATTAAATTCTTACCTGTGCTTGCTTATGACGGAAGTTCTATGAAGCAAATCAGTGCAGAGGATGTGCTTGCACGTCTTATGGCTAATTGAAGATGCAATGTGTGCGTTAATGAGCATCGAAGGTTTCCGTAGCCTTAATTCTGACTTATTGAAACTATCATCAATAAGTCAGATGCTGTAAAAAAAGCAAAAAAAGATGGTGAAGGCAAGCTTACGCCAAAGAAAAAGAAAGAGCTCTCTGAAGAAGAGAAGGAGTATAAATCGAGGCGTAAGGAGATACAGGAAAAGCTGATAAAATATAAAATTTGCCACACGCGTGCCTATATTTATGTATCTTACCAATTCAATCTTCAATATAAGCAAAATAATGTCTCAAATATACACATGATTGTTTTAGAGACTGAATGGCATACCTGATAAAACCATACCGGGAAGATCATCAAGACTCAGTGCAGATCAACATATCTTAAACGACAAAAAACCTGCTACTTATTTCAGTAACAGGTTCTATCTAACATCATATTTGATGCGTATTTCTTGGTGGCGGAGAAGGTGGGATTTGAACCCACGCACCGCGTAAACGGACTATACCCTTAGCAGGGGCACCTCTTATAGCCACTTGAGTACTTCTCCAGATGGTAATAATATAATATCTTTATTTAATTTATTCTCAGCATTAAATGGCCGAGAGGGTGGGATTCGAACCCACGTGGGCTTGCACCCTAACGGTTTTCAAGACCGCCCCGTTGTGACCGCTTCGGTACCTCTCGATATTCAAAATGCAAGATTTATTCTACCAAGGATTAGTAGTAAAGTCAAGGCGTTTTGAAAGAATTTATTAAAAAACCCGTGGATATTTGAATATCCGCAGGTTTTTATGGTTATAACTTTACAATCCAGTTTAATGTGTCCCTAATATGCCCGGTTTGGATGCCGTAGAGAGTATCATAAATCTTTTGGGTATACTCTCCGATGTCCCCATGATTAAAGATCATTTCCTTATCCTGCCAGCCCAAAGTGCCAATGGGTGAAATTACAGCCGCAGTTCCGGTTGCAAAAGCCTCTTGAACTTTTCCCTGTTGATACAGCTCATAGAATTCGTCAATGGTGATACGCCGTTCTACCACGGTTTCTCCCCAATGCTTTAATAATTCGATCACACTTTTTCGGGTGATCCCGCTGAGGATGGTGCCTTCCAGGGAAGGTGTGACAAAAACCCCATCGATCAAGAAGAATACATTGCTGGTGCCTACTTCTTCAATGTATTGTCGTTTTTCACCGTCCAGCCATAAAATCTGCTCATAGCCTTTGGCGTGAACCTTCTCCTGGGCAGCCAGTCCTCCTGCATAGTTGCCACCGCATTTAGCTTCTCCTGTACCACCTCGAACGGTTCTGGCATATTCATCTTCAACGTAAATTTTGCAAGGAGCCAACCCCCCTTTGTAATAGGAACCCACCGGTGACATAATAATCATCAGCTTATAGGTTTGCGATACACGGACACCCACAAAAGGGTCTGTGGCAAAAATAAAGGGCCGGAGATAAAGGGAGGTTCCTGTGGATGTAGGAATCCAGTCCTCATCAATCTTTATAAGGGCCTTCAGAGCCTTCAATAAAAAGGCTTCATCTATCTGAGGGATACACATGCGTTCGTTGGAACGATTCATCCGTTTGAAATTTTCCTGTGGTCGAAATAACTGAACCTCTCCATTTGGAGTTTTATAGGCCTTTAACCCTTCGAAAACCTCTTGGGCATAATGCAAGACCATTGCAGACGGCATCAATTCTATTGGGCCGTAGGGCATAATCATGGGGTCATGCCACCCTTGTCCTTCGGTATAGTCCATTACAAACATGTGATCTGTAAATTCTACTCCAAAAACCAGGTTTTCTTCAGCTTGTTTCTCTTTTAAGTGTGGTGCTTTTAAAATTTTAATTTCCATGCTTTCCTCCAATATTAATAGGGGATGTTCCGCTATTAAAATTCTCCTATTAAGTATAACAATCATTGTATACAAAATACAAGTGTAAATTTCGAGTAAAATGTTCTTTGTAAAAACAATAAAAAAAGGGATGGTTTTTACACCATCCCTTTAAACATTCTTAGCTCATTACATAAATCTCAATATTTTGTCTTCCCCAATTAACGCATTCTTCCTGGCTGTTCATATAAATATCAATGACTCCGTCAGAAACGGCTCCGCCACGATCTTCTACTACATAAACGCCGCCAAGGGCTGGAATATATACCTGGGTTCCGAAGGGAAGCCCACTGCCAGCTGCCAGGGTATGTCCTGCTACTGGCATGGTGCCTGATGCAGTACCATTGCCTGTAGCGGTATAAGCGGTGGCACTTACGGTCATACTGGCCTTAAAGCCACTTTCAGTATTAATGGATGCTTCACCATTTCCCACGGCGCTGGACTCAACATTGACGTTACCGGTTGTTGATGTGACACTAACGCTTTCAGGCATGATAATGGTGGAGGCTGGTCCTGCTTCAATCACTTCTTCGATTGCCGGGGTGATGATATCATTGGCGAGCACTTCTCGTCCCACTTCAACACCATTTTCGTAATGAATACGTTCTTTAACATTACTCAGTCCATTTTGTCCAACCTGAATGACATTACGGCTTCCAATGGGCAGACTTGGATTTTCCTTAATAGTGGCGGTCATGGGAACCACTTTTTGGTTGGCTGAATCCACAACATTGACACGAATAACCTGAACATCACCTGTTTGCGATGTTAGCAGAGTTTTGGTTTCGGGAACAACCCGGTCATCATTATCAATTTCAATATTATTTTCTTTCAGCAAGCCCGCAATGTCCTTAGCACCCGAAAGATAGGGAATTGTTTTCCCATCCACGGTGAGATTACCGGAAACCTTTTTAGTAATGTCAATATTGTTGACATCCTTAAATAAGGTAGTGAGTGGGGCGCTGACCTGATACTCCGTACTTACCGGAATGTCATTTGCTATGAGGACTTCTTCAAGGGTTTCAAGCAATTTCCCTGTGGCTGTGTAATCTTTACCTTCGACTCTTACTTGTATTTGTTTTTCGATGGTAAAAGCACTGGAAACCCCAACAACGAGCAGAAGAATTAATGCAATAATGCCAATCCTTATTCCCGGGTTTTTCGCGAGGAAACTCCCTGTTTTCTTTCTATTTTTCATAAATTATACCTCTCAATCCGTCAATGTAATTTCAACAATTAGATACATGTTTGTTACACCAAGTTTACCATTCGAGGCTTTTTATGTCAAGTTTTTTGTGGTTCAAAAGGGTGCATTTGGTGACCTCTTCCCAATTCTTAAGCTTGATTTTCCCCATTCTTATGCTATAATGGGGGCATATACTAAATATATAAATCAATGCTTTTTGTTGTGGGAGCACCCCTCAATTTCGCAAGAATCACTTTTGGCCTGAATTTCAACCTGAAAAAGCACAAAATCATATAGATGTAAATAAAATACATCAGGAGGCGTCATGCTCAATACCGAAAACAACGAACAATTTATTACCCTTCTCCAAATTGAGCTCCTCACTTGGTTTGAGGGGTCTAAACGCGATCTTCCCTTTCGTCAGACAAAAAATCCCTATTTCATTTGGATCTCAGAAATCATGGCTCAGCAAACCCAGCTTGATACCTTAATTCCTTATTACAACCGTTTTATTGAATCTTTTCCAGATGTGGCTTCTCTTGCAGCCGCCACCGAGGATCAGGTCATTAAGGCCTGGGAAGGCCTGGGCTATTATTCCCGTGCCAGAAACCTTCACAAGGCTTCTAAGATTATCATGACTGAATATGCCGGATGCTTCCCGGATAACTTTTCCGATCTGATTAAGCTCCCCGGAATTGGTCCCTATACCGGCGGTGCCATTGCCAGCATTGCCTTTAATGAAAAGGTCAGCGCGGTGGATGGCAACGTCCTTCGGGTGATCAGCCGATACTGTAATAGCTTTGAAGACATTGGTGATGAAAAAACCAAAAAAATCGTGACGCGCTGGGTTGAAAAGATCTTGCCTGAGGCAACCGGTAATTTTAATGAAGGGCTGATGGAGCTGGGGGCCATGATCTGTACCCCGCAAAACCCTAAGTGCCTGATTTGCCCGATACGCCTGGGCTGTCAATGCCATAGCTTCGGCACCACCAATGAACTTCCCGTTAAAAAGAAAAAGCAAAAGCAGGTCCATAAAAAAATGGAAGTCGGAATTTTAAAACGCGGTGGCGAGCTTTTCTTTGTGAAACGTCCCGGGTCCGGTCTTTTATCTGAAATGTGGTCTTTCCCCATTGTAGAAACTACCACTGAAAAAGGCGATGATATTAAAAAAAAGCTCCAGGAATTTTTTCCCGAGCTTTCTGAGCCTGTTTTCATTGGAGAAAGCCGGCATGTATTTTCCCATATTATTTGGGAAATGAGGCTTTATGGGTTTGAAGTGCCATCAATGGTTTGCGAATCCCCTAAAGCCTACATTTCTGATGAAATGGAATCTCTTCCCATAAAGACGCAGTTTAAAGGAAGAGATTCCATTGATGACCTGGCATTGCCGGTTGCCTTTTCTAAACTGCTAACCCTTATTGATGCCGCTCCACTTCAAAGCGATGTAAAATAACATCCGTTTCATCTTCGGGAATGCCTGCCTTTGATTTTGCAATGGCCACCTGTTCTGCGGGGGTGTTTACCCCTTCAAGAGCCGGTAATAAAAGTCCCCGATGTAAATCTTTTTCCACAATCACACCATACTTCTGCACATCCAGATCCTCTAATCCCTTGATTCGCTCTGGCTCACCTAGAATATCCACCTTAATTTCCAGCTCCATCAGCTCTGCATCCTCTACCGGTAAAAACCGTGGGTCATAGGAGGCTGCCTCAATGGCATTTCTAATAATTTCCTGGGCGATATTTTCGGTAACCGGTCCGGTGGTTCCAATACATCCTCTAAGCTCACCTTTTTTATGAAGAGATACAAAAACCCCGGCTTGTTTTGTTTGAAGTTCCTTGAGGATCTCCGGTTCAATATCCACCTGGTCTTTATAATGATCAAAATTCAGTTTCCGCCCGCGCTGAACCCAGGAATTAATGGTGGCCCGGGCTAGCGCTGCAACAGGTCCTTCACTGGAACGTCTTTCCTTATAGGAAATCATTTTATCTTTCTCATAACGCTCCATGAGACTGGGAACTTTTCCCTCTTCCAAACCAATATAAGCCGATAAATAACCGACACCAAAGGGACCTTCGTAAGAAAAGACCTGGGATTCGGTTTCCATGCCATCGACTGCGCCAAGCCCCATAACAATGGGACGCAAACCGCATTGGCCGGCAGGTTCATAAACCTGATGGGGAATGGTTAAAATGGAATAGTAATCTTTATCTTGAATTCCCTTAACAATATTTTCGTCGAAAAGTGCGCCTAGTGGATTATAGTGATAAGGTCCTTCCTCTTTAAGAGCGTGGGACAGATCCGCACTGACCAGGATCATGGCATCGGCGCCATGGGCTTCAATGGCTTCCCGGATAACAGCGCCCATTTGGTAAAGCTCAAAAAGGCTCAGTTCCCCAATGGTCAGGTGAACAATTTTGTAGTCCCGATAATATTTGTCAATAAAATACAAGGGGACAAAAACGCCATGATCCAGGCTGAGGTCAATTTCGTATTCCTCGGCAGTGGTCTGGTTCAAAAATATGGTATGACATTGGTTTCTGGCAAAGGCACTGTTGAGTTCATCCAAAAGACCCATATCGCAGTCCTTTTCCATACTGATACTTTCATTGCCGAATTTTTCAAGATTTCCGGTAATGTGATGATCGTAGATGACCGCAACCCCATCTCTGAAAACATTGCCATGGGGCGTAATACAGACAATGGTTTTCGGTTTTACTTCTGCAACCTTCAGTGCCAGATCTCGGAGTCCCCGAGTTGTTTTTTCTGCTTCATTTTCTCTGCCTGCTCCAATTTCCGGGATTAATACCGGTGGATGCGATGCTATTCCTATCCCTTTTAAAAACATTCATTCACTTCCTTAAATTATAGAATGCATCCATGCCGGCATAAACTGCCAGCTTTCCAAGATGCTCTTCAATGCGCATGAGCTGATTATATTTCGCCACCCGATCTGTTCTTGACGGTGCTCCGGTTTTAATCTGACCGGCATTCACAGCAACCACCAGGTCGGCAATGGTCACATCCTCGGTTTCTCCGGAACGATGGGAAATGACTGCGGTATAACCTGCTTTTTGGGCCATTTCAATGGCATCCAGGGTTTCCGTTAAGGTTCCAATCTGATTAACCTTAATCAGAATGGAATTGGCGACCCCTTCATCAATGCCACGTTTCAGCCGTTGGGTATTGGTGACAAAAAGATCGTCCCCGATCAGTTGGATCTTTTTACCCAGACGGTCGGTCATCATTTTCCAGCCTTCCCAGTCATCTTCATCCAATCCATCTTCAATGGAAATAATGGGATATTTTTCCATAAGGACTTCGTAGAAGTCAACCATTTCGACAGCGGTTTTTTCCAGTCCTTCACCGGCCAAGGTGTATTTTTTTGTATCCTTATTATATATTTCTGAAGCGGCGACATCCATTGCCAGGCAAACATCTTCCCCGGGCACATAACCGGCGGCAATAATGGCCTGCACAATGACCTGTAAGGCTTCTTCGTTGGAATCCAGGTTCGGAGCAAATCCGCCTTCATCCCCAACAGCGGTGGCCAGGCCTTTTTCATTTAATACTTTTTTCAGATGGTGGTAAATTTCCGAGCCCATCCGAACGGCTTCTCGAAAGCTTTTAGCCCCTACCGGCATGATCATAAATTCCTGAATGTCCACATTGTTATCCGCGTGTTCCCCGCCATTTAAAATGTTCATCATGGGAGTTGGCAGTATTTTTGCATTAATCCCGCCGATATAACGAAACAAAGACAAACCAACAGATTTTGCTGCGGCATGAGCTGCCGCCAAGGAAATACCAAGAATGGCATTGGCCCCCAGCTTCCCTTTATTATCTGTGCCATCCAAAGCAATGAGTGCTGCATCAATGGCGATCTGGTCGGTGGCATCGAGTCTAATCATTGATTCTGATGCATAGGCAACATTGGAAACCGCTTTTAAAACCCCTTTACCCAAGTATCGATTGGGATCTTCATCTCTAAGCTCGACGGCTTCAAAGGCCCCGGTGGATGCTCCTGATGGCACAATACTTCTGCCCACTGCGCCACCTTCTAAATATACATCAACCTCAATGGTTGGATTTCCGCGTGAATCCAATACCTCTCTTGCAAGGATATCTTTAATTGTTGAGTTCATTTTTATCCTCCTATACCATGGTTATCTGTTTATTTTATACACCATATTTTATTTTTTAAACCTTTATTCGAGAAATAGAAAGCCTTGAAAAAGAAATTCTTTTTCAAGGCTATAGTTATTATTTTTCAGGGGCAATTAAGGGCTCGCCATCCTCGTCAATGAGCACAGTCAATCCAGCTCCGAAAGGATCATAATGGTAAAGGTAATTAATACCGGTTTCTGTATCTTCAATAATCTTACATCCTGAGGTATCACCTATGGCTTCATTGGATACAATTTTAAATCGATTCTTCTTTGATTTCTTTGTTTTCATTTCAATCCTTTTCTCCTCTTAAGTTAAGTAGGCCAACTCCATTATATACAATTATCTCAGAAAAATCAAATTAGAATATTAAAAAGTTTTATCCCGCGTATCATCCAAAACGATGGTCGACAATACGGACACTTTTTTTCTCGGACCGGGGAAGCGCTCCCATGGGGCATGCCACTGGTATGATACTTAGACCCACTCTGGATTTAAACTGACGTTTTACCTCGGTCTCTACGGTGGCCTTATCGATGCCTTCGATAACTTCAAAACTTAAAAACACACAATCTTTTCCATTCTTATGGTCCACGGTGGCTAAATATTCGCTGCTTACCCCATCAACGGTTTTTAAAAGCTCATCAATCTGTCCTGGATAAATATTAACCCCCTTTACCTTTACCATATCATCACTTCTTCCGACAATGCGGTCATGCCTTGGATGAACCGAACCGCATGGACAAGGTTCTGTGATAAACCGGGTGATATCGTGGGTGCGATATCGAAGTAGCGGTGCCCCTTCTTTTTTAAAGGTGGTAATTACCAATTCCCCGTATTCTCCTTTTGGTACTGATTTTAACGTTTCGGTGTCGATGATTTCGAAATATAGATAATCGGACCAGTAATGCAACCCCTGATGTTCTGAGCAGTCAATGGAAATTCCCGGTCCGTAGATTTCTGTGAGTCCATAAATATCATAAAGCTCAATGCCCAGTTCTTCGGCAATCCGGCAACGCATTTTTGCTCCCCAGCGTTCTGAACCAATGATGCCCTTTTTTAAATAAAGCTGATCGCCCAGGTCCTGTCTGGCGACCTCTTCGGCTAAAAGCAGTGCATAGGACGAGGTTGACGCCAATACCGTTGTTTTTAAATCTTTCATCATTTGTAATTGCTTTTGGGTATTCCCCGGGCCCATGGGAATGGCCATCGCCCCCAGCTTTTCGGCCCCGGCCTGGAAGCCAATACCGGCGGTCCATAAACCATACCCCGGGGTAATCTGGATACGGTCTTCATTGGTCATGCCAGCGTATTCATAGCAACGGCTAAACATAATGGCCCAATCTTCCACATCTTTTGCGGTATAGGGAATAATCACCGGTGTGCCGGTGGTTCCCGATGATGAATGGATCCGCACGACTTCACTGTCTGGTACGGCCTGCAATCCCAATGGATAGGCTTTTCGCAAATCCCCTTTATCGGTAAAGGGAAGCTTTTCAAAATCCGCCATGGTCTGAATATCTGCTGCCCTGACCCCGGATTCTTTAAAGCGTTCCTGGTAAAAGGGGCTTTTTTCTTCCAGACGCTTTACCAAGCTTTTTAGGTTGTTCAGTGTTTCCATCATTTCCATTGCTGTCTGCCTCTTTCTTATATATTCAAAAAACAAAAAACTCATCCTTTTATTGTATTTAACTACAATAAAAGGATGAGTTAAAATAACCCACGGTACCACCTTTATTCGCAAAAATGCGCTCTTAACTTTGCCAAATGCCATCACATTTGTCATCGGATAACGCTGATGAAACGTTGTGAAATACTCAGGCCAAGCCCTTTCCTCACACCCTCAGGTGCCCATTATACCAAGCCGCTTACTGTCGGGTTTCCACCATTCCCAACTCTCTTTAAGTGCGTTATCGGTTTTACTCCACCTTCATAGGTTTTCTCTTTTTCTGAGTATAGTCCTTTTTCCTTTTTTTGTCAAGGGTGTCTTGCTATTTTATAACGCCGTTGCCGATGCAAACCGCCAGATTCATTTTCTTTACCCCGGCTTTTTCAAATTGAATGGTTGCAATAGCACCGTCCCGGGCCAGAATTTTTCCCTGACCAAACCGCTGATGATGAATGGATCCGCCCTTTGCATAGCCCGAAAGATCCACCCCCAAATCTTCGGTCTTTGCGCCGGTGAAGTCCTGCCAGGCTGTTTTTGGGTTTCCAAAGCTTTGGGACCGATGATTTTGGGTTGGCTTTGATCCCTCAATCATGACCGGCTTTTTTTTAGGAAGACCATCAATTAAATAGGAAATGAACTGAGAGGGTTTACCGGTTTTTGCGCTGATCTGAGGACAGATAAAAATAAGCTCTTTTCTCGCCCGGGTGGCTCCAACATAAAAAAGCCGGACTTCCTCAGCATAAAGCTTTTCATTGCCTGGGCTCATGGAAACCACACTGGGTAATTGGCCTTCAATGGCATCAATCATAAATACTTTATCAAATTCCAATCCCTTACTGGAATGAAGGGTGGAAAGGGTAACCCGTGGTTTTTTATCCCCATGAATTTGGGTTTCTCTCAGTCGCTGTTCCAGGGCGTTGAGATTATCAAAAAATTCCTGAAAGGACTCCACCCGACCGCCCAGCGTTTTTAGTACTGCCAGTTTCTGTTCAATGTTTTCCTCGGACTGACCTGAACTGATTCGGAAATTCAGATAGGAGGTATAACCCAAATCGTCAAGAATCATTTGAATACCCTTTTTAGGAGTGGCATTTTTCAACCGGCGAAATACTTCTTTTAATTCTCTGAATCGTTTGATCTGCCATGGCCGTTCCCGGCTTGTTTTGATTAAAGCATCAAATATATTTTGATTAAGGGTTAAATCTTTTCCCAGTTGGTTAACCGTTTCCCTGGAAATGGCCGCATCCATTTTAAAACAAATCTGACTGAAAACCTCAAAATTACATGGGTCACAGGCAAATTGATAAAAACATTGAATATCCTTAATGGTAAAATGGGTAAAGAATAAAGGACTGTGTTCTTTAATCAGATAAGGGATGTTCTCCCGTTCCAAAAGGTCCACTAAGGGAATGGCGGATTCATTGTTTCGATACAGCACTGCAATTTCCTTGCCTTCACGCTTAATAGCCTCAATGACCAGTTGATATTGCGCCTCATTGGATTTTACCCATTCTCTGACAATGGGAAACCCATCGCCATTGGAGGTGGTCATTTCTTTGGCGTAACGTTCACTATTCAGTTTGATAAAGGCATTGGCTTTATCCACAATATGCCGGGTGCTCCGGTAATTGGTTTCCATTAAAAGAACCTCTCCCTGGGGCCAGGTAGTTTGAAAGGATAAAAGCGACTGGGGAAAGGCTCCGCGAAAACCGTAAATGCTCTGATCCTCATCGCCGACCATAAAGAGATTGCCGTTTTTGCCTGATAATAACTCCAGCAGTTTGAATTGAATTTTTGAAGTATCCTGAGCTTCATCCAAATGAATATAGGGATGCTTTTCTCTGAAGTATCCCAGAATCTCAGGATATTTTTTCAATAATCCCCAGGCATATTTTAAAATATCATCAAAATCCATGAGGTGCTGTTCAAGCTTATAAGCTTCATAGGCTTCGTAGATTTTAAGAAAATCAATTTCCATCACCGGAAGTTTCTCGATTTCCTTATTGGTTAAGAGCATATTTTTACAGTACCCGATTTGCTGGATAATCTCACCCAATTCAATTTCTCCGGGAAAGCCATCAAAGAGTTTGCGGTATAAATCCCGGATGACCGGGGTCACATTCCCCAACACCTCATAGGCGCGTCGATGATAGGACCGTTCATAATAGCGAATCACCGAGAGGGAGAAGCTGTGAATGGTACTAAAGTGAAGGGCCTCGGCTTGGATTTCCCCAAACAGAGATTGATAGCGCAGCTTCAGATCCCTGGCTCCCATTCGGCTGAAGGTTAGGGTCAGAATAGCACTGGGATTCACTTTTTCCACCAATAATAAATAGGCAATTCGACAGATAATTACGGTGGTTTTTCCGCTTCCGGGCACAGCTAAAAGCAGGGTCTGGCCGGTGGTGCGCGCCACCGCTTTGGCCTGCTGTTCGTTGAGATTAAGTTTGTAGTGGTTTTTAAATGCTTCATAATTTTTCATGAACTCTATTATATCTGAAAACAGCCTGAAAATCCAGAGGCTTCATTTATTCAAAAGGATCCTGCCGTTTATCATCACCTTCACTTATTTTCATGGTATACTACTCTCATCAAATTAAGATTTTAAAAAAGGAGAAAAAGCAATGGCAAAAGCAACAATTTATGGTGGTGTTTGTGGTTTCACCACGGAGGTAAGTGCGGAAAAATCAGGGAGAAGCAATATTCTCTTAGAAATCGCTTCAGATTGCCCGGCATTTAAAAACCTGGGAGAATCTCTTAAAGAAGTGGATGGCATGACCTGCGCTTTCAGTAAAGTCGGGGAAGGGCCCATTTATGAGGCCTGTCGTATTCATTGTAAGCATGGTGCCTGTGCTGTACCCATGGGAATTACCAAGGCTGTTGAAATTGCTGCTGGTTTAGCCCTGCCCAAAGATGTAACGATCGTATTAACAAAATAATACATATGAATGCAACAAATATGCACTATTAACGTAAACACACATTTAGTTTAATTTGTCAAGTTTATTGTTGCTAAACATAATATTTTAAGTTATAATAAAGCTGCGTTATATCTCGTTTTCCGCGGATATAGAAAGGGGTTTTTTATGAGTTTTGAATTTGGAATGAAGGGCTTTACCTTCGCAATGATTGCTTTAATTTGTTGGGGTGTCAGTATTCTACTTAGTGCACTTAATCTGGGCGGAGTCATTAATGGTATTCTCGGTATTGCTGTTATTGTTTTAGCCATCCTCGCATACATTAATGGGAAAAAGGAACTGGCTGCGGATCCAACCAACAAGAAAGCAAAAACTGGGAAAATCATTGGTCTTGTCGTTATTATTTTAGAAATTGTAACCCTTGTTTTTGTTGTCATCGTTGCCAGTATTGCCGTTTCCATGTTGCTATAATGTGATCAAATTATTATGAATGGACTAATGATTGTCTTTATTGCCTACCTTGTCTTTCTTATAAAATAGTAGTATATTTAAAAACCCCTGTTGATTGAACTCAACAGGGGTTTCGTTATGCAATTAATCCATTTTTTTGGCAAGTTCATAAATATGAAGCTGATCTTCTGTCGTGAGAAGGGCTTCCAGGGCAAAAGCAATAATGAGTACTCCCACAATATCCATTGCCAAACGGATGAGAGTAAATTTAAGACCCATGGATGACACTTCAAATAACAAAAGGGGTATCTTCATGGAAGCCCAGGCCCCCACAATAATAAATACATTAGACAAGCGACTTCCTTTATTCAGAAAAACACCCGCCACCGGAAATGCCGCATACAAAGGCCCTGCCGCAGCTGAACCAAGGAAAAAGCCCAGTAGAATACCAACTATTCCAGATCCTTCACCCATGTATTTCACCATGGTTTCTTTCTTTACCCATACATCCAATAGTCCAATGAGTATGAAAATCGGTGGTAATACCCCTAACATTCCCAGAATACTTTCCCAGGTCAACACAAAAGCCTTTGTTCCTAAACTGGGATTAACCAGGAGTAAAATCAATGTGCCAATAAACATAACCAGGAAAAAAAGATATCTTTTGACTGTTTTCATTATTTTATTTTTCATTACATTAGAACCCCCATCACCATGGCAACTATTATCGAAAATATAAATCCCATGCCATTGCGAAGAAACGTCGCTTTTTTCCCAAAATACAGAAATTCAACCGGCATGGTGACTATGCCGACCATCATCAGGGTGGAAATAAAGGCGCCAATCTGCATATATCCGGCCCCATTTTCCAGCAGTGCCGCCGCCAGTGGAAAAGCAAGAAAACCCGGAATTAATGTGATGGAACCGATAATGGATGCGATCAGGACTCCGATCCATCCGGATTTCTCTCCGATGAGTTGGGAAATTTGGGCTGGTGATAATATACTGAGAATCACCCCGATCAGGAGTATGATCCCTAAAAATTGGGGCAAAATATTATCAAAGGCTTTCCAAGCTTTTTTTAAGGCCAGCTTTGTATTCTCTTTACTTTTAATAAGGGAAACAATCAGTCCAATGCCGGCTAACCCGTAAAACACAATATTGATGACCATATGCTTCCTCCAACCTGTTTTTTTTGGACTATTATTACTAAAACAACGTCCCAGTACAAAAATGCCACAAAGCTTTTACTCATCTTTATACCTGGGTATTTTACCATCTCCGTTGGGTTTAGTATCTAACTTTTTAATATCAATTCTTTGTTTTATTCATTTTTTTTTGCAATAAAAAAAATCCGTTTAAATTTAAATAAAACTCGACCATTTTCCTGGGTAGCATACTGTTTTTTAATTTCAATAAGCATTCTTTGATAAAATTCTTTCCTTTCTGATGCTTTTAATCTTTCTACATAGGGTCTTAATCCAGTGCTTTTACAAAATTCTAAAATTTCCTCATGGGTATTCATAATATGGAAATAATTCGTCTGCCATAAATCAATTTTTAAAAAATGCTTGGCCAATTCATTATAATATAATTCCGGTGGGTAACTTTTAAATAGTTCTTCTTCTATTCCATTAAAAATATCAGCCTCATATGTTTTCACCACATCTTTTATACAATTTTCTATGGTCATTGCTGAAAAATAGGGAACCTGTACGGTCAGTAAGCCTTCCGGTAACAGAATATCACTTAAATTCTTAATGACATTTCGCTGATTTCCCAGCCACTGCAGTGCTGCATTTGAAAAGACTAAATCAAATTTTCCTAAATCTGTTAATGGTTTGCTACAATCTCTTTGCAGCCAGGTAACATCGCTCATCATTTCTTTTGCTTTATTCAACATTGAAGTTGAAAAATCCACACCTACTATTTCCGCTTTTTTAAACCGTTTTCTTAAGGGTATGGTACTCATCCCAGATCCACACCCAATATCAATGATTTTTTGTAATGAATCCTCTTCAATCCTGTTTATCAAATCAATTGAAGGTTGTGCTCTTTCTTTTTCAAATTGACCATATAGTTTGACATTCCAATCTTCCACAAGTATAATCCTCCTGACATTTTTTTGAATTCATATTGTTTGATTTATTATATAAGATATTATATAATTTGTGAAATGCATTATATTGATATTAGTAATTCGATTTTATGATTATAGGAGGTTATCGTGGACACACATCTATTAAAAACGTTCATACAATTATCATCAACTAAAAATTTCACTCAAACCGCAAAGCTTCTTTTTGTTGCCCAATCCACGGTCACAAATCGGATAAATGAATTAGAAAAAGCCCTGGGGAAGCAACTTTTTTTAAGGGATAAAAAAAAGGTTGTTTTGACATTGGAAGGTCAGTTTTTTCTAAGTTATGCCAAACGATTGATCGAATTGGAACAAATTGCCATACAACAAATGAATTCACCCGACTTCAATCGAAAGCTCATTCGTTTTGGTACAACCAATTCCATTTATGAGAGCTACTTATTTACTATTATTCGATCTGTGCAATCAAAGGATTTAAACACATCAACTAAGGTTGTTATCAATCATTCCTTTGATCTTCTTTCGTTTCTTCAAGACGGCCTAATTGATATCGCTTTTACTTATATTCCCTTTAGTAAAAAAGGCTATATTTGCACTTCATTTAAAGAAGATGAATTAATTCTTGTAACAAATAAAAAAAACGCCGAATTCATGGCCGGTATTTATCAAAAAGATTTAAATTCTCTCGACTACTTATTCTGTAATTTTGCCCTGCAAAAAGTTGGAATCTTCATCCGCGAATTATTTCCACCCCACCATCAATTTATGTTTGAAATTGATAACAGCAGTAAGTTAATTCCCTTTTTATTGGATGGTATTGGTTATAGTTTCTTACCTAAAAGTTTGATCTCCAAATACCTTGATGACCGCACTCTTATATCGATTCCCCTATTAGATTTTAAAACGCCCACCATAAATAGCTACTATACTTATAAAAGCGGCAATGCTTTTGTTTCAAATCATATTATTCCTTTGTTAGAATCTTAAATCACGACGCATTTTTCTAGTTGCTCTAAAATAGTTAAAGCCCCAGTTAATAAACTGTGGCTTTAACTATTTTTATTATATTTTAGTTTCTATTTAAAATCCATAATAGACTTGATCCATGACCATTTGCATATCTGCTCGTGTTATAGTCAACGGATTTGTAGTGGTGCATATGTCTGCCATGGCTTTATCCAGCATTTCTTCACGGGTTTTGAGATAATCTTCTTCTAAAATACCAAAAGCGTTCAGCGATACAGGAATATCCAATGATTCACTTAACGATACAATTTTATTAAAGAGGGTGGCCGTTGAATTTCCGGAAACATTTGATATCCCGGAACCACTGAGCAACCGTGCAAATTGATGCTGTACTCTTTCATCCCGCCCATTGAACTTAATGACATAGGGCAACGCAATGGCATTAGCAAGACCATGGGTCAGATGAAAGGTGGCTCCTAAAGCGTGGGCAATACTGTGGGTAATGCCCAAACCTGCACTGTTAAAAGCGATCCCCGCCATACAGGATGCAATCTGCATGCTACTTTTTGACTTAAGATCAGATCCATTCACATAACTGGGGTAAAGACTTCTAAACACCAATTCCACTGCTTTGTTTGCATAGCACCGGGCAAATGGATTATTTTCAGTTGAAATAAAGGCTTCAATGGCATGGGTCATAACATCCATACCGGTCGCCGCTGTGGCTCCCGGAGGAACACTTTCAATGAGCTTCGGATCTAAAATAGCAACATCCGGCATCATGAGAATATCGGTTAACGGGATCTTTATATTCTTCTTTTTGTCTGTTATTACTGCATATTCGGTAACCTCTGAGCCTGTTCCCGCCGTTGTCGGAATAGCAATGAAGGTTGGTTTATGGACATACTGATCTTCAAAGAAAATACGTTTAAAGTTTATATTATAATAAATAATGGCTTTGGCGGCGTCAATAACAGATCCACCGCCAAGAGCGATTAAAGCATCAGGTTTCTTCATAATGATATGCATCAGCCCTTTTTCAACAATCTCAGTGGACGGATCAGATTCAATATCCGAAAAGATATGATACTCAATTCCTTTTTTATCAAGTTTATCCGTTAACAATTTTAATAATCCGAACTGAACCATTCCCTGGTCAGTGGCAATACACACTTTTTTAAAGTTATAGTTGTCAATTTGATTAAGAGCATCTTCCCCATAATAAATCGCCGGTTTTACTTGAAAAAATCGCATGGGTTTTCCTCACATTCTCTAAATTTATTTAGTGTATCCTACCGCATGACAGAATACTTTAACAGTCGTTATAGCAGTTTGATTTATTATAGCAAGAAACCCTATTGAAATATAGTTCATCCCTAAATTTTATTCAATGAAGACCATTAAGTATCCGTATTTTTCGCGTAAAAAAAGTACCAAACACTGTTTGGTACTAACTAACTATATTTTGTCGTGCACCCCACTTCGGAAAACAACCTCCAAGCGTTACTTTGGCAGTTAGCTCGAGTCAGAGTATCCTCCGGCACATAAAAGATCTTACTTACCGCTGCTTCATTCCTGACCTGACGGGGTTCATAAGTTTTTATTGCGAAGGGTCCAACTGTCAACACCACTTTCCTCCGGCAGACCTCAAAGCCTGGAGCCTCCATGGGGAATTCAACCCTGCTATAGCGGATTGCAGGTTACAAAGCACCGCTAACTCTCCATCTAGCACGACTAAAATTATTATAACGTATTTAAGTATAATTGACAAGGTTAAATGTGTTTCTTAAATGGAATTATGGGATCTTTTCATTTTATAGCCCCTTCCTTTATAATCGACTGGTACAATGTTTGAATTTTGGGTATATTATATACAATAGCTAGTTTTTGATTTTGGCTAATATTATCTCTAAGGGGGAATTTGAGTGTACAACATACTATTAGGCGGAGCCGCCGGAGATGGCATTGAAACAATGTCAGCTCTTCTAGAGAAAACAATAAAAAAATCCGGGTCTCAACTCTTTACTTTCCGAGATTTTATGTCCCGAGTTCGGGGTGGTCACAATTTCTCACAAATTCGATTTGGATCGGAACCTGTTAATGCTCACCGAGATAACCTTAATGGGATCTTCGCCATTGATGAAGAAACCTATGCCCAGCACAACCATCAGCTTCAGGATGATGGTTTTATCCTATGCGATCTGTCTTTAACGATTAAAGATGATCGTTGCCTTAAGCTGCCACTGCGGGATATTGCAAAAAAACTTGGAAATCCTAAAGTATTGACCAGTGTTGCCATTGGAGCACTACTTAAATTGTTTAGTTTCCCACAGGAGATTGCGGTTGAAGTCTTCACCGCTAACCTTCGGCCGGATTTATTGGAGATTAACCTTCTCGCTTTAAAAGAAGGTTTTGAATTTGTAAAGCCACGATTTCCAAATACTAAGGTCACGATGTCGGAACACATTCTTCTCACCGGAAATACCGCCATTGGCCTGGGTGCCCTTGCCGCTGATATGAAATTTTACTCAGCCTATCCGATGTCGCCATCGACCACGTTACTTGACTTCTTTTCTGCCAACAGCGAGAAAATGAATCTTGCCGTGGAACAAGCCGAGGATGAGATTGCTGCCATCAACATGGCCTTGGGTGCGTCCTATGCAGGAGCCCCAGCCATGGTAGGCACATCCGGCGGCGGGTTTTCTTTAATGGTAGAAGCCCTCGGTTTTGCTGGAATTGCGGAAATACCGGTGGTCATGGCGGATATTCAACGTCCCGGGCCAGCCACAGGGTTTCCCACCCGTACTGAACAAAGTGATTTAAAATTTGTTATTTCAGCTGCTCAGGGAGAGTTTCCCCGAATGGTCATTGCTCTGCGAAACCACGCCGATTGCTTTTTCCAAACGGCCCGGGCCTTTGCTCTGGCTAAAAAATATCAAATACCAGTGATCCTCCTCAGTGACCAGTATCTAGCGGATTCAGCAACCACGGTTCCTATTTTTGATACAAAACAACTGTATCATGATCCTTCAGACCATAAATCCCTTTCAGAAACTGATGAAAGCGGACTTTACCGTCGCTACGAATTAACCGAAAGCGGCATTTCGCCACTAAAAATTCCAGGAAAAACTAAAAGCTTTGTTCGCATTGACAGCGATGAACATGATGAGTTCGGTCAGATTACCGAATCTGCTGAAGTTCGCATCCAAATGGTTAATAAACGCATGGCTAAGCTGGCCCTTTTGGAATCCGAACTGATAGAACCCGATTTCTGGGGAGATGAACAGTGCCGTACCTTGCTGGTGGGCTTTGGATCCACTGATGGGGCTATTAAAGAGGCTGTTTCCATTCTGAATGCCAACGGCGGACACTTTGGCGCTCTTTTGTTTGGGGATATTTATCCGCTTCCCATACAGCGCCTGAAACACTATGGATGCCAGGTAACTGAGATTATTAACATCGAACAAAATGCCACCGGACAACTGGCCGCATTGATACGGGAAAAAACCCTTCTTTCCTGTCATCGCAGCATTTTAAAATATGACGGTCGTCAACTGTCAGTGGACACTGTTTTAGAGGAAATCCAAAATTTAAAAGGAGGGCGAGCACAATGAAAGCTAATGAATATGCAAGTTCTGAAACTGCCTGGTGTCCTGGCTGTGGCAATTTCACCATATTGGAAACGCTCATCGAGGTATTAAATAACCTGGACACTCCCCCAGATCAGATTGTCTTGGTTGGCGGAATCGGCCAGGCTGCGAAAGCTAACCAATATGTGAGTGCCAACGGATTCAGCGGACTCCATGGGCGAGCGTTGCCAGCGGCTGTGGCCATTAAAATAGCCAATGATGCCTTGACGGTTATTGTTAATACCGGTGATGGCGATTCTTACGGTGAAGGCGGCAATCATTTTTTGCACAACATTCGTCGTAATGTTGACATTACCCATTTTGTTCATGACAACCAAATCTATGGTCTTACCAAAGGACAACCTTCCCCTACCTCTAATGCTTGTGATTTAGGACATAAAACCACCAGTTGTAACATGAGCATTCCCTTTAATCCTCTTCTCATTGCGATTGCTACTGGTGCCACCTTTGTCGCACGGTGCTTTACCGGACATACCGAACACCTGGCAAAAATAATGGCGGCGGCGATTCTTCATAAGGGCTATGCTTTAGTGGATATTCTCCAACCCTGTGTAAGTTTCAATAAACTGAATACCTTTGCCTACTATAATAAGAGAGTTCAGGAGTTGGATGCATCCTATGACCCTACCAATAAAATGGCGGCGCTTGAAAAAAGCATGGAATTTGGAGATGTTATTCCCATTGGTATTCTTTATCGGGAACAAGGCATGACCTATGAAGATAAACATCCCCAATTATTTAATGGCATTCCTTTAATTGATAAACCCCATGATATGAATAGTGTCAAAGCCTTAATAAGTGAATATATTTAAACGAAAGGGGTTCTACCAATGAACAAAAAATTATTTTACCAGTGTTTATCCTGTGATCTAGTTCTAATGGAAATGAGTAGCCCTCTCCCTCAACCTTGTAATCACGATTTAGCGCTTCTTGAACCGAATTCAACAAAGGCCTCTACCGAAAGACATATCCCTGTTCTTGAATTCCAGGGGCATCATCTTCATGTAAAGGTCGGGAATATTTCTCACCCCATGACCCTGGAACATTCCATTCTCTGGATTTTTGTGCAAACCAGAAATGGTGGGCTCTACGTCGTACTTACTCCCGAGAATTTGCCTGAGGCAGATTTCCTGGTTCAGGAAAGTGATGTGCTTGGTGTTTATGCCTATTGTGATGTTCATGGGCTTTGGATGGTTAATAATGATGAACTTGATTATGAAGAAATCGTCTGTTCCGCGGAATTTCCCCAAGGCTGTATAGAATAAAGTTCTTTGCAAAATAATTAAAATAAAGGGAGACCTTGCCAAAAAAGCAGTGGTTTCTCTTTTTATGAATAACTTGTGCTATAATGGGAAAAATCAGCAAATGTGAGGATTATCAATGAATGCAATGAGATTAAACTTATTATCAACCCTTGCTCAAAATGGTGAAACTGAAGCCATGCTTGAGTTCGCAGACCATTATTATTTCAAGGAAAATAAGCAAGCTTTATCCAAAGAACTTTTTCAAACTGTTTTTGATTATTACACTCTTTTGGCCAATGAAGGTAATGATCACGCTATGGTGACTTTGGGCAGCATCTATTATGAAGGGGTCAACATTCCTCAAAATTTCAAGCTGGCTAAATGCTGGTATGAAAAGGCTGCTGAATCCGGGAATCCACTGGGCATTAATAACCTGGGCTATTGCTATTATTATGGTCGGGATATTCCCAAAGACCTGGAACGTGCTTTTTACCTTTTTGGTAAAGCTGCCCAACTGGGCCATCATAATGGCATGTATAAACTCGGGGATATGTATTATAATGGGCACCATATCGCCAAAAATCACGAAACTGCCTTCTACTGGTACCATGAGGCTGAGAAAATTATTGATGAAACCATTCCCGAATACCCTAATATTGCCTACCGCATTGGCCATTGCTATTTTCTGGGGCACGGGGTTACTCAAGACTTTTTGGCTGCTCTTTCATGGCTTCAAAAGGCTGAGTTAGGTTGTTATACCTTTATTCAAAACGGGGATGCCTTTGCCCATCTTACACTCATACGGGTTAAAGAGGATTTAAAAGTTTTGCGCCAAACCCTGGCTGCTCATGAATCTTACCACGTTGCGGAATTAGGATATCACAACCCCTTAAACATGTAAAAATGTTTTCTTCATGAAGTGTCGAAAACATCATGATATACTGAAAAACGAACACGATAAAAAATAAGAAATGGAGGTTAATCATGAAAAAAGCATTAAGAGTTCTTCAAAACTTTCCTTACCGCACCTCACATCTAATAATGAAACAAGCCACTAATATTCTTAAGCTTCCCATTCCCCCGGTGCTTAAAGGCCCTGGCATGGTGCGTCGATTTCCCGAACTGATTAAGCTAACCGGGGTCACTAAAATTTTAGTGGTTACCGACCGCCCCCTGCTTTACATGGGGCTATTAGATCCATTTTTATGTGCCCTGGAAACTGACGGCATTGAAGCGATTATTTATGACAAGGTCCAGCCTAATCCCACCTTCGAAAATGTTGAAGATGGCTTAGCCATTTACCTCAGTACCCATTGTAATGGTGTGGTGGCTTTTGGCGGCGGTTCTTCCCTGGATTGCGGAAAAATCATTGCTGCCAAGGTTACCAACCGCAAAAGCATTCCAAAAATGCGCGGACTTTTCAAACTTACCCGAAGGCTCCCACCATTTTTTGCGGTTCCGACAACCGCTGGTACGGGATCCGAAGCCACCATTTGTGCAGTTATTACAGATGTAAAAAATCATGAAAAATTTGCCATTAACGATCCCAAACTCGTACCTATGGCAACGGTACTGGATCCTGAATTGGCCCTTAGTCTGCCGCCTTCCCTTACAGCGTCAACCGGAATGGATGCCCTTACACACGCCATTGAAGCCTTTATTGGGAAATTTGATACCGCTTTTGTAAAAACAAAAGCGCTTTCAGCCACAAAAATTATTATCAGAGACCTGGAAGCTTGTTACCAAAATGGACAAGATGAAAACCTCCGTTTGAATCTTGCCCAGGCATCCTTTGATGCCGGCCTTGCGTTCACCCGAGCATATGTAGGTTATGTTCATGCCATTGCCCATGCCATGGGTGGCTATTATGGTGTTCCCCATGGTTTAGCCAATGCGATTGTACTCCCCTATGTTTTGGAATTTTCCCAGGATGCTGCCGCGAAAAAATTAGCTGAGCTTTCCTTATGCGCCGGTTTGGGAGAGGCTGTATCCGATAATGAAATCCTTTCCCATCTACTCATTGAAAAAATAAAAAACATGAACGCCAATATGGGTATCCCCAGAACCATCGAGGCCCTAAAAGCCAAGGATATTCCACTCCTTGCCAAACGCATTTTAAAAGAAGGAAATCCCACCTATCCGGTGCCGCGAATCATGAATTATCAAGAATGCTGTGATCTGCTAAAACAACTTTGTCCAGAAACAGCCCCGGTTCTTTAAGTGAAAGTTCAAGTTTACCCTCCACCCTTTGCAAAACTCACAGAATTAGATGAAGATGGCATGCTAACCCTGGAATCCGGGGCAAGTCTATATACCGTTTATCAACGACTGAGGATTCCCCTGGCTTTACAGCCAATAATCATTTGTTTTGTTAATTATGAACGTGTGAAAATGAAAACCCGGCTTAAAGAAGGAGATATTATCAGTTTTATTCTCCCTCTGTCCGGAGGATGAGAGGTGAATTTTGAAAGGATATTGCGGAAAAATACTTATGGTAGATCTTACTGAGGCTTCCTTTGAAGAAATCGAAATTCCTGATGCAGTATATGAAAGTTTTCTTTCAGGTGTTGGCTTGGGCGCTTACATCCTGTATAAATATATTCCAAAAGGAGCAGACCCACTGGGACCTCATAATATTTTAGGCTTTGTCAGTGGCCTTCTTACCGGCACTGGAAGCTTTATGACCGGCCGCTGTATGGTGGTCACAAAATCTCCACTCACCGGAGGCTTTGGGGATGCCAATTGTGGTGGCAATCTTTCTCCTTCAATAAAGCAATGCGGCTACGATGGCATATGTTTTAAAGGAAAATCACTGAAACCGGTGATGCTCTTTATCGACAATGAAGGTCCTCAGCTTTTGGATGCTTCCAAACTTTGGGGCCAGGATACGGTTAATACCGAAGAACAGATCCGCACCATGATTCCGCACAAAAAAAATCTTTCCATTGCCACCATTGGTGTGGCCGGGGAAAATCAATCCCTGATTGCAGGGATTTCCCACGACGGTGGACGTATGGCAGCCCGTTCCGGGGTTGGTGCGGTTATGGGTTCCAAAAATTTAAAAGCCCTGATTCTCTGCGGATCCAAGATTATTAAATCTCAAGACCCCGACACCATTAAAACCATCAGTCAAACCTATGCCAAAAAAGTAAAGGTATCCAACCTTCCCGGTATCACCTCTGGTGCCATCCTTCCAATTATGGGAAAGTCCATGGTTGCTACGGATAAAGCCATTCCCATTGACGGGATGATGTCCACGGCCATTATGAAAAAATGGGGAACCGGCTTTAATAACACCATGAATATGACCATGGGGGATAGTCCCGTGAAAAACTGGAAAGGCTCAGTGGCCGATTTCCCCTGGTTCAAGTATCGGCATATGAATCCCGATTTGGTTCAAAAACACGAAATCAGAAAATACCACTGTTATTCCTGTGTGATTGGCTGCGGTGGGATCTGTGAGATTGATAAAGTCACCAATGGCCGTTTTCCCCTTACACATAAGCCAGAATACGAAACCGTGGCCGCCTTCGGATCCCTGCTTCTAAACAAGGATCTGGACGCTATTTTTCTCATTAACGAGCTCCTAAACCGTGGTGGAATGGACAGTATCTCAGCCGGTAATACCATTGCCTTTGCCATGGAGTGTTATGAAAAAGGATGGCTAAGTCAGACTGCCACCGGTGGGCTTGATTTAACCTGGGGAAATTCTGAAGCCATCATCACCTTAGTTGAGCAAATGATTGCCGGGGTCGGTTTTGGCGCAATCCTTCAGCACGGTGTTAAAAAAGCCAGTGAAATTCTGGGAATAGAAACCACTTCATTCGCCATTCATGCCGGTGGTCAGGAGCCTGGTATGCACGACCCCCGGTTAGACCCCATTCTGGGTATCCATTATTCCTGTGATCCCACCCCGGGTCGCCATACCATTGGTGCCGGAAGCTACTACACCTACATGCGTCTCTGGGAATCGGTAACCTGGGCCCCAAAAGTTAAACTGGGAGACGATAAAAAAGAAGATTACGAAGCCAGCAACCAGGTAGGATTGAAATCTCTGGCAAACGCCTGTATCAAACAGGTTCTGGATGGTTCCGGAGGCTGTCTCTTTGCCATGATCAGCGGTCTCAATCATTTCAAACTCTTTAACTATCTCAATGCTGCCACCGGCTGGGATAAAACAGCCGATGAATATATGAAGATTGGTTTGAGAATGCAAACCCTTCGTCAATGCTTTAATATCCGGGAAGGGATTAATCCCCGTGATTTTAAAATGAACGACCGTCTCAGTGGTGTTCCGCCCTTAACCAAAGGTCCTCTTAAGGGAAAATCCTTTGATATGGCAACGATGATGTCCATCCATTATCAGTTTATGGGCTGGGATAAAAAAACAGGGATTCCTACTAAGGATTTACTGGAGGATCTTGGGTTCTGCGATTTGGATATGGAGGTAATTAACCATGGCTAGTACAAAAAAACCGGTTGTGGATTATGACCTATGTATGGCCTGCGGGGTTTGCGCCACGGAATGTCCCCTGAGTTGTATTGCCCTTCGAAAAACCGATATTGATACCTATCATAAAGCATATCCGGTTTTGGACGATTATTACCGCTGCACCGGCTGTAGCCGTTGCGAAAAAGCCTGTCCTATGCTTGCCATTCGGATGACTTGAAAAGCGAACCAAAGAATGCCCCTAAACCATATGAAATAGTTTAGAGGCATTCTTTTAGTTATTATTTTAGAAGTGCATACATGCATGAATCCAGGATTTTTCCGTTTTTATAGACACTTTTTTTCAAAATTCCTTCCAGTTGAAATCCTGCTGCTTCCAGAGCTTTTCGTGCGGCAATATTTTCTGCAAAGGGTCTGGAAAAAATTCTGACAATATCAAAGTTTTTAAATCCATTCTCACAGGTTTCTATGATGGCCCTGGTAATAATGCCATGTCCCCAGAAGGGTTCTCCCAACCAATAGCCTAACAATGCACTTTTGCTACTTACATCGGTTTGTACGGTTAAACCAACCGACCCAACCGGTTCCCCATCAACAATAATGGCTTTAATGGACTGTGTTGTCTTGTCGCTGTGAATACATTGATCAATAAACGTATGGGCATCATCCAATGTGTAGGGCGACGGAAAATCATCTCGTAAATTTTCAGCTAATTTCGGATTATTGGCATAGCGTACAATATTTTCTGCATCTTCCAGTTTCCAGTCTCTTAATTCAAATTTCATGCTTAGTTCCCCCTTATGTAAATTATTTTCAACCATTTTTTCCGACCTTTGTCTTTAAAAGAGGCCATTTGTTTTTATATATAGTTTTTATATACCCAAAAATAACTAAATTATACATTACTTCGGAAAATAAATTATAATTAGGCAGGTTCTTTCTGAATTATGAAGTTTTGGTTAGGCATTCCAGCGTTTTAAAAGTCAAAATGGCTTAGAGCAAAGAATTAACTTGATGTGGCATTATCTTAAAATTGATTTTTTCCTTGGCAATTTTTTTCATACCTGCAAGGGTTTCAGTCAGCTCGAAACTAGTTGCATAGGTTTGCTTTTTATTATTTATTACCACACAGGTGATTGTAATTAGCGGAAATTGTTCCACCACTCCGTGTCTGTTAGCTGCGGTAATAAATCCGTTTTGAATATCTATTTCACTGTATAAGTCTAAGACCCTAAATTCAAACTCCTTAATAATCTTTTTAAAATAATCCTTTTTTACATGCTTTTCAATAATGACCACAAAATCATCTCCACCCACATGACCAATAAAGGTTTCATCTGAAAGATTTTCTCTGAGAATATCAGCCAATAACTTTATAATTAAATCTCCATTTGCAAATCCATAAACATCATTATAGGCCTTAAAGTTGTCGATGTCGAGATATGCAACACTGTAATGGTTTTTGCTTGATACACAATGGATTAAGGTTTGATCAATAATCAAATTGCCTGGCAATCCTGATAAAGGATTGAGATGCTTAGCCGCTGAAACTTCTATTTCTGTTGTTTTTTCCAGTAAATTTTTAATTGTCACTGTCCCGATACATTTTTTGTTCTCTGTAACAACAATGAAGTCATAAAGCTTATCATATGGCCGTGACATTGCCATTGATGAGACAATGCTTAATGGTGTTTTATAATCAACCGACAGAAAGTTTTTATCCATAACCTGGGAAATCGGTTTTTTTTGATACAGTGAAAAACCAAAAGGTCCACTGAGTTTTAATGCTAATTTTTCTTGAGTCACAATCCCAACTGGCCGTTCATTTTCGATGACACATAGTCCAAAGCAACTTGGATTTTTTTTGAAAATATCATAAACGTGATCCGTCATTTCATGTGAGTAAATTGTCCGGGTCGGGGTGCATAAATTCGCAATATAAATCTTGGAGCTGCTATTTTGGGATGTATGATTTTTCTTCATATTGATTTTTTTTAGATCCTGCAAAACTTCCTTTCTAATTTCTTGAATGTCACCTTCTGGTTTCTGAATAAAAAACCCCTGACCGTATTGGACCCCCAGATTAATAAGGGTGTCTAATTCCTCATAGGTTTCAATCCCTTCTGCGATGAGATGAATATTGGAAACTTTGGATAACTCAACCATTCCCTTTACCAGGGCAAATTTCAAATTGTCATTATCTACCCCGCGAATTAAATTTATATCCAGTTTAATATAACTGGGGTTTATATCGCTGATGAGATTTAGTCCTGAATAACCGGCTCCTGCATCGTCAATGGCAATTTCGTAATCCTGACTTTTATAATGATCAATCGTGGCTCTGAAACCGCCCCTATCAGAAATGACGTTTTTCTCCGTTATTTCAAAAACAATGCTTTTGGGTGAAATATTGAATTGCTTCAAAAATTCCTTTGTAAAGCCCTTTCTAAAGGCATCGTCATGCATTGTATGGGGGTTGACATTAATAAAAAGCTTTTTGTCGTAAGGTGGAATCATAAATTTAAATGCTGTTTCAAGGGTCCGGGTTCTGCAAAGTAATTCCAAATCCCATAGGCGATTATACTCTGCTGCAAGGTTAAACAACATATCAGGATTTTTTATTTCACTTTCACAAGTGATTCTGCTCAGAGCTTCATGTCCTAAAACTTGACCATCTCTCAGGGAAATAATAGGCTGAAAAACGGTTCGTATCTGTTTATTATTAATGATATCATCCAATGCTTCTTGCATCCGTTCTTTCATATAGCTTTCTCCTTTTTGAGTTGGGATCTTTGTGTTTATTCTATCATAATTATGTGGCCTTTAACTCAAAGAGAATCGCTATTCTTTGTAAAATTTGTGTTAAATGCATTCATTTTCGTAACTTCAAAAGAAGGCAATGAAAAAATTATAAAAAAAAAAGAAGCTTACCATCTCGATGGCAAATTTCCTTTCAAAATTATTTTCTTTATTCTGAAGCAGATATCTCCATCATTCGAATCCTTTCAATGTGCAGGGCTAAATAGCTGGCTTCTCTATCTGAAAAAGGTTTTCCTAATTCTTTATCGAGTTTTTTGCATACGCTGGTTGCTACTTCAAAGGCATAGGGACAATGGGCTTTTGTGTATTCAATCATATCGGAGTTTAGTGTTTCATTGGTCATTACCCGGGAAATCATAAAACGAATATGGTACATGAGCCGGGAATGGGAGAATGAGCCTACCTTAATAGTCATGGTACAATCTTCTTCAATTTGTTTAATGGCTTGTCCCATAATAATGGCCACATTCATGGATTGGGAGACCTTGGTATCGCTAATAGCTGAATGAATGTATAAAGCAATGTATCCAACATCATCATCACTGATAATGTAGCCTGTTTTTTCTTCAAGAACAGCTTTTCCCTTCAGGGCAATTTCAAACTCCTGCTCATATAGGAAGCGAATATCATTGGTAAAGGGGTTTTCAAAACTAATATTCCCTTCAATGCGTTCAATGGCAAAAGCAATGTGATCCGCCAGAGGAAGTAATATTTGGTTGTCCAATTCCTTGAATTTGACTTCTGCTTCTTTAATAATCTCATGGGCGATTTCTAAATAAATCGGTGCTACATTTTTTATGAGATCTGCTGAAAGTCCTTTTTCTGTGTCTTTATGCAAATAATACTTTTTGATTCCTGGCTGTGTTTCATCTGTCATGGCAATCTTTTTATTAAAGCCAACACCCCTACCCAGAAAAATAACTTCCCTTTTTTTCTCTATATCAAAAGCCAATAATGCATTATTGTTTAATATTTTTTTTATGACATACATGAAAACTCCCCTTTTGGACAAAGCAAACCACTGATTTCCAGTGGCATGCTTTTTATTAATATTAACTCAATTCCAGAAGAGATGCAAGACTAATTAGGATTCGATGGCAAAGGCATCTTCCGTTGCAATGACCTTCCCGCTTTTAATCAGTTTCACTTTTTGATTTTCTTCAAGGTTAGTGAACACAATCGGAATGGCTGTGGAAGGCGCATTCTTGGAAATAAAATCCAGATCCAATTCTAATAACAAATCACCTTGCTTGACCTGATCGCCTTGCTGCACAAAGGCTTTGAACCCTTTCCCCTCTAATTTAACGGTATCAATTCCCACATGAATAAGGATTTCTGTTCCATTTAAGCTGGTCAGTCCCAAAGCATGTTTGGTTGGAAAAAGCACATCAAGACTGGCGTCGCACGGCGCATAAATTTTATTTCCCGTTGGGAAAATAACTACCCCATCCCCTACCATTTTTTGACTAAATGCATCATCCGGTGTTTCGGTGATACTGGCGATTTCTCCATCAATGGGCGATGTGAAAATCTCCATGATTTTTGGTGTTTCACTATCCGTGGTTTTTTCTTTTTCAGTTTCTTCTTTTTTTATTTCTTCCGGTTCTTCGATCACTGGTATTTCTGTTTCCAAATCGCTTTCAGGACTTAGTAAATATTCTTCTAATTTTGATTTAATGACGGTGACCCTAGGGCCATAAATGACTTGAATGCCATTTCCTTTTTTAATCACGCCGATTGCACCGGAATACTTAAGGATCTTTTCATCAATCCCTTGTCCGTCCGTCACCGTCACACGAAGTCTGGTGGCACATGAATCGAGGTCAACGATATTTTTTTTACCGCCTAATCCTGTCACAATCATGGCTGAAACCGGATCACTGGATTCTATTGCCAATCCATTTGAGCCTCCATTTTCACCTTTATTTTTTTTAGCATCAACATCTGCACGAGTGTAAAGTTTCGTTTCTTCATCATCTTCTTCCCGTCCGGGAGTTTTTAAATTAAACTTGTTAATCAAAAATTTAAAGAGGAAGTAATAAACAAAGAAATAAGCAATACCAACAATGACAATGTAGATCCAATCGGTTTTAGCATTCCCCTGAAGAATTCCAAATAGGGTAAGGTCAATCAGGCCTCCGGAGAAAGTCATGCCAACCCCAACATTGAGTATGTGCATAAGCATAAAGGATAAACCTGCTAAAACACAGTGAATCACATAGAGGAACGGTGCTACAAAAAGGAAGGTAAACTCAATTGGTTCTGTAATTCCCGTAATCATTGCGGTTAAGGCTGCGGATATCAACAACCCGCCCACTGCCTTTTGTCGATTGCTATTAGCGCATTTATACATGGCCAAGGCCGCACCCGGAAGACCAAAAATCATAAATGGAAATTTTCCCGCCATAAAACGGGTGGCATCCACTGAAAAATGTGCTACATTAGGACTGGCTAGTTGAGCAAAGAAAATATTTTGAGCCCCTTCAACAACCACACCATCCACTGTCATGGTACCACCAAGGCCGGTTTGCCAGAATGGCAGATAAAATACATGATGCAAACCAAAAGGAATAAGAGCCCGTTCAATGACCCCGTAAATAAAGGTTCCAAAGTATCCGGATGCCATGACGAGACCCCCAAGGGCATAAATTCCATTTTGAATAAAGGGCCAGATATAAAACATTAAAGCCCCTACAAACAAAAATACAACGGCTGTAATGATGGGAATAAAACGTGTCCCTTCAAAGAAGGAAAGCACTGGTGTGAATTCCACTTTATAAAATTTATTATGAAGTGCGGCAACCCCTAAACCAACAATAATACCGCCAAAAACTCCCATTTGTAAAGAGGTAATCCCGACAGTACTTGTAATCGAGCCACTTGGAAGTAATTGATTCGCAATGATTGGAATATATTCAACGCCTTTTTTTGCGGCTTCCATAAATCCAATTTCATTGGCAGCCAAAAGGGTTTCCGAGGTATAGGTTCCAGTTATGGTAATGAGAGCACCAATGACGGTATGCATTATGAAGTAACCAATAACACCTGCCAGAGCCGCAACGGCCTTTTCCTGTCTTGCCATACCAATAGCCACACCCATAGCAAAAATAATGGGTAAGTTTTTAAAAACAATCTCTCCTGCGGCCATCATAACGGTTAAAATTCCATAGATCACCGTTCCTGGTCCCATAACCCCCATGAGGTGGTAGGATGTTAACATGGTTTCGTTGGTAAACGATCCCCCAATTCCTAAAAACAGTCCTGCTACCGGTAACAGAGCAATGGGCAGCATAAAGGACCGACCAACACGTTGTAAAACACCAAAAATCTTGTCTTTCATTTCTTTCTCCTTCTTATTTGACTTTTTATTTGCTATCTGTGTTTTTATCTTTTTGTTGTCTTTATCATACTTAACACCAAAAAAAGACATCAACACCCAAAAGTCGATCTGGTAAGACCACTCCTGAATAGTTAATGCCTGATTGTTCAGTAACACACTATTGAAAACATAATTCAATTGTCGATGTAATCGTACGCCAATTTCTTTGGTTTGTCAAGGTTTTAATTAATGCACCTTTACAAACTTGGCAAGGTTCCAGAAATCACAGCTGGTTCCAGGGCATTTAAAACTGCCTGGATAATACCCTTTGAGGTATAAGTTGCACCTGAAATAGTATCAACCACTGGATTCTGTGCTGCTATAATCGCCTGGGGGATTGCATCAATTGCCCGGCCATAATATTTTACATTTTTTTCATTATGAGATACAACCTGAATGTCGGTAATAATATTCCCTGACACTGTAACGCTCACAGTGAGATTAGGACCATAGCCATTTGCTACCCCTGTATAAATTCCGTCTTTAAGATCCACATCTCCTAAAAAAAGATTCGCATTTTCTTTAACACCAGTGGTGGTGGTGGTAGAGGTTGATTGTGGAATGACAATATCGGTTACCGTCGTATTGTTAGTCCCGGAATTTGCTTTTGCAACCTCTGATGTATTACCATAAAGTGCTGCTACAGAGGTTTCCACTTCCTTCTGGACCCCTGTTAAAAAATTTTTCGGGCCCATGACCCCTCCGACTTCCCAAAGGTGAAAACCTAGAAACACAATCAGAATAACCGTGAGAAACCGGTGTGGTTTGACCCAGGCCAATTTCCCTCGATAGGCTTTACGCAGCCAATAGGTCAATCCCAAAAGTATGCCTACTGCCAAACACGCCGATCCGAAATTCAAGGATAGAATGGACCCTGAGGAAAAGAATCCATGAATACTGGCGAACACCACAAACGCGATTCCCATTGGTTTATGCACATTTCTTAGTTTTTTATTTAGTCGAGCAATTCTCAGATTCTTTTTCTTACCCTTATTAATGATCCTTAACAAATAAACAATGGATAATAGTACGGCTAAAAAAACACTGATCCATGCTGTTATGACGTTGATCATAAGCATCATATTGCCACACTCCTTCGGCTTTTTTTATTTTAACATGTTAATATGGCAAGATTATGTCTCACTCACACTGCTAATTTTTCTTTATTTTAACATGTCATTGTGATGCCTTTGTGAAGTGTCTGTGTTTTTTTCTAAAATATCATCGGAAAAACCCCAAATAAAAGCATTCCCAGCCCTCCGGAAATAAGAATCAATTGTATAGGGTGAAGTTTAAACTTAAAATAAATAAAAGTACAACTGGCAAAAATAATGATTTCTTTGTATTGCAGGGACTTCATTAAAACCTGTAAATTTGTTATTTCAGCTCCCTGGACAATAAGCTCACTGGACATAAGCAGAAATACCGCTGAGGCAATAAGCCCAATCACTACCGGTCTCATCCCGAAGAGAGCACCCTGAACCCATTTGTTGTTTTGAAAATTCGTAAAAGCCTTTGCGATGATGAGGATAATAATAAAGGAAGGCAAAACCACCGCTAAAGCGGCGATCAAAGCTCCTAACAATCCACCCATACCCATTCCCACAAAAGTGGCAACGTTCACAGCGAATGGACCTGGCGTTGATTGCGAAATCGCAATAATATTTGTAAGCTCTGTCAACGACAGCCACTGGTTACCCACTACCTCCTGTTGCATAAGAGGAATCATGGCATAACCTCCGCCAAAGGTAAAGAGGCCTATTTTAAAGAAGTTGATAAAAAGCTCAAGAAAAATCATTGCTTGTCCTCACTTTTCTTATCTGAAACAAGACCTTTTTTTAATATCACCTGGTAAACTATTCCAATAAGTGCACCAACTATAATAAGAAATATAATATTAATCTTTGTGAAAGCGGCCAAATAAAAGGCCGACACTAAAATAAGTATCGTCAATGGAGTATATTGATTCTTTTTTCCTAGATTTACGACTGCTCCTAAAATAAGCACTATTACCCCAACCCGGACGCCACTAAAAGCATAGGCCACCCACTCAATTTTTTGGAACTGAACAAAAAATAATGAAATAATACTGATGATCATAAAAGATGGCAGGATAACCCCCACCGTTGCCAATACTGCGCCCCAAAATCCAGCCACTTTATAGCCAATAAAGGTGGCTGTATTCACAGCAATAACTCCCGGGGCTGCCTGTGCAATGGCAAAAACATCCAAGAGCTCCTTGCTCCCAATCCATTGGTGTCGTTCTACCGTTTCATATTCAATGAGGGGAATCATGGCATAGCCTCCCCCAAAGGTAAATATACCAATCTTAAAAAAAGTTAAAAATAACGACCTAAGCTTTTCTATTTGTTGATCAGTTTCTTTCAAATCAAACCTCTTTTTCCATATTCATCCATTCCAGATCCTCTTCAAAATTTGAGGAACCGCTGCAACACCATAGGACATAGTCTTCCAGGCTTTTATATTTTTTAAAAGATACGGTAATTTTTTCGTTGCCTTCATAGAGTATCACTTCACCATTATCAGGAAATTCTTCTCCAATTCTTACAGAAAAAGTTTTCATTGGAAGAGCAAATCCTTTGCCTGTATATTTCATGTAACTTTCTTTAATGGACCAAAGATCAAAAAAACCTTTTTTTTGTTTTTCAACCGGCAAATCAAATAGCCATTTCACTTCCTCTTTCGCAAAGTAACGTCTTGCCAGTGCAAGGTTGAGTTCCTTCATTCTCTGGAGATCCACACCGACATCATCACCGGCCAGAGCACAAACCACATAATTTCCGGAATGGGAAAGATTAAAATGAATTTCGGGATCATTGATGAAGCTTGGTTTTCCATGAAATCCCATTTTTATATCCAATTCTTTATTAATGCCAAAGCTTTTGAACACTGCTTTTTTAAGGAGAATCTCTGCCCCCATGGAGAGGGCTTGAGCCTGAATTGATTTCAGCCTTAGAATCTTTTCCCTTCGCTCAAGGGTTATCTGGTTTAAATAGTCATCCAATCGTTGAGGGTTTTGTAAAGGAAGCGTATCTGCCATAAAAATTCGGATTTTAGAATTATTCATTGAAAAAGTGAATAATTTTGTATCTTTCACCAATAAGAATCCTGTTATATTCCATGATACAATTAAATTTTGCTTTTTCTTCCATACGCTTTCTCCTTAAAAAAATGATGTTAACTTTTAAGATACACCTTATTTTATCAGTTCAACCTTGTTTTTTTATGCTATTTCATATAAGATTATACTATAAAAAATCTTATAATCAAGGAGATGGAAATGAACAATATTTTTAAACGCCAAAGTGTCCGAAAGTATCTAGCCAAACCCATCGAACAAGAAAAAATAGAGATGATGTTAAAGGCTGGTATGCAAGCACCCTCAGCAGCCAATCAACAACCCTGGGAATTCCTTGTGATCACTGATAAGGAAAAGCTACAGGCCCTCAGTGGAATGAGTCCCTATGCCAAACCAGTGGCTAATTGCAGCGTGGCTCTTGTCCTTCTTGGTAATCTTGATACCGCAAACTTCCCACAATGCTGGCAACAGGATATGGCCGCCGCAGCTGAAAACATTTTACTTGAAGCCACTGAACTTGAACTTGGAGGTGTATGGTTAGGGGTTGCTCCGGAGCAGGACCGAATGGATTATATTACTAAACTTTTCAACCTTCCGGAAAAAATCAAACCTTTTTGCCTTCTTTCTATCGGCTATCCAGATCAGGCCCAAACGATTGTGGAACGTTATGATTCGGCACGAGTACATTACGACAAGTATTAACCTTTCATTAACAAAAAAGCAAAGGAACAATCTCTAAAAGGATTGTTCTTTTGCTTTTTTGTTCCTTCATAATTCATATACAGAAAACTGACTTTATCCGTTTTTCAGTCCGAAAATTTTCTCTAATTCCTGACGTTTTTTTTCATAAATACTTTCTCTCAAAGGGGAACATCCTCCAATCGTTTTTTTTCCCTCAATTAATTTTTGAGCAAAGGCCATACAATTATTTTCCCCACAATTTTTACAGTTGTTTCGTGGTAAGCATTCATGTATTTCAAAAACATTCAACTCTTGGTCAACCATAGTCTTCTCCTTGATTATCGCTTTACACTATTATAGAGGTTGTAGTGCTTCTTTTTTATTTTTTTCGTATAGGGTAAATTGATTACGCCCATTTTTCTTTCCGATATATAACGCCGTGTCTGATCGATAATATAAGCCCTCATAAACCTTGCCATGCTCCGGATAAAGTGCAATCCCCACACTGGCTGATAATTCTTGTTTCACATTATCCTTGGAATAAGTTGCTTTGATTGCATTGCAAAGCTGCTTTGCCTTTGCCATTGCAACTTCTCCTGTGGGAATATTTTTCATAAGTACAACAAACTCATCACCACCGATACGGCCAATGATGTCATTCTCGCGAAATACATCTTTTATTTTCTGAGATATTTCCGCTAACACCTTATCCCCGAAGGCATGACCAAAGCTGTCATTAATGTCTTTAAAATAGTCAATATCAATGATGAAAAATGCATGCTTATCCAGGATCCCCTGTTCGGATGCCAGATATTTCTTTATTAGAGTTTCAGTCATTTCTTTATTATAAAGCTTTGTTAAAGTATCATGCTCAGATTTATAAATCAGTGCTTTTTCTCTTTCTTTTTTCTCATGGATATTCTTAAGATAGCATCGTATTTTTATATCCCCTGTGATGTCATCTTGAATAATACACATGGTATTTTTCACCCAGGAATATTTCTGATTTAAATTCCTTACCGGATATTGAATATATAATTTTGTCATTCGATTAACGAAAGCCTTCTCAATTGATCCTTTGCTATTAAAGTCTCTAAACAACGAAGTATAATCAGGATGCACATTATTTTTCATGAGGTGATGAATCATTTCTGAAAAACTATAACATTGTGGTATTCCCAACATTTCAAACCAATCCATATCCAAGGTATCCAAAGTGTTCTGACTAATATTGGCTTCATAGGCAAACTTTTTATCCTGGGTCATGGACATTCGATAATCTTTTTCACTTTTAAGAATTTTTTGTTCCGTAATGTCTCGTAAAAGCCCAATCGCACGAATAGGATTTCTATTGATATCAAAAATACTGGTAAAGAATATCTCATTAATCCTTTCATTTCCAGTTTTATCAATAAAAGCAAAAACGCCCTCAGCAAAGGGTTCGCCTTGATCTATTTTTTTATAAATTTCCCTAAATGCCACAACACTTTTAGGATGAACAAGCCCTGCCCTAATTGCCGTTTCTACAGTGTCCTCAACAATATGATGTATTCCATATTGTTCACCTACTGCCTCCGGATAAATGCTTTGTTTTGTGGGTATGATATAGTCAAAAATAATAACATCTGTATTTTCCATAGCAATTTCGTACCGCATTTGACTAATGCGTAATGCTTCAATATTTTGAACAAGCAGGTCAGTCCGGTCCTTTAATGCTTTTTCTAACTTTATATCATAATCTCTAATCAAGGCTTTATGATCAAATTCATGCTCGTTTTCCACACCATTCGGCTCTGAAAAATGAGCATGAATCAGCTTCAACCCCTCTTTCGACTTCTCACAAACCATTGAAAATCGCGAATGTATGTCGAGAAGGAATGTTTGTAACCCCACCTCTCTGTAAGTAAGTTCTCCATAGACAACCCATCCCTCTTTTCCAATGGGTACCGTCTTATACCATTGTTCGATAATTTCATAATGATTATTATGTGCTTTACTTTGGGTTTCAAAAAGTTGTGATACTTCTTTAAAGTTCATGCAAATCTCATGGGTGCCGGTACCAATCCACGAGATTTTTTCTTTTTTAAATTTTTTTGAAAGTTCTCCGGGATCAAGATTATTAAAATAAAGCTGAACCAGATTTTTAATAAATCTAACGGCCTGTTCATCAACATTCATAAATATTCTCCCTTTTTCAACCCAATAATGCCCTGCCTAAAATTGAAAACGATTACTATATTAGCCAGTTGAGATATAAATTAACCAGCTTTTGAATTTTTTGAAAGTCTCTTTCATTTTACGATTATGTCAGTTGTGATTTTGTTTCAGATTATATCATGTGCCCTTCCTTTGCGCAACATTATATCAACAGATTGCACTTCTTTGTACGCATTCTTCTTTTCACTCATTTTTCATTCCAAATAAAAATCCATTTTCTTAGTAACCTAAGAAAATGGATTAATTCTTTTTTTATGGCAGAGGTAGCAGGATTTGAACCTGCGAGTGATGGAGTCAGAGTCCATTGCCTTACCGCTTGGCTATACCCCTAAAATTTTGTTGCTGCCTTTATGTACGATAAACATTTTACCCGAACTCTTTTATGTTGTCAAGAAAAAAGAGGATATCTTTATGCATTGAAAAGTTCAATCCTCGCCGCTCTCACCTTAAACAGGTCCAGTTAGGAGTTTATTCTAAAAACCCTTTTCGTATTTTCCGTGGTGATTGCTTCCACCGCTTCAATACTCATCCCCCGAATTTTTGCCACTTCTTCTGCAACAAAACGTACAAAAGCCGGCTCATTTCGTTTTCCTCGATGGGGCGTTGGTGTCATATAAGGGCTGTCGGTTTCAACCAAAAGACGATCCAAAGGCATCATAGCCACCACTTCTGGAAGCTTTCGCGCATTCTTAAAGGTCAGGGTCCCTGAAATAGATAGATAAAACCCCATGTCTAAAAATATCCTGGCCATTTCCACTGAACCGCTATAGCTGTGCATGACTCCACCAAACTCGGAGGAAAAGTGTTCCTTTAAAAGCCGCCACATATCTTCCATGGATTCCCGGTTATGAATGACAATGGGAAGCCCCTCTTCTTTGGCAATGATTAACTGATCCACAAACACGGACTGCTGGATTTCTCGAGGGGAAAAATCATAGTGATAATCCAAACCGATTTCTCCGATGGCCACCACCTTATCCTTTTTAGCCCATTCTCTGAGCATTCGCCCATGCTTTTGGAAATCATAGGACTTGGCATCATGGGGGTGAAAACCAACGGTGGCATAAACCATGGCATACTTTTCACTCAGTGCCACTGCCCGACGACTGGATACTTCATCCGCTGCCGGGTTAATAATAAGGTCAACCCCTGCGGCTCTGGCGTTTTCCAGAACTGCTTCCCGATCTTCATCATATTTTTCTTCATCAATGTGTGCATGACTGTCAATTAACATTTTTTAACTCCTTTACTTTTTCCAAGAGTATTTCTCGGGTGTTCCCAACTTCTTCATCAATGACACCTTCCAGGAGCATCTTTAAAATCCGGCCTATTTCCTGGCCATTGTTTATTCCTATTTCCAATAAATCACTGCCATTCACAGCTAAATCTTTCAGTGAGAAGCATTCATTTTCAGAAATAATCTCTTTGAGAAGGCCTTGCACTGCCTCCAGGATTTCCAATCGTTTAACATTTCCTGGAGATTTCGCTAAAATATCTGCATGTTTTACCGCTAACAAATCAAGGAATAAAGGTTGAGATAGCCGGTTCAGCCAACGTTTAATGCTTTTTTTACTGGGTTCTAACGGGGTGGCATGGTATTTCACAAGTACTCGAACCTGGGCTATTGTTTTATTGTCCATTTTAAGGGCCTGCAATCGTGACACTGCAATCTTTTCAGAAAGCTGACTGTGTCCGCGAAAATGGCCAATGTTTCTGTCATCTTCAGTATAGGTTTCTGGTTTTCCGACATCATGAAATAACATGGCCCAACGCAAATGGGAAATGGGCAGAATATTCTCAAGAGCTACGGCGGTATGGGTAAGGACATCATAGCAATGATGAGGGTTCTTTTGATTAAACTCTTCCATTGGCAATAGCTCTGGAATCATAACCCCGATCACTGAGACTCCATAAATAAGAACGTTCTTGACATTTTTACCGCATAAAAGTTTGGTAAGTTCTAGGGAAATTCGTTCAACTGAAATGGCCTTTAGTAACTCGCGATTTTCAAAAAGCGCCTTTTTAGTGTTGTCTTCAAGATGAAATCCAAGAACCGAGGCAAACCGTAATCCCCTGAGAATTCTCAAGGCATCCTCATTAAATCGCCGATTGGGATCTCCAACACATCGAATCATTTGATCTCTAAGATCTTTTTCTCCGCCAAATAAATCGATTAAACCTTTACGGGGATGATAAGCCATGGCATTCATGGTAAAATCCCGACGGGCAAGGTCTTCTTCTATGTTTTTAGTGAATAGCACCCGATCTGGATGGCGTTTGTCTGAATAACCGGTTTCTATGCGGTGGGTCGTGATCTCTAGAGGAAAGCCATCTAACATCACAGTCACCGTGCCATGAGATATGCCGGTTTCGATGACCCGATAATCCTTGAAACACTTTTTTACTTCTGCTGGGATGGCATCGGTGGTCATGTCAAAATCCACAGGATTTTTGCCTAATAAATAATCTCGGACGCAGCCTCCCACAAGATATCCACAGAACCCACAAAGCTCAAGCTTTTCAATGGCATTTTGAACCGGTTCCGGCAGTTCAAACTTCATTAGTTCTCCAGGTTTCCCAAACCAATGTCTTCGGCAACACCACGCATCCCTAAAATTGTCTCCTTCATTAGGTCTTCCAATGAATAACCGGCTATTTCAGAACCATTGGCAATAACTTCACGGTCAACCCCTGCTGCAAAGCTGGCAGTTTTAAATTTCTTTTTCACCGATTTCACTTCTAAATCATTCACACTTTTAGAAGGGCGCATATAGGCGCATGCAGTAATCAATCCTGTTAATTCATCGATTGCATATAGAATTTTTTCCATTTGATGGGTGGGTTCCACTTCAGAACAAATGCCATAACCATGACTGACCACACTTTGGATAAAATCATCGTCATAGCCGTGATCTTTTAGTATTTCCACCACTTTAACACAATGCTCCATTGGATATTTTCCGTAATCCAGATCATGGAGAAGCCCTACAATTCCCCAGTACTCAGGATCTTCTTTTTCGATGACTGCAAAATGCGACATTACACCGGATACGGCTAACCCATGGTTAATGAGGGCTTCATTTTCATTGTATTCTTTTAATAATGCCATTGCCGCTTCTCGATTGATGTTTTGATTCATTTTCAGATCTCCTTATTTTTATAATAATGTTCTTTGTATAACGCCTTTATATGATTTATGAACCCTTCATTTCCTACAGAAAATGGTTGATGCCCAATCCTATTAACAGGCATTATCTCCATTAATGAATTTGTAATGAATATTTCATCCGCATCCAATAATGACGCTTTATCATAATAACCTTCCTCAACAGGTATTTTTTTAGCTTTTAATAATTCGATCACTTTATTTCTGACAATCCCTGATAAGAGTCCGTTGTCTATTGCCGGGGTATACACCTTTTTATTTTTTGTAAAAAAGATATTGCTGATACAACCTTCTGCCAAATATCCCTTTGAATTAAAAAAAATTGATTCATTAAAGCCCTTGTTGATACTCATATTGAGGATCAACAGATTCTCCAAATAGTTATTGGATTTAACGGTAACCAATAATGATTTTTCATTTCTTCTATAGTCACTGATATTAATGCTTAGACCCTTTTGAAATATTTTTTCACCATAATGATTTTCTCTGGCAGTAATAATCAGATTATTCTGTTTGCTCCCTTTACTATGAGTAATTCGTAACGCTCCGCTATCTAAATGATTTTTTTTGATCATTTCATTACAATCATTTGAAATTCGGACATCATCAAAATCACAATCAAGACCTATCACTGAAGAACTGCTTTTCAAACGTTCCATATGTTCCTGAAAAAAGATGACTTTACTTTCAAAAACATTGATTGTCTCAAAAACACCGTAACCGTACAAATAACCCTGATCCAATGGAATAAGACATTCCTTTGAAATTTCACCATTATAACAACTGTACTGAATTATGCTCTCCCCCTATCTAAAACGTAAAATGCTTATTCAATCACAAAACGACTTCCTAATATCTTTTTAAGGCTTCCACTAAGGCTCTGCCTTTGTCAAAGGTTTCTTCATATTCTGATTCATTTTGCGAATCCCAAACGATTCCTCCGCCTACCTGAAAGTATGCTTTTTTGTTTTTGCAGAGAATTGTTCGGATAACAATATTTAAGTCTAAATCTCCATTGAATCCAATATATCCGATTGATCCCGTATAAATGTTTCGCTGGGTAGGTTCTAATTCGTCAATAATCTCCATGGCCCTGATTTTAGGTGCTCCGGTAATGGACCCGCCTGGAAATGTTGCTCTAATAGCGTCTACGGCATCGACATCATCCCTGAGTTGTCCAATGACGGTTGCCACCAGATGAAAAACAGTTTCGTATTGCTCTAATTTATACAATTCGGGAACTTTCACACTTCCGGATTTGCTTATTTTACCGATATCATTTCTTTCTAAATCCACAATCATCAGTAATTCGGCTTTGTCCTTGTCACTATTGATTAAAGTATTTCTGTTTGCTTCATCCTCTTCCGGTGTTTTTCCTCTTGGCATGGTCCCTTTAATGGGCCTGGTCTCAATGTTTCCGCCTTTTATCTGGATAAATCTTTCAGGGGAACTGCACACAATTTGACCTTCTCCAAAGTCTAAATAACAAGCAAACGGAGCTGGATTAATTTTTCTTAATTCACCATATAATTCTAAGGGCGTCAATTGCAATTCGCATTCAAATCGTTGGGTCAGATTTGTTTGATATATATCCCCGGCCCGAATATAATCATGAATTGCATCAAGCGCATTCATGTACTCTTGTTTTGTGAAATTACCTTTGAACTCAAGGTTTTCATTTATTTTAAAGTCCTGTCTCATTGGGACTTTGACATTGCTTTCGATCGTTTGTTTAATTTGATTAATAATGGTTTCCGGTTTTTCTTCGATGCCCAGAGCTGCGATATGTGTTTTATTAAGTTGATGATCAATAATGATAATCCCATCATAAAACCCCATATGACAATCCGGAATTTTCACATCATCCTGAGCCCTTCTGGGAAGATCTTCGATATGATGGCATAGATCATAGCCCAGGTAACCAACCGCACCCCCGATAAAAGGGAATTCTGATGAATAGTCCATTTTGTATTTTTTAAGCAGGTCTTGCAATTCTTCAAAGGGATCGCCCTTATAAACTTTTTCTTCGGTTTTCGTTTGAATTGTAATCGCATCATTTTTGCTGGTAAAAACCAAAAAAGGATCAAATCCAATAAAGGAATAGCGTCCCAGGTTATCGGAATCCCTGCCACTGTCTAAAAAAAAGCTGTAGGGATACTCTTTAAACAAAACAAATAACTCAAAACTCGTTAAGGTCGTCTTTATTTCTTTGATAATCATATTTCACCATTTTCTTTTGTTGATTTGAAAAAGTTGTCCAAACATTCCATGCCCATTTCTGTGAGAATAGCTTCGGGATGAAATTGAACCCCTTCAATCATATAGTCGTTGTGTTTCAATCCCATGATCTCATCTGCACTGGTTTTCGCAGTAATTTCAAAACAATCTGGAACGGACGCCCGATCAATCACCAAAGAATGATACCGCGTAACCTTTAGTGGATTATTCAATCCTTTAAACACACCATTATTGTTATGCATAATTTTATGGACCTTCCCATGAACCGGTTCTATGGCTTCGATGATTTTGCAGCCAAAGGCTTGTCCAATGATTTGATGGCCCAGACATATTCCTAAAATCGGAATTTTACCTTTAAAGTAATCTACTACCGCCAGACAAATCCCTGATTCATTGGGCGTACATGGCCCTGGCGATAAAACAATCCAGGCAGGATTCATTAAAACTATTTCGTCAATGGTGATTTTATCATTTCTTTTTACGATCACTGTCTCATGTAAACACTCCAGATATTGGACGAGATTGTAAGTGAAAGAATCATAGTTATCTATCATTAAAATCAATTTATTACCCCTTATATTTTTTCATTGTAGGCTGTATTGTATCATGCCAACCCCGAAGAATACAACCGATACTAGGTGGAATTTTTGGTGGGTTTTTATAACCAATCAAACAAATTACCTTGATTTATCTAATGATTATTTACCTCTGGACTGGGAATTTCAATCAAATAATCATTTGACAAACCCCCTCTTTTCATGCTATTATTTTCTCAACTTAATAAAGCATTTTTGGTGCCTTGAAAAAGGAGAATAGGGAAACAGGTTAAAATCCTGTAGGGACCCACCACTGTAATGTTGGAGCCATTGTCAAACCACCTCACGGGAAGGGACAAGAAGCTGTGAAACTAACTCAGGAGACCTGCCAATGGTGAAATTATATGAACGAAGGTAAAGTTCACATCTGAAATATGGTGTGGGCTTTTTTTGTTTAACAATTGTACTTTTATTCTATGATTCGCTTTTTTCAACCTAAAAGATACTTTATAATAAATCTAAGGAGTTTTACATGAAAATCACCACCCGCAATTTAGTTCTTATGGCCCTGTTCATTGCCCTTTCTTTTGTCGGGGCTCAATTGAAAATCTTTAGCACTGTTGCATTCGATTCGCTTCCAGCCTTTTTAGCTACCCTCCTTATGGGTCCTATCTATGGTGCCATTGTTGCCATTATCGGTCATCTTTTAACCGCTTTGACCTCTGGATTTCCGATGACTTTGCCGGTTCACCTTGTGATTGCTTTGGGCATGGGTTTGACCATGGTGGCCACCTGGTACACCTTTACCCTGGTTAAAAAGATATCCAATGAATATGTGGGATTAATCGTTGCCGTTATTATGGCAGGCATATTTAACGGCCCGGTGCTGCTACTGCTGTGTTCGCCACTGCTGGTTCCTATTTTAACCTGGCCTGGTCTGATAGGCATGATGCCGCTGCTGGGCATGGTTGGCGGTCTTAACGCCCTTATTGCCGCAGTTGTTTATAAAGCATTGCCCCAATCCATTAAAAGCCAGTTCAGCCTTGCAACAAAATCCATCGTTTAAATCATCAAGGAGATTCTCCATGAAAACTTATCAATACCGTGATTTATCCATCATTGAATTTCCCCAATCCCTTATTATTACTGCCTGTGACAGCAGTGCAGGAGTTGGTGAAAAGCCCGAAGATGAGTTAAGGGTTCCAACCAAATATATTGCCATGTTTGCAGCCCGTGTCTGTCTCTTTGAACTGCTTTCGGTTGGAGCCACGATCATTGCCATTGCCAATGCGGTTTGTGGTGAAATGTACCCCACCGGAGAAGCCATGATCCAGGGCATCCAGGAAGAATTGTGTCGGGCGGGTGTTGAGCATGTTACCATCAATGGTTCTACGGAAGAAAATTTCAAAACCAGTATGACCGGGTTTGGCATTTTTGTTATGGGATCGGCCGATGCCCTTCGGGTGACCCCCTCTTCCCCAGAGGATGTTGTGGTTTGCATTGGCAAACCAAGGTTTGGCGCCGACTTAAATGTTGAAGGTGATGATGAAATCGCAGATTATAAAGACCTTAAAACACTGATCGGCTTAGATCAAGTGAATGAAATCATTCCCTGCGGTTCAAAAGGAATTTTATATGAAGCACAAAATCTGGCTTCGATTCACGGCTTACAATTTTACCCGGAAGTAACAGACCTTGACCTTATCGGGTCTTCCGGACCTGCAACCACAGTGATTGCCAGTGTCAGGCCAAGTCTTATTACTAAACTCTCGTCGATTTTCGGAAATAAAATGACAATTATTGGCCAACTAAAAAAATAAAAAAAGACCTCCTGGTATAGGGAGGTCTCTTTTTAAAGGGGAGGGGAACTATTTTATATCCTTTCCAGATGTCACAATATCCAGAAAGAATTTAAAACCTAGGGTTTGAATATCAAGGTTATAATACTTGATACATTCATACTTTGATGTTTACTACTTTTAAAATCATTTTTCACCAATGATTTTTCTTCTTTTATTTCATTCGCCAATATTTCTTCTGTTTTATCAGAGGTTTCATTACATTCAGGCACCTTAATAAATCGGTTCACCAGAAAGGCAACGATCACACCAAATCCAGTTTCTAAAAGACGGAGAAACGACAATGTATAACTACCCAAGTCTTGGGGATAAGTTGTCATGAGACTAATAAAAACCACACAACAAATGATAATTGCACCTGATCTCTTGAGATTATTACAAAGGTAAATTAACCCTGCTGTACCCAATGGAATAATTGCAATATATGCCAAATTAAAAGGAATCATCTTGCATATAAAAATTCCCAGTATGCCTGCAACCGCACCAATGATGGTTCCCAAAATGCGATCCCATCCTGCTTTCACAGAATTTTCGATACTGTTTCCCATACACACTAAGGCTGCCACAGCGGCAAACATAGGATTAAATTGGGGCCCCATGATGGCAAAAACCACCACACAAATGAATACAGCGAGCGCAGTTTTTATGTTTCTCATGCCAATGGGTGGCAGATGACATAATTTCATGATATTTTTCGCTCCACTTTCCATTAATAGTTTTTCAATCGTGACCACCAGTAAATTTTTATTTTTGGTGTCACAAGCTTCTTAATTTCAGTATACTCTCATTAGAAATTATGTCAACACCCTAGTCAGTTTCCTTAAAATGAAACGCTTTTCAAAGGTTTATTCTTAAAATTTGTTACTTATTTTTTAAGGTTTTTGCCTGCCGTATCTCACCCATGGCTGTTCGTTTTTCGCGGACAGAGGTTAATCGATTGATCAATTCCGTTTTTTCTTCATCTTTTATCATTGCTTTCATGCTGTCCAGGCTCGCCTCAAATTTCTCTATTTGACTAAGCAAGTTTTTACGATTACACATAAAGAGTTCTGTCCACATGGGTGCATTAATCATGGCAATGCGTGTCAGGTCCCCAAAGCTTCCGCCCTCAAAATCAGTAATGGAAAGATCATCCTCACAGTCCACCAGAGCCGCGGCAATCACGTGACAGAGCTGGGATGTAAAAGCGATTTTTTCATCATGAATATCACAGGTTGTTTCAACAATATGATTGAAACCCAGGGCCATCACAATTTCTCGAATGAACTCAATGTTTTCCGGTTGGTTGGATGGCAAGAGGGTCAGAATGTAATTCCGGTTTTTAAAGATGCTGTCGTCAGCGCCTCCATAGCCTTCTTTTTCACTGCCTGCCATGGGATGTCCCGGAATAAAATCAATGTCTTTTCTCAACAGATTACCAAGGTTATTCACAATAACCCCTTTTACTCCGGTAATATCCGTAACGATGGCACCAGGCTTAAAGTCTTCCATATACAAGGCCATAAAGGCTAAGGCATCCATTGGGCTTAAACAAACGAACACTAAATCGCACTGTATCAGCATTTTTTGTAATCCCTGAGAATCGGTTACCCCTTCATTAATGACATTCTGACTGAGTGCTTTTTCAATAACCATGGGATTAATATCATAACCCAATATTTTCCTGGGTCCTTGTTTCCTGAGTCCCATGGCCAGTGCACCGCCCATGAGACCCAGGCCAATAAATCCTACAATAGCATCTTTTAATTTTTTCATTACATGACCTTATTTTCAAATTCAGCGTATTTTTTCAAAGTAATCATGATCTTATCGAATTGTTCCGGTGTTATGGACTGTTCTCCATCACAAAGTGCCTCCTCCGGATTATTGTGTACTTCGATCATAACCCCATCAGCACCAACTGCAATGGCTGCTTTTGATAGAGCTTCCACGGTCCAGGAAAGGCCGGTGGCATGACTGGGATCAACAATAATCGGTAAATGACTTTTTCTTTTTAATACCGGAATACAGCTGAGGTCCAAGGTATTTCGGGTGGCGGTTTCAAAGGTTCGGATGCCGCGTTCGCATAAAATGACCTTATCATTTCCTTCCTTCATAATATACTCTGCTGACATCAGAAATTCACTCATGGTCGCTGACATACCCCGTTTCAGTAAAATAGGCTTGTCGATTTTTCCAAGCTCTTTTAGTAAAATGAAGTTTTGCATATTTCTTGCCCCAACCTGAATAATATCCACATCTTCAAAGGCCGGGAGCTGTTCTAATGACATCAGTTCACTGACAATGGGAAGACCTGTTGCCTTACGCGCAATCTTTAACAGATCCAAACCTTCGTAACCTAATCCCTGAAAAGAATATGGTGAGGTACGGGGTTTGAAAGCACCGCCGCGAAGGAATGTGGCGCCGGATTTTTTAATACTTTTAGCAATGGTTAGGATTTGTTCCTCACTTTCCACTGAGCATGGTCCTGCGAACACACTGATGGTCCCTTCTCCGATTTTTCGACCTTTAACATCAATGATGGTGTCATCAGGATGGAAGAGACGATTGGCTTTCTTATATGGTTCCTGAACCCGTAAAACATCCTTAACAATACGGCTGGAACGAATCTTTTCCACATCAACCAGAGTTGTATCCCCTACAATTCCTAGGATTGTATGATCAACACCTCTTGAGAAATGAATCTTAAGGCCTTGAGTTTCAATCATTTTTATTAACCTCTGGATTTCCTCTTCTTTTGTATTTGGCTTAACAACAACAATCATTTCTATCCTCCATTATTATGACTCTATGGCCATTTTTTTATTCGCTTTTTTATTTTTATTTTCTGTGCACTAATAAATAAAAATAAAAAAAGGAGGCTTCCTTGGAAGCCTCCTAAAAAATCAAATTTCACAAAATACAAAAATGTATTTTCTAAAAAATTTCATGGGTTTAGACTCTTAAAGGAACTTAATTGATGGCATGTAAAATAACCAAAGCTAAAAAACCAATAACTTTGGTTGATAAAATAATATGCATTTAAGTTACTTCTTAAATCCTTCATGATATCCCCTTCAAAATACTTTTGTGGCTTCTCCGCCACATTGTATCATTAACACTTTGTATTGTTAATATTGTAGCTCTAATATTTACAAATGTCAAATGAAAAATTATCCATTTTACCTTAAACCTTTATTTAGGTCAGGTACTTTCAAAACTAAGCTATTAATAAAAAATGCTCTGCTAATTTCGAGTATGATAAATCCATTGATGAAAAATATAATTAACTTAATCCCTTTAGACAACCATTGACAACCCTTTATCATTGTGATATCGTACTTATAATTCCTACTGGAATGATATGTGATATAATAGGTTAATTTTAAAGAAAAAGAGGATAAAATAAATGAAAACACCACTGAAATTTGAAACACTCCAACTCCATGGCGGTCAAACGCCGGATCCTACCACCCACGCAATGGCAGTGCCAATTTATCAAACCACTTCTTACGTTTTTGACAATAGTGAACATGCCCAACGGCTCTTTGGTTTAGAAGAACCAGGTAATATTTATACCCGTATTATGAATCCCACCACCAATGTTCTGGAAGAGCGGATGGCACTTCTTGAAGGCGGCGTTGGTGCCCTGGCATTTGCCTCGGGTTCTGCTGCCATTACCGCTGCCTTTCTTAACATTGCCGGGGCAGGTGATGAACTGGTGTCTGCCTCTACCCTATATGGTGGCACCTTTAATCTTTTGAATACGACCCTACCTCGCCTGGGCATTAAAACAACCTTTGTCAATCCTGATGATCCTGGAAATTTTGAAAAGGCCATTAATGAAAATACCAAGGCCCTTTATATTGAATCCCTTGGGAACCCGGCTATTAACATTGTGGATGTCAAAGCTGTAGCGGCCATTGCCCATGCCCATGGAATCCCACTTATAGTGGATAACACCTTTGCCACTCCCTACCTTTTCAGGCCCTTGGATTACGGCGCGGATATTGTTGTTTATTCTGCCACGAAATTCATTGGCGGTCATGGCACCACCATTGGTGGGATCATTGTGGATGGCGGTAATTTTGACTGGGCAGCCAGCGGTAAATTCCCAGTCTTCACCACCCCGGATCCAAGCTATCATGGCATTAACTATGCCACAGATATTGGAGCAGCTGCTTTCATTATTAAAGCTCGGGTTCAACTCCTCCGGGATACCGGCGCCTGTATCAGCCCATTTAATGCTTTTCTCCTTTTGCAGGGTTTGGAAACTTTGTCCCTGCGACTGGATCGCCATGTTGAAAACGCCAAAAATGTTGTTGCTTTTTTAAGCATTCATCCCCAAGTGACCTGGGTAAATTACCCTTCCCTTCCGGGCAACCCTTACAAAGCCTTATCCGATGAATATTTCAAAAAAGGTCCTGGATCTATTTTCACCTTTGGAATTAAAGGCGGCCTTGATACTGCCCGAAAATTCATTGACAGCCTCGAGCTTTTTACCCATTTGGCCAATGTGGCCGATGCTAAATCTCTGGTTATTCATCCAGCCACCACCACCCATCAACAGCTTTCCGGCGATGAGCTTATTGCCGCAGGTATTACCGAGGATATGATTCGCTTATCCATTGGCCTGGAACACATTGATGATATTCTGGCTGATTTAGATCAGGCTTTGACTAAAGCGGTTTAATTTTTTAAATCCGACACTTTATAAACTAGTATATAATTGCGAAATGCGATAAGTAACTTTGTCTGTTTCGATAAGCAATTTTGTAGCGTTTTAGGCGAACAGTTCGGAGAACTGTACGACGTAAAGCGGAAAAATTGTTTCATCGAAACAGACAGAGTCCCAATTAATTTTTGTTTATTAAATTTCGTAATTGCCTATGCAAACTAAAACTTCGAGGTGAAAACTATGCCCATAAAAATACCCAATGACTTGCCTGCAAGTCAAATTCTGACTAAAGAAAACATTTTTGTAATGGATGCAGCCCGGGCCAGTCATCAGGACATCCGTCCTTTAAAAATCGCCATATTAAATCTCATGCCTACAAAAATATCAACTGAAACCCAGCTTTTGCGCTTACTTGGAAATAGTCCCCTGCAAATTGAAGTGACCTTACTTCAAACAAAAACCCATGAAAGCAAAAACACCTCTGCTGAGCATTTAGGTTCTTTCTACTCCTATTTCGAGGATGTCCGAGACCAGCGCTTTGATGGCCTGATCATTACCGGAGCTCCCATTGAAACTCTGGATTTTGAAGAAGTGGACTATTGGGAAGAACTGATTGACATTATGGAATGGAGCAAAAAAAATGTCTTCTCTACCTTGCATATTTGCTGGGGTGCCCAGGCAGGACTATACCATCATTACGGCATTCCCAAATATTTGCTTCCAAAAAAAACATTTGGAGTCTTTGAACATCACTTAGAGAAAAATTTTGTAAAGCTCTTCCGAGGATTTGATGATGTTTTTTACGTTCCCCATTCCCGTCATACGGGAATTCATCGTGATCCCATTGATGCCCACCCGGATTTGGAGCTCATGGCGTCTTCCGAGGAGGCCGGTGTTTATATTGTAACAGCTCGAAATGGCCGACAAATCTTTGTTACCGGCCACAGTGAGTATGACCCGGAAACACTCAAAGGCGAATATGAACGGGATACTGCAATGGGCAAATCCATTAATATTCCAAACAACTATTATCCTGACGATGATCCCACCCAGCCGCCAATTGTTCGCTGGCGGGGACATGCCAATCTTTTGTTTACTAATTGGCTTAATTATTACGTTTACCAGGAAACGCCTTATGAACTTTCAAAAGCTGAATTTTAACATAAAAAGAACCCATAAACTTTTGCTACCATGACAAAGTTTATGGGTTCTTTTAAAGGTGGTAATACTTATATATCTTTAATCTAATCAGTAAACTTTAATAGGAGTAAAAGTTACTGCTAGATAAGATAGTTTTTCTTGCAATCATCTTTTCCGTAAACGCCCCATTTTTCTAATGCGACACCCAGTTCTTCGTGTTCTCTTCCGGCTTCTTCTAAATCTACGCCATTCATGCAGGCATCAATAGCTTGTCTAAAGGCAATCGCACCTTTTGTAGGGCCTTGTGGGTGACCATGAATCGCTGCGCCAACACCCAGTAAACAGTCGTTTCCGGTTTTGTCAAGAATAACAGGAATCAAACCCTCAACAACTCCGCCGCCCATAAATGGCACTGAAGTATTCATGTCATATAAATCGCCTGTACAGGCAATAACTCTGGAAATATATTTGTTTTCAAGATTATCAAATTTACCCCATGGAGCTTCAATTAAGATGATGTCTGCGCCGCACATCCGTGTTAATTTTGTCAACACTACTGAGCTTACACCTTGATATTTGGATACTGACTGAGCTCCGCCGTAACAGCAATGTGCTAAAATCGGAACATTGATTCTTGGATCTTCCGCCAAGTCTCTGAGTGCTGATAAACCAATTCCAAAGACGTCTACCATGATACCATTAGCACCTGCTGCAATAGCTCGTAATGCATTATCTTTAAGTCTTGAAATTTCATCTGTGATATTAACAGTATAAATTGTTTTTTCGCCTTTAACAGCATCTGCTTTTGCAGCAGCAGCCATATTCAATTTTACTCTGTCTTCAAGTTTGTTAAATGCTCTGTCTCCGCCGATTAATTCATCATCTTTAATGATATCAACACCACCGACAGCAGCATCATAAAATAATTTTGCGCCAACTTCTGGTGAGTACCCGGTGCAAGGTTTAATCATGTTATTTAATAAAGGTCTGTCATAAACACCTAAAATATCTCTGATTCCTTTAATACCAAATTTTGGTCCTTTGAATTTTTTTACAAAGTTTTTAGGGAAATCAACATCTAAAAGTTTTAAGTAAGGCATTGCCGTAATATTCCCTGTGACGGTAGCAAAGAATAATGGTAGATTATCATCAACATTTACTACTGGAAAACCGATTCTCATGATAAAGAATCTCATTTCACCTTCAGGTAGAGTTTTATCAAGATCCATTTTTAATTCAAAGTCTGGTACTTCGTATACACCGATTGTTTTGGCTGCATATTTTTCTCTTATTTCATCTGTTTCACCGGCAACGTCTGCCCATGAACCGGTTGTTTGTTCAATACCAATACTTGCTGCTTTTAAAATAGGGTCTTCATCTTTTTCCGCTCCAACCAAATAAGTTGCAACGATCAAGTTTTCAATATCTGCGCCTTCATAAAGCTTGTTCAATACATTACTATACAATCTGTTCATTTTTTTCCTCCATTATTTTTATGTGTTTTTTTTCGTGTTTCACAATTTTTCGGTCAAATTCTTCTGGATATATGGCAATAAATCGTATCCTTAAAACCATTGTAATCCCCAGTAGAATTATTATCAATATGGAAAATATTTTCACACAGACTTTTATTTGATGGCTGCATGAAACCAGAATACCTTAACAGAATCTGAATTTTCGTCTCTTTTTATAGTATGTTCTACTCCCGCTGGAACGATAAATGCTGTTTCCGGCTCTAGCTTGAATTCTTCATCTCCAACCTTTGCCCACCCGGTTCCGTCTAAAACCAGAAAGCCTTCCTGGTCCTCATGAGCTTGAGAATTCGGATATTCTGTTTTTATATGACGACTTATCCCAGTTTTACATCCGGCGACACAGCCATTCTCTTCATTGACTAAATATTGGCTTATATAGTCCGGTCTTTGGGTTTCCTTAACATCTTTCAAGCGTACGTAATACTTCATATTTGGCTCCTTCTTTAACTAAGAAACTTTTTGAATATTTCGAGTACATACTAAATCCACGCCTGTTCCGGCAAGATCCGACAGTACAACATCGCCAACCTTGACTGGGGATTCAATTTCTAATTTGCTGATCACTTTCATGATCTCAAATATTTTTTCTTTATTCACAGGTTCCTTGGTCTTAACAGGCACAAAAGGCAAATAACCCGATTTTAGTTTAACCGTGGTTGTGATGATTCTTTTTGGTTGGACAAACTCGTTTTCAGCATATTCCAGACCTATTTTACAATTATAGTCACAAATCTCATTAATTGTTTTCCCGGTGTGCTTTATTGTCAGAGCACAGCCTTTAGGGCAACCAATACAAATTATTTTTTTTTCTTCCATGGCTTTTCTACCCCCTTTTTTATTGTGGTTGTTCCTTAGAAATTGAAATATCTATTGAAGAAGTGTCCTTGGTCACAAACTTTCTAGGCAAATTAAAGGTGACCATGGTTCCTGGTTCAACAATTGATTTTGAAAGTGATAATAATGTATGATCAAAATTATCTTTGACGATTAACTTAACATCTTCATCGGGATTTTTCACCCGCAGGAAAAATTTAACCACTTTACCTTGGTTATTTAAGGCATCAATTCGCTGTGGCACAACATATCCAATGTTTTTATCATGGGTAATTTCAACAACTTTTTCTTCTTTGTTCATTTCATTATTGATAAAAGCCGCGGCTGCTTTACCTGCAATTTCAGCCTCTTGTGTCACATTATCAACAAGGTCATGGACATGGAGTACATTTCCGCAAGCAAATACCCAGGGGATATTTGTGATGCGTTTTTCATTAACAACAGGGCCTTTGGTGACTTTGTCCATTTCGCATCCCAGATTATTGGATAATTCATTTTCCGGTATTAATCCTACTGAAAGCAGAAGGGTATCACAACTTACATACTGCTCTGTTCCTTCGATGGGTTTAAGATTCTTGTCAACCTCTGCAATGGTCACCCCTTCCAGTCTTTCTTTTCCATGAATCTCAATGATTGAATGACTTAGCAGCAGCGGAATACCGTAATCATCAAGGCATTGTACTTTGTTACGAATTAACCCTGTTGAATAGGGCATGAGCTCAATAACCCCTTTAACATTGACCCCTTCCAAAGTTAACCGTCTCGCCATAATGAGTCCGATATCTCCGGATCCTAATATCACAACTTCTTTTCCGGGAATATATCCTTCAAGATTAACATAGCTTTGAGCGGTGCCAGCAGTCATAATTCCTGCTGGGCGGGTACCGGGTATGGTAATTGCTCCACGGGTTCGTTCTCTGCAACCCATTGCTAATATAACCGCCTTTGTTTCTACTGCAAACATGCCATCTTTTCTATTAACACCAATAATCTGCTGTCCTTCTAATATTTCCATGACCATGGTCCCTAATTTTACATCGATATCAGAATTTTCAACTTCTGCAATAAACCGGCTGGCATATTCTGGTCCCGTCAATTCTTCTTTGAAATATTGGAGACCAAATCCGTTATGGATGCATTGATTCAAAATCCCGCCTAAATAAGGGGCTCTTTCACAGATGAGTATTTTTTTTACCCCGTTTTTTCTTGCTTCTAAGGCTGCTGCAAGTCCTGCAGGACCTCCACCGACAACGACTAAATCATATACTAATTTTTTCATGATTTCTATCTCCTTCTTCTAGAGATAATTCCTTATTTTTAAAAGCCAATACAAAGGATTTATTCCCTTTTTGCGTCACTTCAAGTGGGGAGATTTGCAACTCTTTACTTAAAATATTCAGAACTTTGGGTCCGCAGAAGCCGCCTTGACAACGTCCCATACCTGCTCTGACCCTTCGTTTAATGGCATCCATATTGGTTGCTGGAATGGGTCTGTGAATTGCGTTTATTATTTCGCCCTTACTTACAGACTCACAGCGACAGACAATTTCGCCAAAATCCGGATTTTTTTCAATTAGATCCGTTCTTTCTTCATAGGATAAATCCGCCAGGGCCACAGGGGCCTGTCGTCCTTTTTCATAGTTTGCTTTTGGAGAAAAATCTAAATCAACATCTAATTCTCTCACTAATCCTTCAACCATAATCGCTATGGCCGGTGCTGAAGTTAACCCGGGTGATTGTATGCCTGCAACATTAATAAATCCTTTGACTGTTTTAGCCGGTTCGATAATAAAGTCTTCACTTGTGCTTGCTGCTCTTAATCCCGTGAATGTCGTAATAACATCGCCCATTCTAGGAAGTTCTGGGAATAAATGTGAAATTGCATTTATGTAAATTTCATTCAATGCTTTTGATGTGGTTCCTAAATCTGTTTTATCATCAATGATCTCTGCGTTGGAACCAGCTAATATATTACCGTCAATGGTTGGCACAATAATCATACCCTTGGAAACCTTTGTCGGTGCTGAATAAATTGGGTAGGTTAATATCTTTCCCCATTTTTTATCATACAGGAAATATTGGCCTTTTCTTGGTTTAATATCAAAATCAATTTCTTCAACCATACTGGCTATTTTATCTGCATATAAGCCTGCAGCATTTATGATAACTTTGGCTTCTATATCGCCTTTGTTAGTTTTAACACCTTTAGCGGTTTTATTTTCAATTATAATATCTAGAACTTCTGTTTCCAGCATCACCTTTGTCCCGTTAAGCACTGCATTTTCAGCAAGAGCAACGGTGTATTCAAAGGGATTAATAATGCCAGTTTCTGGCTCGAATAGTCCATATTTGGCTTCTGGGTTTAAATGCGGTTCCATTTCATGGAGTTCTTTTTGGTTAAGCAGTTTCATTCCTTTAATGCCATTTTTAGTGCCATTTTCAAAGGTTTTTTTCATTTTCTCTAAATCAGTTTCGTCGAATCCAACGGTTATTGAGCCCAATGGCTTTACATATCCTACGCTAAGATCATCGCATAATTCCTTGATCACTTTGTTTGCTTCTAAGGCTAACTTACCCTTTAATTTTTCTCCATCAATATTAAACCCACTATGAATCATAGCAGAGTTTGCCTTGCTGGTTCCCATGCAAACATCACTCGCTTTTTCAACCAAGATAATATCCATATTATACTTCGCCAGCTGATGTGCAATGGAAGCTCCAATGACCCCACCACCAATTATTAAAACATCTGTTTTCATGGTGTTCCTCCATATTCAATTTATTTAATTGTTATGTATTTGGGTGCGCTTGCAAATCCTAATGAAAGCGCATCCAGAATAATTATTTTTATTTGCCGTTTAATCTATCGATCGTTGGCCCAGGAAAGAGTAGCTTTCATTGCACGTTTCCAACCCTTATACAGATCTTCGCGTCTTGCTTCGTCCATATGTGGTTTGAACATTCTATCAACCGTTCTCTTTTGAACAATTTCTTCCTGGTCTTTCCAGAATCCAACGGCTAAACCCGCTAGGTATGCGGCTCCTGCAGCAGTTGTTTCAGTATTATCAGGTCTTTCAACATCGACATTAACGATATCTGCGGTAAATTGCATTAATAAGTTATTATTACATGCGCCTCCATCCACTTTCAATATGGATAATCTTTCGCCTAGGTCTTGAGCAAAGGCATCAAACATATCTCTTGTTTGATAACTTAAGGATTCCAGAGTTGCTCGAATAATATTATTCTTTGTGGTTCCTCTTTCAATCCCAAATACCGTTGCTCTGGCGTAAGAATTCCAATAGGGAGCGCCTAAACCGGTAAATGCTGGAATAACATAGACGCCGCAATTGCTGTCTTTAACTTTTAAAGCGAAATATTCAGAATCTGGTGATTCATCAAGCATATCCATTTCATCACGTAACCATTGAATGGCTGAACCTGCTGAAAAAACAACGGCTTCTAAAAGGTATTCTACTTTTCCATTAATTCCCCACCCGATGGTTGTGATCAATCCGTTGTTTGATAAAAATGGTTTTTCACCAATATTCATTGTCATCACTCCGGCAGTACCGTAAGTGAATTTTGCCATCCCTTTTTTGAAACAGCATTGACCAAATGTTGCTGCCTGTTGGTCACCTGCATCACCGGTGATGGGTATTGCTCGTTTAAATATTTTGGCAGTTTTACCAAAGAGGCCACTGCTTTCCTGAACTTTTGGTAACATACTAGCTGGTACATTCAATACTTTTAGTAATTCTTCATCCCATTTAAGGTCATGAATATTAAACATTAACGTTCTTGAAGCATTACTGTAATCTGTTGCATGGGTTTTCCCACCGGTAAGGTTCCACATAATCCAGGTATCAACATTTCCGAAAATCAGGTCTCCGTTTTCTGCCCGTTCACGCGCTCCGTCAACATTGTCAAGTACCCATTTTACTTTAGTTCCGGAGAAATATGAATCAATGAGTAATCCGGTTTTGTTTCTAACCATTGCTTCGTTTCCAGGATCCGCTGCTTTTAACTCATCACAATATTCTGCCGTTCTTCTATCCTGCCATACAATAGCATTATAAACGGGTTCTCCGGTATTTTTATCCCAGACAACCGTTGTTTCACGTTGGTTTGTAATACCGATGGCAATAATTTCTTCTTCTTTAATATTTGATTTTTTCATTGCTTTTTCGATGACTTCAATGGTAACTGCCCACATTTCCATGGGATCTTGTTCGACCCATCCTGAGTTTGGATAGAATTGGCTGAATTCTTTTGCAAATACACTCACAATATCCCCGTCATGATTAAAGAAAATTGCTCGAATACTGGTAGTCCCCTGATCAATACTTAAAATATACTCCTTCATCCGTTTTTACCACCTTTTTTTTATTAAAAATGCAATGGTTAGCATTTTTTTCATTTTAAGATTTTCTGGTTATTTTCATTTTCTTTTTCCGACAGCTCCATAATTGCCCGGCCAAGTGCATAATCTATAATAAGAACATCCACCAGTTTACCCTTTAAGGCCGAATAAATGGTGTGAGCTTTGCTTTCATCAGATGCAATGGTTATTTTCGTCTTAATTTTCTTAAACTTGTCTAAATCAATGGCGATGGTTCGATCTCTTAGCTCTCCGCCACATTCTTCCCCCGATTCATTGATAAACCTGAGGGCAATATCTCCATAAACATTTTCTGTCTTCAGATTAAAAAATTCATTTTCTGATAAATAATCCCGCCCCGCCAATACTGAATTTACTCTAGGATACATTGACCCAATGCCATTGATTGAAATTGTGACTTCATCAAACATATCAAAAACGACTTTGGTGTTCTTTTCATTTTTAATAAAATCTGCTATTCTTTTACTGCTCATTAATGCTTCGGTGAGAAGATAATACTGCCTTCCTCCGAAGGCCATGGCCATTCTTGATGTCAGAGTTCTCACATCCAATTCATGATCACAGAATGCGATGCTCCCATGGAGGGTGACAAATGCTGCATCAACTTTTTGACATGGATTTAAATAATGGATCAAATAGTACATGGTGGAACCCCAAGTGATGCCCAATACATCATCTTTAGTAATAATTCTCTGCAAATACCTGGCACCTTCAAGGGCTACCAGTTTCTTAACCGCTTCAGCTGTATTTTCTGAATTGTCCACATGATTAATAAAATCATTTGGTGCAATGATAACATCCTTTAATCCAAAGGTTTTAAGGAGCTTTTCCTCGAGATACATACACTCAATATAAGGATCTCTAATGACAAACTCTACAATTTTTTCTTCCCTTGCCTTTTTTATAAGCCGAGAAACAGTTGTTATTGATATATTCATCTTTGCTGCTATTTCAATTTGCGGGACATTTTTAATGTAGTATAGATAGGCTGCTTTCAAAATCGCAAAATTTGATTGATTATATACTTCAGGTTCCATAGTCACCCTTCTTTTTTCACTGCTTAATAAGCATTATTTTTAGTGGATATGCATGTATTTCATTTTAAGGATAAAGCAAAGTATACGTTTTCACATTCTTATGGAAAACCACACTTTTCATTATGTAATAGTTGTTTATGTGGTTATTATATGTCTCATATCATTTATTAACAATAGTGAAAATATTTTCATTACAACTTATTTGGGGTAAAAAAAAAACGCAGTATTCTAAACCTGCGTTTTTTTTGCAACTATTACTAATTGGATGCTTTCTTTTTTGATAATACTACTTTAAATTTCCAGCCGTTGTCTTTGGCTGCGGATTTAACAATCTGATTGATTTTTCCTAAATCAAAATCAAATTCATAGGCTTTCCCATCTGTTGTATATTGGACAGACCTTACCTTTCTTGATAGAGTAAGTCCACTTTGTGAATAACTATCTTTGCTAAACCCAAACGAAAATCCGCTTTTAATTTCCTTGGTTGCTTCCCAAAAATAAACGGTTTTATCTTTTTCGTTGAACAATATGGAATTCTCATAGTGAATTTTTATTTTTCCTGTTGGAAATTTTGTATCCAACAATTCCTGGTCTACTGTAATATCTGCAGCGCCACCTAATTCTCGAACAAGGCCAATAGCCTTATACTGTTCTGCAATACTCTTAATTATTTCATTTTTTTCCAATTTTATTATCTCCTTTACCTGGATAATTTTATTGAACTTGAAATTCGGTCACCGTATCCGGATCAGCCCGGTCATCAATATAGATTTCCACCGAATACTTGCCTGATTGGGTTGTCATTTCAGGTGGCAGATTACTATAAATCGGTGCATCAGTAACGCCTTCATTTCCAATGGTCACACTATCGAGTATACGGCCATTACCATACCATACAAAGGTAATGGATGTATCAACCGGAGCCTTATTCAAATCAGCGGTAACGTAGACCATGGTATTTACTGGGAATCTCGTTACGTTATTAATAGGCGAATAGTTTGCATCAATCCCCGTTGTCATCTGAGCATTTGTGATACTGGCCGTCGAATTAGCAATAACGAATTCGGTCACCGTATCCGGATCCTTCCGGTCATCAACATAGATTTCCACCGAATAGTTTCCTGAATAAGCTGTCATTGTTGCCGGCAGATAACTATAAATAGGTGCATCGCTGACGTTATCATTATTAATGGTAACCCGATCAAGTTCCTGTTTATCGGCATACCATACAAAGGTAATGGATGTGTTATCCGGGGCATTGTGGAGTTCCGCTGTAATATAGGGGACTGAATCCAATGGGAATACTTTCACATTGTCAATGGGCAATGAGTTTGCATCAATTCCGTTCGTCATCACCGGGTTAGTAATGTTAGCTGTCGAACTGCTGCAGCTTGCACCCATAAACAATACTGAAAGCATTAGAATGGAAATCAACAATACATAAAAGCTTATTTTCCGTTTTTTCATGTTCTTTCCTCCTAATATTCAAGACAGTAGTTTTTAGATTATTTTGATAAACATTGACAATATTTAAATACCCTTTCAAAAGGCATTTAAACGTTCTCATTTACAAAAAAAGATGCAGTTTTCCAGATTCAATAAAATTAGTTCTGTGATCCTAAATCACGCCCCTTTAATTCCTTCATCACATCAAAATACCGATAAGTGATTGTTTCGATCAGTCCAATGATATCATCGACTGATTCCATTTCATCACGTTTCATAATTAATGCATCCGCAATGAGCAAAGAAAGACGCCTTGCACAGTTACGGCTGACAGGATTTTGTAAAACATCAAAATCCGGTAATGAAACAATGCCCCCGACCCGGCTCACAATCTGACAGCCGGTAAATCCACAAACTTCTTTAATGTAATTCTGGAGAATGTATTCCCGATACTCGGTATACTCACGATACATTGGTTTTGCATCCTTGTCCCAGCACTCACAATAAATGCGTTGGTATTCATTAATCATTTCTCGGATATATCCTAAAATTTCCTTCCGATAGGCTTTCCGGGATTCTTTAGTGCCTTCGGGATGATGATACCAGGCAATGTATTCATAAATAAGATTGCCAGCAAGATAACCGGTATCGGAAGATAGTGGTCCCATAAAAGGATATTCCATATCAATGATTTTCATTTCATTTTCATCAATCATGATGTTTGAAGTGTGAAGATCTCCGTGGACAAGACATTCGCTTTTCTTCATAAAAATACCACGAAGTTTTAATAATTCAACTCTCAGTTCCCGCTTATCCCATAATAAATCGCTCATGGCAATGTGATTGGGATCGCCTCCGGATGTTCGATGAAGGGATTCATCAATAAAAGACTCTCTTAAAAAAAGAATGGTTTCCATGATGACGCGCATTTCCGGGTTCATAAATTTAGATTCAAGGGCTTTATGGGCGATCTGATCAAGGTATATTTCTGAAGTATAAAAATTTGATTTGGCAATAAATTCACCAATTTGTCTGGGAAATTGGGGGAAAGATTTGCCCTTGGTTAATTCGAAACGCATGATTTTCAATCGACCGCAATCCTCATAGATAAAAAGATTATTTGTTGGGTCAACATGAAACATTTCTGGTAAATATTCCGGGGTAATCGCCGTTCGCAGCTTAATAATTTCAGATTCTATCTGGTTACGACGGGTTGTTAATGGTGCTGCTTCACCAAATATTTTCAGGTAAGGTTTTGCCTGTTTTAATATGACTGATTTTCCGGTTTCGTCCCAAATACGATATACGTGATTAACAAAGCCATCCCCATCATCTTCTCCCCCACCGACTTCGTAAACATCCAAGGTTGCATCTTCAGGGAAAATCGTGGTGGCTGTTTTTATATATTCAAGTACTTTTTTTGGAGTTAAGTCTTTATAAGACATGATCTACCTCACCTATTTCTTCTCAATATTCATGATTAGTGCTGCTATTGTACCACCAATACAATTGAAAATAAATGAACTAATTATTTCATCAATAGGAATATTTTGCTCTGGTATCCTGATTTTTAAATCTTCAACCGATCATAGGCATCAAATGCGGTTTTACGTGTTAACAAAATGGAGAGATGAATACTGAAATAGCGTGAAATTAAAATTGCTGCCATAATGACGATTTGATAGACAATGGCGGTCATGGGCATTGAACCACCCAGAATCTGACCAGTCATCATCCCCGGAAGAGACACTAACCCGATGGTTTCAGTCGATGCAATCATCGGATTCAGACAGGCAATGACGGCTTCTTTATACCAGGGTAAGGTAGCTTCCCACTGATTGGCTGAAAGTCCCAGTCGATAGAAATATTGACGTTCATTTTTTCTTAAACCATTGTAAAAGGAATTTACCCCGATAATATTTCCACTTAGGCTATTGCCTAGAAGCATTCCCATTAACGGAATATAATACTGAGCGTCAAAAATATTATCAAGCCCAATGACAAACTGGTTAATGAATAGAATCATCACAATATTTGGAATTCCAAAGCCCAATAAAATGGGTAAAAATTGATTTTTAATGGTGAGTCCACATGTTTTTACAGTGGAAAGTGCAGCAGCTACAATCATAAAGAGGATATAGGCGGTATTAATCCAGGGGTTATTAAACAGAAAAATATACTGGAGAAAAAAACCAACCATTATCAGTTGGATGGTCATTCTAAACAAAGCATAAATGAGTCGCTTATTCAGGGGAATCTTCATTTTATAGTTGATGATCACAATGGGTATCATAAACAGGATTAAATAAAACGGGGTATAAAAGGGTATTTGTTCAACGCCCATTACCAAATCACCTCCCGGAGTCCGACATTTCGATAAATGTCATCGTGAGACACAATCAGTATGGTCTTTTCATAGGTTAGAATCAAATCGACGATTTTCTCCTTAAGTGCCTCATCGAGACCGGTTGTGATTTCATCAAGAATCCAAATCTCACGGTCTAAAAGAATTCCCATAATCAGAGCCAATCGTTGGCGTTCTCCGCCGGAAAGGCAGTCCACGGTTTTTTCTAGGGTATCTGATGCCAGACAAAATTCACTGAGCCATTTGACTAAAACTTCCTTATGATAGCTCAGATGCCGATTCGCCTGGTAACTAAAAACTTCTTCAAAAACGTGGTTGACACTCCCTCCGGGAATGTCTGCATCCTGGCTGACATAGGTGATATTCTTCCGAATGTCATTCATGGTTTCCCCAGACAATCTTATTCCTTCAACAATAATCTCCCCGGCATCAGGAACAATAAAACCCATGAGCATTTTTACCAAAGTCGTTTTTCCTGTGCCTGACGGGGCTAAAAAAAGAACCTTTTCGTTTTTTTCAATGGTGAGATTGAATTTTGAAAAAAGGGTTCTTTCATTAAATTTTAAGTCTATGTTTTTGTATTCAATAAAAGCCATATCTTTACCTTTCGTTTCAAAACTACGTTAAAAAGGGCTTTTTCCATCATTATATTTTAATTAAATCACCATCTATCTGATTGTGCGCTTCACATTAGAATGGCGTTGCCTTTCTAATGTGAAGCGCACAATTATCTATAATATTCTTTAAAATAGATTTATCGCCATGAAATTTCCGCTTTTTTTCGAGGCACTGTTCTTTGATACTTAACATCAGGATAACCCATCACTAAACAGGCGATGACTTCTTTGGTATCTTCAATCCCTAAAAATTCTTTGATTTTCGGGTTTTTCATTGCCGCTCTCACAAAAAAGCCACTATAAAACATGCCCAAGCCCTCTGCATGTGTCATAAGCTCCATTGACGAAGCTGCCAAGCCTCCGTCAATGGGTGAATCTGAAACCACTAAAACAATGGCTGCGGCCTTAAAAAAAAGGTTTGTCGGTAATTCAGGATTCTCCAAAAATTCCTCATACATTTTCATCCAGCGCCTGGCGTAAAACTTAAATAGAACGTTTTTATTGGTTTTGTCTTCTAAAATATTATTTCCCAGCTGATTTAAGCTTTCCAGGGCAAGACCGGTGAGCTTGGGAATATCATTTTGCACCACAATGTAGGACACCGGCTGACGATTACTCCCTGTGGGTGTAAATCTCCCTGCTTCAATAATGTGTTCAATCTTTTCCTTCTCAATGGGTTGATCTTTGAATCGGCGAACAGCACGCCTGAATTTTATAAAGTTCAGGAGGGTTTCTGCTGGAATATCGAAAGTATTGGCATCATACTCCTTCACCTCTGCCATATCATAATCAGTCATACTGGCTGCATTAACCGGACAAATAGCAATGCAATGTCCACATTTAATACAGGTGGTATTCGTTGCCTGGGCCTTTTCATCTTTCATTACTAAGTCCCTGGGAAAACAGTCTTTCACACATTCCTTACAACCAATGCATTTTTCCTGATTTATATTAATCATTTTTTCACGCTCCCTCTTCATTTTTGATCAATTAAATGATTATCCGATAATTAAGAAATATCCCAGTACAATGATCCCCAAAACAATTCTGTACCAGCCAAAAATTTTAAAGTCATGCTTTTTAATATATGTCATTAAAAACTTAATGGCAAAAACCGAGGTAACAAAAGCAGTAATCATTCCGGTGAGCAAAATAAAGACTTCCCAACCAGTGAACACCATTCCAAATTTTACAAGTTTTAATATACTTGCTCCAAACATAATGGGAATGGCCAGGAAAAATGTGAACTCAGCTGCAATGGTACGAGATGTCCCGACGATAATAGCACCAAGAATCGTTGCCCCGGAACGGGATGTTCCGGGAATCAGAGATAGCACTTGAAATATCCCAATAAATAATGCCGTTTTATAGGTGATCTCCGATAAACTTCTTATTTCCGGCATTTTGTTCTTTTTCCAATTTTCGATGACAATAAATAAAACACCATAGACAATCAGCATAATGGCTACGGTTTGATAATTATAGAAAACAGCCGTAATCGCGTCGTCAAATATTAAACCAATGACCGCCGCGGGTAAACAGGCTACAAGAATTTTTCCCCATAAAACAAAGGTTTTTTTCTTGATCATTATTTTTTTTTCTTTGTAGGAAAAAGGCAATAATTTTCGCCAATAAAGCAGGACCACAGCCATAATAGCGCCAAGTTGAATGACCACGAGAAACATTTTTATAAACTCAACGGACATACTAAGCTTTAAAAACTGATCCACTAAAATCATATGACCGGTGCTGCTAATGGGCAACCACTCGGTAATTCCTTCGACAATGCCAAGAATGATGGCTTTCAAAAATTCAATAAATCCCATATTTTTCTCCTCTTTTGTCTTCATTTTTCAGAAGATCCTTATGTCAACAGATAATAATACCCATTATCCTTTATTATAACGTAAAACTCTTACATCCAACTGTATTTAATCTTACTTTTTTATGACAAAAAATACAACTGATTTTATGATAATCTTATAAATTTATACCAATAGCCTAGAGCTATTTTTTAATGCTTTAAATCAAATGAAAGTTCAGCCAGTATACTTTGAATCCGCCATAAAAAAAAAGAGGAGACGCTCCTCTTTTTTTTTAGACTGGCAATACCCCTATCCATTGCCAATAGGGAATGAACAGAACAATGGCCAGTACCACACTGCCAAAGAAAACAAGCCCTGCTTTTTGCATATGCTTCACATTCCAACCGCCATCCTTTGTCACACATTCTGTGAGGGCAATCCATGGTTGTTGGTAACTCATGAAGAAAATGCCACCGCCAGCTGCGAAGACAAACAGCAAAATAATGGGATGAATTCCATAATTTTGATAGAGCATTGGCGTTGTGGTGGATAATAACGCCGCCGTTGTCCAACCCCAGGTAATGTCGAAAAATCGCAGGACAGTAAATAGAAGCATTAATCCCAAAACAAAAACCAATGGATTAATGGCTAAAGCATTGGTTACCGGGTCGATACTGCTGCTGATCCACCCGACGATACCGGCTTCAGTAAAAACTGCGGAAAGTCCCATAATCGCTCCAATGAAGATAATGATATCCCAACTAACCCCAGTTCCGATATCTGGAACTGTAATAATTTTAAAGAGCATCAAAAAAAACAGCCCGGCCAGCATAATAATATTTGAAGGCAGTCCGTGGAGCCATTGGGTTCCTAACCCTATAAAAACGCCGATTAGTACAATAAGTGTCGCTGTTTCCGACTTTGAAATTTTTCCCAAATCTTGATAAAAGCCTTTCATTTCATTCTTTGTAACAGATAGCTTTTCTTTAGGACGAAGCACGAAAAAAAGACCGATTAAAAAAACAATGGTAATAAAAATCCAGGGAAGGCACATGGTTTTCAACCAAATGTCTGGTGTGATCAGGGCTTGCATTTCAGTGGGTAAAAACCCGGTTAAAACTGGCCCGTTTAAGGAACCGGTATACCAACCAATTCCGATGAAAATAGCGGTAAACCAGGCAGCAATCACAATGAGTGATCGTCCCCGGGTTCCCTTTTCTAATTGGCAGGCATCAGCAACACTGACCGCCACAGCAGACAGTATGAGCATTCGCACCGTGCTGGAAGGGGTTAAAAATGAAAAGAGAATCCCGATGATGAACCACCCAATTAAAATCATTGGATAGGAGGGTTTGATTTTTTCTAAAACGAAAAAAGCGATGCGATTCCCTAAACCCGTTTTTCTAAGGGCAAAACCAAAGAACATGGCAGGAATAAGCAGCCACATAGAAGCACTTGAAAAGCCAGAGGTTACGGTTTTAATGGAAACACCAGCCACCACGCAACCGAAAATAATCACAATGGCACCTGCAAAATACGGAATATTTCCAGGCTTGAAAATCCAGAGCCCGAGGGCGCCAACAAGCGAACCAAGTACAATATGCCCAGACGGGCTTAACCCAACAAAGGGAATGAATACAGAAATGAACAGACCCACCAAAAAAAAAGCCAGACACCCTAAATAGGGTCCTGTTTTTAAATCAGAGATCTTAATGAACGAATTTTCAGACATTAATTTTTACCTCTTTCAACAGTAAGATTGCAGATTAATCAAAACTTCCCAAGCCATAATAATGGCTTGGCCATTATAGCTCTTTCTTACATTTTTTCTTGATTAATTTGTGTCTCCTATCGCCATACAAAGGGGATTTTTACTTTGTGTGGAATGGTTTTTACTAAAACCAAATGAAAAAAGCATTCCTCAAATAACACATCGTTTCTAAGTGACTCTTGCAAACCCAAAGATTTATATCAAATGGGTAAAGGTCAGCAATAAAATATGACAATGATTTCATTGCGTCTAAAGGCAATTTCCCAGCCTTTATAACGTTTCATATCCTAGTTACCTCGTGCTATTTAATTGTTACTATATTAACACATATCATTATCACTGAACAAGGGGAAAAAATCACAGTTTCACCCTTAACTCACTTTCAAAATATTTTTCGGGTATTCGATAATGTCATAAATCCTGTGGAAATCATTGACGGTTTCATGTTTTAAACTAATGTCTCACTTTGAACCTATTAATAAAACTCGACAATACCACTTTCAATATCGTATTTTCCGGAAATAATTTTTGCTTTTCCTTGGTCCACTAGGTTTTTTACCATATTACTACCCATGATCCGACGAACACTGTTATCAATATTAAACTTTTCACATTTTTCAACATCCTCTTCCCCAACAATCACAGGTATAATCTCATCTAATATCTTTTGAATGTAGCCTTTACCATGGCTTCCCATTGCGGCTTGAACAGCACCACAATGATTATGGCCCAGAACAAATATAATTTTCGCGCCCAGATATTGAACCCCATATTCAATGCTTCCTAATTCAAAACCCCCAATCACATGTCCTGCCGTTCGAATTACAAAAAGTTCCCCAATTCCAGCTGAAAATATATATTCCGCCGGCACCCTGGAATCTGAGCAGGTTACAATAACCGCATAGGGTTTTTGTCCATCCTGTGCCACCAATGGTTGAATAACCTTTGAAATGGCGCCATTTCTTTTAGCTTTAACGTAAGCTTCATTCCCTTGGATTAGTGCTTGCAATGAGCCTTCTATAGTATCCATAACTGTTTCATTTCTGTTCTTCTCCTATTCTATGGTTAATCGATAGGTATAGCCCTGTAATTCTTTGGCACCGTTATCCTTTGAAATAAAGGTTTTTTTCCCCTGATGTTCTGTTGCCAAGTATAAGTGACAGGTTGCAATCCCAATATCCACCTGATTCATTTTTTCGTAAATCAGTGCTTTAACCGGATTAATCTTCTTCTGGTAAATGTGAATTTTTCCAGCCTTTGAAACAAAAAACCAATTCTGGCTATTGGTTGCTGATGGTGCAAGGCGTGCACATTCAAGTCGATTATCCTGTCCACTTGAAATTTCAGATAAGGACTTCCTCTTAAATTCAGACATCTCTCGGAATGGACTGTCAATGGCCTTTCCAAAACAGAGAACAATAACAAACTCCAGATTTTTCTCCAATTTTTTCATTGGTTTTGCCATTCCCAGCCAGCATGAGCCAAGATCTTTACTTGCTAAAAATAAATTCATTTGCTGAAACATAAAACCCACATTCATAAGATAACCGTTCTTATTCTCACTTGAAATGATGAAATAATGAGGGGCCTTTACAGGCATAATATTTTTAACATTAGGTACAATCTCATATTCTATTTTAATATCCTCATAAAGTGGTGTCAAATTCTCAGCAAAATTTTCAATTTCTGACAGTGTCTCATCACATAATGGTGTCATATCGTATTTACGTGTGGACTTTCTTTTAAAAATGCTATCGTATAAATTCATTTTATTATCCCTTTCCTTAAAGTTTATTCACACTTATTATTAAGCTCTTTACGAAGAACTGCTTCCATAAATAATTCCGCAATTTCGGGATCAAACTGAGTACCTGAGCATCTTTTTATTTCAGCAATTGCTTCGACCTCACTTAATCCCATACGATAAGCTCGGTCACTGGTCATTGCATCATAAGCATCTGCAACCCCTACAATTCTTGCCTGAAGCGAAATTTCTTCCCCACTCAGTCCCTTTGGATACCCCTTGCCATCCCATCTTTCATGATGTTCCAGGATATAGTTGGCCATTTCTGAAAATTCGTTAACTGAACTTAATATTCTGTATCCAATTTCAGGATGTTTCCGCATCTCGTTCCATTCGTCATTATCTAACTTTCCTGGTTTATTGAGTATCTTTTCATCAATTCCCATTTTGCCGATGTCATGTATCAGTCCAATCATTTTAATCTGATTGATGGCATCTTTATCTAAATTCATCTTAACTGCAATAATTTCACAAATTTCACTTACTCTTTGTGAATGCCGCATTTCTCGATGACTTTTTTCATAAAGTGTATTCATAATGAGATCAATGGTTTTACTTCGTGTACTTGAATTTTCATAAAGTTTATGTCGATACATATCATCTTCAGCTTTTTTGAATATCTCTTGAATATTTTCTTCTTCGATTTCCTTTGTTTCAAAACCAAAGGAAATCGAAGGCTTAATGGCACCAACTTTTTCTTCTGAATATATCTCTTTCAAATTTTTAATAATTTCTACGACTTCAAAAACATCAGTTTTTGGTAATATGATTACAAATTCATCTCCACCGAGTCTTGCTAATACGTCATTGCTCCGGCATTTTTTCCTAAGGACTTCTGCTACTCTTATAAGCAACTCATCCCCAATCGCATTCCCAAAAGAATCATTAATCAATTTGAGTCCGTTTATATCAGCCATCACAAGGGTTAAAGGCAGATTTTCTTTTACATCAAGCCTCTTTAACTCCTCTTCGTAAAATCTCCGATTATACACTCCTGTAAGATCATCATGATTACTTAGATAAAGAAGATTTTTTTCTGCTTTTTTTCTTTCAGTAATATCAACAATTAAGCCTTCCAAAGCTTCCAATTCATTTTCATCATTATATATTGGAAGTCCCTGTTCCCACACCCACTTTTCTTTATGATCAGCCGTTAAAATTCGATATTCAACCTGAATTGATTGATGAGAACGAATTGACTGTTTCCAAGTTTCCTCTAAGTCTTGCCGATACTCTGGAAGAATAATGTCATTATATGAAACGGAATAATTGTTTATAAGCTCCTCTGGCTTATACCCTGTTAGTTTATAGCAACCTTCAGATATAAATTTCATCGTAAAATCAGAATTATATAAACAACGGTATGACATCCCAGGTAAATTTGACAATAATACGGATTTGCTTCTTTCGCTTTCCCGTAGTTCCTCCTCTGATTTTTTGAGTTTTGTTATATTGGCATAGGTTCCGCTCATTATAAGAGGTTTTCCATCCGGAGTCCATGATGTGACTTTGGCTCTGTCATGAACCCAAACCCAACTGCCATTTTTGTGTTTAATCCGGGATTCAAAATCGAAATATTCTATTTTTTTAGCAAAAACCTGACGATAGAGTTTATCCGATGCTTTCAAATCTTCAGGATGGATAAAATTTAACCATGTATCAATACTGTTCGGTAATATTTCTTCAAGTGTATAGCCCATCATCGTGGCCCAATGCTCATCAAAAACGGATTCTCCGGTTTGTATATTCCATTCCCAGGTTCCCACATCTGATCCTTCAAGAATATTTGTTAAGTGCTTCTGACTTTTTTTCAATGCTTCGTCGGTTTTCTTTAGACTGGTAATATCTGTGAAATAGCAAATAAAAAAAAACTTCTCAGGAGAATATACATTTATTTCGTACCATTTATTCAACGATTCTGAAAACTGAACAAATTCTTTTTTTGACCCATTAAGAGCAACCTCTCCATATAAATGAATCCAGTCAAATTCAGAGGTTCCCATTCCCGGCAGAATTTCAGACACTCTTCTTCCTATGATCTCAAAACCACATAGTCCTGTAAGTGCTTCAAAAACAGCATTGATTTCAATGAACTCATAATCACAAGGGTTGCCATCATCATCACAGATAATTTTATGATAAGCATATCCTATTGGAGACTCTTGAATGAGCTGTTTATAAAAATTATCATTCATATGGCGCCACCCTTCAATATATTTTTTATAAATATTCAACTCTGTTTCTGCCGTTCTCTTTTGCCTGATAAAGAGCTGCATCCGCTCGGGAAACAATGCTTTCCGGTGCAGTATCTCCATCATAGGCAGATACCCCAAAGCTTGCAGTAATCTTCCCAGCTTTGGTAAAGTTATTCTTGTCAATCAAAGTTCTTAACTTTTCCGCTTTTAACATTGCTCCATTTTTATCCGTTTCCGGAAGAATGATAAGAAATTCCTCCCCCCCCCATCTTCCAACAATATCAATGGACCGTACGTTGTTTTTCAGAATATCTGCAAGCTCAACGAGAACAGTATCTCCAACCTGGTGTCCAAAAGTATCATTAACCGATTTAAAATGGTCAATATCTAATAGTATCACGGAAAAGGGTATCTTCGTTCTGTTTGAACGTTCTAACTCCTTCTCCAAAGTATCATCTGTTTTAAGCCTGTTATAGCTCTGGGTCAGTTTGTCTGTTATAGAAAGCCTTCTAATTTCTTCTTCCATCTTCTTTCTTTCAGCAATATCCCGGTCTACTCCCAGCATCCCAATAAAGTTGCCTTCTTCATTGTAAATTCCTGAAACCGTGGTCTCTACCCAAACTGTACTGCCATCCTTGCAAGGTTGCTCAAACTCGCCTCTGAATGTGTTCAAGGTCCGTTCACTCCCAACCTTTTCACTTGCAAGCATAAGGCCATTCTGCATAATAATTAAAGAATCCGGACATAATAGCTCTTCAAATGTTTGTTTTTTTACTTCTTCTGAAGAATATCCTCTTAGCTTTTCAACCGATGGGCTCACATAGGTACGCTGCCCATGTAAATCCATGGTCCAAATGACATCTGCTGCATTATCAGCCAGAAGCCGATGCCTTTCTTCACTTTCTCTTAATTTCCTTTCGATTTCCTTTAGCGGGGTTATATCTCTGACGACGCTGAGAATATGATCCTTTCCTTCTACATTTATTATTCTTGATGAAACAAGGCCAATGATCTTTTCTCCGTTTTTATTTTGAAAAGCAATTTCCAAATTTTGCGAAAAACCGTCTTTCTTCAGTTTGTCAAGCAGAAGAGCTCTTTGTTCCTGACTGACATACAAATTGAATATATTTATTTTTTGATCTATTATTTCTTGTTCTGTATATTGGGTTATATCCAAAAACGCCTTATTGAATGCTAATAAATTTCCTTCATCAATACCGGTTATTATTGTAGCATCGGGAATCGTTTCAAACACTAATTCAAAATGCTCGCGCGCCTCTTTAATTTCTTGAATTGAAGACTCAAGTTTTCTTGTCATGCTATTAAATGCATCTGAAAATTCTCCCAAAAAATGCACACTTTGAGAAAAATCGCCAGCAGCAATTGCCTGTGTCTTCCAGGTAAGATTTCTCAGTGATGCTTCTAAGTTTTTGAGAGATCCTATAACATACCCCCTCCCTTTTATCTCATAAGAAAGATTACCCACTCCCAGTTCATGGGCTGAGGTTCTAATAGTCTTGATCATTTTATCGAGTTCTAAAAAATCGTCGTTTTCTTTAAATTTTTCTGGAATCACTTCTTTTATTTTAACGTCAAAAACAAGAGCTTTTAAATATTTTAAAAGCTCTTGTCCTTCTTCATTTATCATTATTGAACTACTCCACTTGATGACGGCAATGCTTTTGCTGTGAATCGACACGTTCTATCCCCAGTACACCAGCAATCAATTTCCTTTACATGGAACTCAATTCCAGTAAAGCTTTCCAAAAGCGCAGAGATAAATCCTTCATCATAGGTGCATATTTCATAACCAAGTTCTGGTAGCCCGGAACAATCAAGATCTTCAGATACGGTCAGGGTAAGTTCCCCTTTTTCCATATCTGTTTTTTCTATTCTCAATATTCCGATGCCTAATTCTTTTAAGACTTCCTGGAGCTGATTTACAAAATCATTGAGCTCCTGCTTTGGTTTGATCATGTGCTTATAAAACTCTTTCCCCGCTAATTTTCCTGCGGAAAAAAAGATTTCATCTGTTTTGTCAGATCCCAAGTTTTGTTCAATAACATCTCTGAAAGTAAATTGCATTAACCGATAGATTTCGACTCTCGTGGTATTTCCTAAATTTGGTCTGCCCTCTTCAATATCACCCAACAGCTCCCAAGAAAATTCATACCTTCGTTTCGTACTCATAAAAACCTCTCCTGACTTAATATAACATTAACATTGTTATTATTAACACCAAAATCCACTATAATGGTGGCACACTGACAATCTGATTCAACAAAAGATTCTTCTATTTTATCATATTTTATCATGTGAGAGGCGTTTGTCAAGCACGTTGTGGTTCTTATAAAGTCAGTTGATTTCTTTTATTAAATTCACCATCTCAATGGCAGATAATGCAGAATCATAACCTTTATTTCCTGCCTTAGTACCGGCTCTTTCAATGGCTTGCTCAATGTTTTCTGTTGTAATAACACCAAACATAACCGGCACCCCTGAATTTAATGAAACATTGGCAATGCCTTTAGAAACTTCACTGCAAACATAGTCGTAGTGGCTCGTTGATCCTCTGATCACAGCCCCAAGGCAGATAACAGCATCATAATTTCCTGACTTCGCCATTTTTGATGCAATCAGCGGGATTTCGAAAGCCCCTGGAACCCAGGCAACTTCAATATCCTCTTCATTAACATCATGTCTTTTTAGGCCGTCCAAGGCACCACCTAGCAGCTTGGATACAATGAATTCATTAAACCGTGCTGCAACAATTCCAACCTTAATGCCTTTTGATACTAATTTTCCTTCATAAATCTTCATTTTAATAATCTCCTTTAATTTTTTATAATTGAATTATTTAATAATTTACGATATGTCCCATTTTTTCTTGTTTTGTTTTCAGATAGAAGATATCATGTTTGGATGCTTCCATTTGAATGGGGACTCTTTCCACAATCTCCATGCCATATGCTGTGAGCTGCTCTATTTTGTCAGGATTATTAGTGAGCAGCCTGAGCTTCTTTACCCCTAAATCCTTTAACATCTGTGCCGCAATATCATATTCTCTGAGATCTTCATCAAAGCCAAGTGCAACGTTTGCTTCAACCGTGTCCAGCCCTTTATCCTGGAGTTCATAGGCCTTTAATTTATTGAGTAGTCCAATGCCACGTCCTTCCTGGGACATATACAAAAGAATCCCTCTCCCCTCTTTTTGAATTTTTTTCATGGCGGCTGCATATTGCTCGCCGCAATCGCAACGAGTAGAGCCTAAAGTATCCCCTGTTAAACACTTTGAGTGTACTCTGCACAGCACAGGTTCACTACCGGAGATATCACCCTTTACAAGAGCTAAATGTTGCTCACCATTGATCTTGTTTTCATAACCATAAACTGTAAACTCTCCATATTTTGTGGGCATTTTTGCTTTTGCTACCTGTTCCACCAATATTTCCATTTTCTTTTTGTAGGCCTGTAAAGCTGCAATTGTCACAAACTTGAAGTTATGTTTTTTAGCAAACTCTATGAGTTCAGGGGTTCTCATCATGGAGCCATCATCACTCATAATTTCACAGCAAAGGCCACATTCTTTAAGTTCTGCAAGCTTCACCAGATCAACTGTTGCTTCTGTGTGTCCGCTGCGCACCAGGACGCCATCCTTCTTAGCCAAAAGTGGAAACATATGTCCCGGTCTGCGAAAATCCTCTGGTTTTGCATCAGCTTCAACGCATTTCAGTGCTGTTACCGATCGTTCTTGGGCGGAAATTCCTGTGGTGGTATCCACATGATCAATGGATACAGTAAAGGCTGTTTCATGGTTATCGGTATTTTCACTCACCATTTGTGCAAGATCTAATTTTGACACAAGCTTGTGACTCATTGGCATACAGATCAGGCCTTTTGCATGGGTTGCCATGAAATTAACATTTTCCGGTGTAGCAAACTCGGCGGCACATATTAAATCTCCTTCATTTTCTCTGTCCTCGTTGTCGGTAACAACAATAATTTTTCCTTGTTTGAGGTCCTGTAAAGCTTCTTCTATTGTATTAAATTCGAACATAATGCTAATCTCCTTAAAATCCGTATTTTGTTAATAAATCCATTGTAATATTACTTTCATTATTTGTGTGTTGATGATCATTCATTAAAAACCGTTCAATATATTTACCGATAATGTCATTTTCCAAATTGACAATATCGCCTGTTTTTTTTGTCAGCAAAGTTGTTTCATTCCCGGTATGGGGTATCACCGACACAGAAAAGCTATTGTTATCAAGCCTGGCAACCGTTAGACTGATGCCATTAACCGCAATAGAACCTTTTTCGACAATGCCTCTTAAAATCTTTTCCGATGCGCCTAACTTAATCCAAACCGCGTTATCGTCTTTTAGCATGCTAATGATTTTTCCTGTGCCATCAATATGGCCTGACACCATATGACCGCCAAAACGTCCATTCGCTGACATTGCCCTTTCGAGATTTACTGAGCTGCCAGGTTTTAGGTCTCCAAGATCGCTTCGTTCCAGGGTCTCACTCATCACATCAGCCATAAAACTTTTATTTTGCAAGGCACTTACCGTGAGGCAAACCCCATTAACGGCCACACTGTCACCTAATTTCAGATCATCAAAAACAGTATTTCCATTGATCGTCAGTTTTGATGACTTTTTTCCTTGGTGAATCGATGTAATTTTACCAATTTCTTCAATAATTCCTGTAAACATTTAAAGCCCTCCCAGAACATCATATTCAAGTAAAATATCTTCACCTAAAATGGTGATTTTGCGTTTCTTTAACATAAATGCTTTGCTTATCTCATTAATGCCGGTACCGCCAACCGGTGTTTTAGCTGTTTCTCCACCAAATATTTTGGGGGCGATATAGGCCTGTACTTTATTGACAATACCACTTTCCAATGCACTAAAATTCAGTGTTGAACCACCTTCCAGCAAAATGCTGTCAATATTTTCTTTTCCTAATGCCACCATCAAATGTTTTATATCGACATGTCCCTTTTCTTTTGGCACTTGCAGAAGGATACACCCAAGCTCTGTAAGTCGTTCTATCTTTTCTTTATCTTCACAACTGGTGGCAATAAATGTTGGTATCTCTCTGGCGGTTTGAAGAATTCTCGATGAGAGTGGTATTCTCAAATGAGTGTCACAAATAATACGTTTCGGATTTTTTGTATTCGGTAATCTGCATGTTAGCAGAGGATCATCTGCAATGACGGTATTTACCCCAACCATAATTGCTGAGTATTCATGTCTAGATTGATGGACAAACTCCCGGGCGGTTGCTCCTGTGATCCATCGAGATTTACCGGTAAAGGTTGCAATTTTGCCATCCAGTGTCATGGCATATTTGAGCACAACGAATGGTGTCTTTTTTGTAATAAAATGAAAAAAAACCTCATTTAATTCCGAACATTCTTCTGACAAAACCCCTGCGACCACTTCGATTCCATGGTTTTTCAAACTGTTAATTCCTTTGCCGGCGACTAAGACATTGGGATCCTTTGATCCTATGACTACTTTTGAAATACCACTTTCAATGATTGCCTCTGTACAAGGAGGTGTTTTTCCATAATGGCAACATGGCTCTAGGGTTACAAACATCGTCGCCCCGGGAATGGGCACCTTGCAATCAGCGATGGCATTTCTTTCTGCATGGAGTTCCCCATACCTCTGATGGTGGCCGCTGCCTAGAATCTCGTTGTCTTTTACAATCACAGCACCAACCATGGGATTTGGATTCACCCAGCCACACCCTTTTTTAGCTAGGTCAATGGCGATTTTCATATATTTTTTATCTTTCACTGATTTTAACTCCCTCCAAAAAAACGCCCTGAATAAAATTCAGGGCGTTTAATAAAATAGAGTGATATATCACTTTAATCATACCTGTAAAAAAAAATCCCTGAAATGCAAAAACATTTCAGGGATTAACAAACAAGTAAATGTGCATATTCAACTATGCAGATATATCATGATCTTCTTTCATCCAGACTTTATACTGTCGGCTTCGGAGTTACACCGAATCATACCTTGCGGCTCGTGGGCTATACCACCGGTAGGGAATCACACCCTGCCCTGAAGATTATATTAATTTTTTACTATTTTATCATGAGAGAATACATTTGTCAAATCACTTAAGATTCAAAAATCAACCGGAAATTAGCGATGTTTTTTTTTGTTAACCATGAAAACATACACTTCTGCAATAATCAATAGTATGATGCAAATCGTTACTGTGGCTATAACTTCAGGATATTGGCCCGCAAATGTTGATGTGTGTTTAATAAGTATGCCTGTGTAAGCCCAAATAATAACAAGACCATAGGCCATATCCTTGTTTAAAATAGTGGTTGCCCCACCAATCAATAATCCAACAGCAATGATGATCACTGCCCAGGCTACCCCTGCAATTCCAAAACCATTCCACCCTAAACTGACAAGCAGTACCGTGGCATTGGCAATGGTTGCCACGGTGATCCATCCGAAGTAGACGCTGAAAGGGAGCCTTACAAAAATCCTGTCTCTCTGTGACATCTCATCTTTCTTTATTTCTTGAACAATCAAAATTAATAAAACCAGAATGACAATCATTATTAGCATTGATAATGGAATCATATAATATTGCCAGGAAAAAATCCATAGTGCATTGGCAATGGACGATAGGGAAAAATACAGTCCTATTGTATTAAATTGATTTTCTTTCAATAGGCTTTTTCCGTATTTAAAAAAGCCAAACTGATAAAGGGTATATGCTCCCAGCAGTAAATAAATCACTCCCCAAATTGCAAAGGTTACTCCCGCCGGTGCAAAAAGATTTGGATAGTAATCCGATACCTGACCAGTTCCGACACCATTAATTGGCAAAGTGACAGCCAGTGTATTAACGATTACCATTAATACATAGGTTACTGTCACCAAAATCTTAACACTCAACCTACGGTTTTTATCTACCATTTCATGTTCCTCGCTATTTCATAAATTTTACCAGTGTTTTTTTCTTTCTTGATACCCATAAACTACCTTTGCGAAACTCTTTTTTCATAAATCCCCCGAATAAAACCTGATAAAATTCCAAGGTTTCATTAAGAAAAGTCTCGATTTTATGTGTTTTTTTGACAAACAACCATTATTTTGATATAATAACAAAATATTACGAATTAATACCGAATCAATGTGAAGTATATGTATTGAGTAATTCTATTGGTGAGCTTATTTACGTGTTCCGTATAAATGTGGAAATAAATAAACCAATCCTTTGAAGACAACCAATGAAATCTACATAAAAAAACATCTTTCCCTATAGAACTGGGGTTTGTATAAGATCCTGATGGTCTTATCCTATACTATTGACATGAGCACAATAAACTGCTTTGACTTGATGGTGTAAAGTGAGTTATTTTTTAACGAAACTTAGGCACTCTAACTCTGTTAACGCAGAGCTAGGGTGCCTTTTTTAATAAATTAGTCGTCCCCTGAAAGGAGACAATATGCAAGAAGCAATTAATATAACAAAAGAACATCTTAACAGTGATATCACATCAAAACATTTAATGGAAAAATGGACCGATTGGCATTGGCAAATTAAGAATACCATTCGAAAAGTGGAAACCGTTGAAAAGATCCTTGGAATAAAATTTTCTGAATCTAAAAGAATTGAAATAAAAAAAACCATTGAAAAATTTCCAATGGCGATCACGCCTTACTACTTGTCCCTTATCGATTCCGATGATTATGAGAACGATCCTGTTTTCAAACAATGTTTTCCAAGCATTAAAGAATTAACTATTTCGCCTCAGGACATGTCGGATCCACTGTGCGAAGATAAGGACAGTCCGGTACCCGGCATTACCCATCGTTATCCTGACAGAGTTCTATTTCATGTCAGTAATGTGTGTTCCATGTATTGTCGTTTCTGTACCCGTAAAAGAAAAGTAGGCGATGTTGATTCGATTCCTTCTAAAGATATGATATTAGAAGGGATCGAGTATATCAAAAACACACCAGTTATTCGTGATGTCCTGCTTTCCGGTGGTGATCCCTTTTTGTTGCCTGACGAAACGCTTGACTGGATTTTAGAACAGATTACGCAAATACCCCATGTTGAAGTGGTCCGTATTGGCACAAGAACCCCTGTGGTTTTACCCTATCGAATCACTGATAATTTAGTGAAGGTTTTAAAAAAATACGATAATCTCTGGATTAACACCCATTATAATCATCCCCGGGAACTCACTAAGACTTCCCGAAATGCACTAAAAAAACTAGCCTGTGCCGGTATCCCTTTAGGGAATCAATCTGTTTTATTAAGAGATATCAATGATTGTCCCCGAATTATGAAAAAATTAGTCCATAAATTAGTTGCTAATCGTGTTCGTCCCTACTACCTCTACCAGTGTGATTTATCTGAAGGACTTGAACATTTTAGAACCAACGTTGGAAAAGGCATTGAAATCATGGAAAGTCTGAGAGGCCATACCAGTGGCTTTGCTGTTCCTACCTATGTCATTGATGCACCTGGCGGCGGTGGTAAAATTCCGATTATGCCTAATTACCTAATTTCCTGGTCCACTGACAAAGTTGTTTTAAGAAACTACGAAGGTGTGATTACGACTTACAAAATGCCTGAAAGTTATGAACACACTGTTTGTGATTTAGACTGCGAAGAATGTAATTTACAGTTAAAACTGGAAAATGACGAATCTGATTTTAAAACCATTGGGATTTCTAAGTTATTATGTGACTATGAAGAGGATATTACCCTGGTACCAGAAGATCTTGACCGGGATCAACGAAACCAAGGAGCTGAAGATTTAAATGAGTGATACCATAGAGAGCTTTGGCCAAAGCCTTTTACAGCATGGCAATGAAGGCGATCGCATTTATTTAATGAAATTTGATACCACCGATGAACAGGGACTAATGGGTCACCTCAATCAACTGGCCCTTAAAGAGAATTACACAAAAATAGTGGCTAAAATACCTGTCACCGTAAAAAAAAGTTTTGAAGACCAAGGCTATGAACAAGAAGCTTTGATGCCGTCTTATTACAACAGGCATGAGGATTGCGCTATGATGAGTAAATACTTATCCACAGATCGGGCAATAAAGAAAGGCGAATCAGAAATAAACGCAATCATTGCCAGCGTCCAGGAAAAAGCTGAAGAACCCCCGTCTAAATTACCAAAGTCATGGGCGCTTAGGCGCCTCACCCCAAAGGATGTACCCGACATCGCCCAGGTATACAAAACGGTTTTTAAAAGCTATCCCTTCCCTATTTTTGATGAGGATTATCTCTTAGAAACCATGACCGATAATATTCAATATTATGGTGTTTTTACAAATGATGGTTTGGTTGCTGTGGCTTCAAGTGAAACAGATCCCGATCATTTTAATTCTGAAATGACCGATTTTGCTGTTCTTCCTTCCTATCGGGGTCATCAGCTTGCCCTTCATTTGTTAATTGAAATGGAACAGAAAATGAGACAACAAGGTTACCGGCTTTTATATACCATTGCACGATCTTTGTCCTATGGTATGAATTGTACTTTTGCCAAGGCGGGTTACCAGTATGGCGGCACACTTTTTAATAACACCCAGATTGCCGGCTCCATTGAATCAATGAATATTTGGCATAAAGAATTGTAAAAAAAAGAATCGTCATTATTGGCGATTCTTTTTTTTGACTGTTTAATATTTTTATATGTCTAAATCGTTGTTATTTGTTTGCCCAAAATTCATCTGCTTCTTTTTCCATTTTATGAAGCCGGGTATAATAGTCGGGAAATTCATTTAAGTGTGCAAGTGCAATTTTCCCTGTGACTAAAAAATCATCCCCTGTAACATTTGTTTGCGAATCAATTGTGCCATGTTCAAGCTCAACATCCATTCCTATTCTAAATTGTTCAATGTCAAATTTGCTCCAGTTCACTCCAAGCATTCTACCAACTTCCTTTGCTTGTTCACTTGTAAAACTTTTTTTTGCTGACATAAAAAACCACCCTTTCTAAATATATTCATCTAATTTTGACCATTATATGATGTCTTTATTGTAATCCCGTATGCCCTCTTTTGTCAATACAACGAATCCAAACAACGAATATCCTGTTAATCGCAGGTGCAAATTCCAGTTTAATACAGTTTCATATTTCGACCATGGCTTTGTCTTCACTATAACGAGTTTCTGGATTAATCACAAGCATTGTTTCTTGATTATTTTTAAGATTTTTTTTATATTAAACGACTCACACCATGATAAATTAAATAAAGTGCCATGAAGAGAAAATAAACATTTGCGATTTTCGCACCATTTTTGGACATAAATGCGTTAATGGGTCCCAGAATTTTTTCAGATTCCTTAGGCATGAGATATGAAATAATAACCGGAAATGCAACCATAAACATTGTAATTATAATCACCATTAAAACAATTGAAATATCATTTAAAGGTGCCAATTTATTTAATGAAATAATTTTTATTGCGGCAATAAATGGTATCAGAGTTGATATATTAACAAACATATACAAAAATCCCTCAATGAAATATGGTTTATTACCGGTTTTATTTTTTTTCTTATCTTTTTTCTTGAAAAATACAGATTTAATCACAATTAAAATAATTAACCCGCCGAGAACAATATCGATAATGCTTGCGCTTACATCCGGATGTGCAGTTGAATTGACTACTGGCTTAGCGGTAAAGAAAATCAGCAAACCTAATCCGATCAAAAATAAAGTGGATCCAAGTACAAACTCCAGTCCGTTCTTTTTTGCGTTCCCTTTACCACTTAAGAGCATCATTACAAATAAAAGACCGGTAGGACTGATCATTGCTCCAATGGCAAGTGGTAAAACTTCAAGGAATGTTTTTTCCATAATTTTTAACTCCTTCATATACTTACAGGATTTTCACAACAAAATATTGTCTTTGAAATAATATGATTTTAACACACCGTCATTGATATATTGCTAGTATAGAATAATATTTGTTATAAATCAATGATTATTGGATATTATCTGAAAATGTGTTTAAAAATGCGGATTTTACATAATTAAACAGCTTTTTTAATTAAAGGTTGTTTCCAAAGACAGTTTGCTCGATTATCAGAATTTATTAAATTATCAATTTCCTGATAATACGGGTTAAACTAAATGACTTGAAAAATAAATCTTCTGAAAACTCACGTGATGGATCAGTTTTCTTCAACTCCATTAACCATAGAAAGGAAAACTGGAAATTCTGATGGTGCTATTACAGGCTGGTCTTTTACAAACAAATTGATTCCTGTTGTCAATTCCCTTCCTAAGGTTGGACAGTCTATCCTTACACCTCATCCGGACATTTATCAAGCCGGGCAATGGTCTTTTAGTCCATCAGATGCGGCAACTCAATGACCATTCTTAGTCTTTTAACAAAACTTTTGCAATAAATACCTTAACAATTTCTGGATCAAACTGTGTGCCGGAACATCTTCTTATTTCTCTTACGGCCTCTTCTTCATTTAATGCTTTTTGATACGACCTGTCACTTTTCATTGAATCATAGGCATCTGCAAACCCAATGATTCTAGCCTGCAATAAAATTTCTTCACCTCTAAGACCTTTGGGATATCCTCCACCATCCCATCTCTCATGATGTTCCACAATATATTTAGCCATTTCTGATAACTCATTAACAGAGCTTAATATTCGAAATCCTATTTCTGGATGTTTACGCATTTCGTCCCATTCGTCTGGTTCTAATTTACCAGGCTTATTTAGAATTTTTTCATCAATTCTCATTTTTCCTATATCATGTAGCAGTCCGGCTATTCTGACTTGATTGACTTCATCTTTATCAAATTTCAATCTGATTGCAATTGCTTCACAAAGTTCACTGACTCTTTTTGAATGGAGCATTTCTCCCCGACTTTTTTCGTAGAGGGTATTCATAACAAGTTCAATGGCCTTACATCGTGTACTTGAGCTTTCATAAAGCTTATGTCGATACATATCTTCTTCGGCTTTTTTAAATATCTCTCGAATATTTTCATCTGCGATTTCCTTTGTTTCATAACCAAAAGAAATCGAAATATCAAAGGCTCCTACTTTTTCGGTTAAGGTTAATGCTTTCATACGTTTAATGATTTCAACCGCTTCAAAAATATCAGTTTTAGTTAATATAACAATAAATTCGTCCCCTCCAAGTCTGGCAACAATATCGTCTTCTCTGCATGCCTCTTTGATCAATATTGCTGCTTTCTGAAGTAACTCATCACCCATTGTATGCCCAAATGAATCATTGATAATCTTTAGTCCATTGACATCCGCCATAATAAGGGTTAGCGGCAAATTTTCTTTGTTATCAAGGCTGATTAATGCTTCGTCATAAAATCTCCTATTATATAGCCCGGTAAGATAGTCGTGATGACTAAGATATTCGATTTTTTTTTCGTAATTACTTCTGCTGATTGCTCCTGAAAGATAAATGGCAAAAGACATAAGCATTGCGATCTCCTCTTCTCCCCAAACTCTCTCATACTTACATTCATCAAATCCAACAAATCCCCAAAATTCATTCTCAGCAAATATGGGTAACACAATCGTGGATTTCACATTCCTTTTTTCCAGCAAATCTTTTGTTATACTGGGTTCGAGATTTCTAACAATACCAATATATGGGTGCTTTTTAGAAAGAGGTTTAATAAATTCAGCAATTTCAGCCTTTGGTATTTTTTGCAAATCCGGATTTTCAATCTGAGGCTTTGAAATCAAGGAATTCCATTCTAATTTCTGAGTTGTTCCAATAATTGATGGGTCTTGACTGCAAATATTTTTAAAGAAATAGACTCTATCTGCCTGTGTGGCTTTTCCCATAATTTTTAAACAATTTGATATTGCACCATATAAATCACAGTTTATCAAAAGTTCATTGCCTGCTTCTACTATGGAAGAATTTAGCTTTTTATAAAAATTATTATCCATCGGGTATTACCTCATCTTAATTTATTATATAGAATAATAATATTTATAATCAGCCAACTTTACCTGTGTGAAAAAAAAGTCCTTAGACTAAAATATCGATTTCTTGTCCCTTATTTATTATAATATGCATTCTTTATTAAATAGTTTGACAATTTCCGGATCAAACTTTGTACCTGCGCCTTTTTTTATTTCATTAATGGCTTCTTCTTCACTTAAACCCCTTCGATAAGTTCGGTCGTTAGTCATTGCATCGTAGGTATTTGCAACAGCAATAATCCTTGCCTGCAATGAAATTTTTTCATCTCTAATTCCCTTCGGATAGCCTTTTCCATCCCATCTTTCATGATGTTGAAGAATATATTTTGCCATTTCCGAAAACTCATCTGAACAATTTAATATCCGATATCCTATTTCGGGATGTTTCTGCATTTCTAGATACTCATCAGGATTTAACTTTTCCGATTTATTGAGTATATTTTTGTCAATTCCCATTTTTCCTATATCGTGTATTAGTCCAGCCATTTTAATCTGATTAACAGCATTCTTTTCAAAGTTCATCTTAATTGCAATGGTTTCGCAAATTTTACTGACCCTTTTAGAATGCATCCTTTCCTGACGGCTTTTTTCATAAAGTGTATTGATAATAAGATTAATGTTTTTACTCTTGGTGTTTGAACTTTCATAGAGCTTATGTTGGTACATATTATCTTCTGCTTTTTTGAATATATCTCGAATATTTTCTTCCTCATTTTCTTTGGTTTTAGAACCAAAGGAAATCGAAATATCAAAGGCACCTACTTTTTCATAGGACATCTCGTCCTTTATTCGCTTTATTATCTTCTCTGCTTCAAAAGCATCTGTTTTAGGTAATAGAATAATAAATTCGTCGCCTCCGAGTCTGGCAATAATTTCATCATTTCGGCATCCTTTTTTTATGCCTTCTGCTGCTTTTTTAAGCAATTCATCACCCATTGGATGTCCAAAGGCATCATTCATTAGTTTCAGACCATTGACATCACCCATTACAATGGTTAATGGCAGATTTCTTTTTGTATCAAGACGTAATACTTCTTCTTCATAAAACCGTCGATTATAAAGTCCTGTAAGATGGTCATGATAATTAAGATAGAGAATATGTTCTTGCTTTTTCTTCTGCTCAGAATAATCTCTGAAAACCAATACCACCCCTTCAATTTCACCATTTTCATCTAAAATCGGTGCCGTGCTATCTTCAATGGAATGCTTGTTCCCATCTTTTGAGATCAAAAGGTTGCGATTCTTAATTGTTTGTTTTTTTCTGCTTTCAAGGGCCTTCTTAATGATATCCCTGCTTTTTTCTCCGGTGTCCTCATTAATAATATTGAAAACATCTTCAATGGGTTTTCCATTTGCTTCTTCTTGGCTCCAACCGGTTAAACTTTCAGAAACTTTATTAAGAAACACAATATTTCCTTCTTTATCCGTTGAAATAACCCCATCTCCTAAAGATTTAAGGGTTGTTTCCAAGAGTTTTTTGTCATTTGTAAGTACCATTTCCAATCGTTTAATCTTAGTGATATCTACGAGACAATAATTCGTAAAACCTTTTTTCAAGTCAAAATTATTTTTTTCAATCTCAAACCATCGTTCTTCATCATCAATTGTAAAAAAAGCCGGTTTCCTAATTAATTCAGCATCATTTAAATTTTTAAGGATGTCCCTAATATCTTTATTTACTGCCTCAAAAAAAACATCTGCATTACTATTAAAGCTAATAACTTCGCCCCTTTTATTCACTAAAAAAGCCGGTTCGTCCCCATGCAAAAAAACATGATTCCATTTCTTTGTTTCCAGTTCAAACATGTCATTTTTAAGTTGATTAATCCCTAATAAAATACAAATTATCATAATCGTTACTGGCACAGGATCAATGTATGTATCTAAACCCAATAAAATAAAGAGCATAGTGAACCATGGAAGCTGAAGGGAGATGAGTAAAAACAGGAAACTCCTTTTGGTCCTCGGTGTTATTGAGTTTTTATAAGCTCTAAATAATACGATAATTGAAAACATTAAAAAGAATGAATAATAGATCATCATCGAATAAAACGCAGGTCCTCTAATCGCAAAAACCACGCCAAATCCATCGATCACTTGTAAATCAATGCTTTTATAAATTAAATTATAAACAGGATTTGTAATGAAAATTAACCATAACATTAAGGAAATTAGGATTAAACTACTTGTCACTTTTTTTGTTATTTCAACCTTTGTTAATTCTCCAATAAATAGTATAGCAAAAGTTGGAATGAAAACTGCCCCAAAATACTCGAAATTACGAACAAGCAGTAGCATATCAAGAGATTCACAGTTCAGTTCTAAAAAATATCCGAAAGAATATACTGCTGCAGCAAACATAAATAGTGAAAAATAGTTAATCTTATGTTCCGCCTTTTGTTTAAATAATTTAATTCCTACAGTAATATAAATAGCAGTTATAATTGGAATGATAAAAACAAGTGAATTCAATAACACATTTTGTATATTCATCTAATTTCTTCATCCTCCGCATTTTTTTAGCATTTTTCATTAGTCCCTAAATATTATCATACACCTGGGCAAACATCAATATAGAACCATAGCAAAATTCGTCAAAGAAAAAGCCGGAGGCATTAATACTTTCTGTATCATTGCCTCCGGTTTTATAATCATTATTATTTGTTGAAACCAGGGTCACCTGGCCCAAGATCGATATCATTCTATAGACAAGCTTAGTTGAATAAATAGCTTGTCATTGACATTGAACCCATTGTACATGAATCATTGAATACTGTAACCTGGTCGTCTTCTTTTGCAGCACCCAGTACATACAGCAAAGGATAAAAATGATCGGGGGTGTAGAATGCCAATTGTGAGGATTCTCCTGCAGTCTTATAATTAATGACATTTTCATATTGTTTGATGATTATATTATCTTTAATATAATCATCAAACTCGACTGCCCAGGGATATCCACTTTCCATTTCCCAACTTACTCTTGAAAGGTTATGGACAATATTTCCACTTCCGAATATTAGTATTCCCTGATCACGCAAAGCACTGATTTCTTGGCCTATTTTAAATTGGGATTCGGCACTTGCATTGCCATCGATGCTAAGCTGAAAAACAGGTATATCCGCTTCTGGATACATTTTAGAAAGCACTGACCAGGTTCCATGGTCACAGCCCCAACTGTTATCTATTTTCACTTCTTTGGTTATCAGAGTCTTTGCGAGTTGCGCCAATTCCGGCGCACCCTTTGGTCTATAAACCACTTCGTATAAGGCATCAGGAAACCCATACATATCGTAAACCATTTTGGGTTGGGGCGCATCGGTTATCATGGTCCCCTCTGTGTACCAATGAGCTGAAATTGACAGGATTGCTTTAGGCTTTGGAATTTGCAGCGCAATTTTTTCCCAGCCTCTGGTAAATTCGTTATCCTCAATTGCATTCATAGGAGATCCGTGGCCCACAAATAATGCAGGCATTGTATTTATCGCATTTGCCATAGTTTCTCCAACTTTCTAAAACATTAATTCATTTTTTGCATTTTATTCATTATACCCATAGTTAAAGCTTATCTTTACTAAATAATAATCGGATATTTTATGTTATTGAGCTAAAAATTTAATATGATGAATTTCAACATATCCAGAACCCTTATTTTCTGTCTTTTGTTTTTAGTAACTTATTTTGATACATCTTTCTATCTGCAGCTTTAATAATATCTTTAGCAGAATGTCTTCCATTCTTGATTATTTCTATTATTCCATAGCTAAAAGCATGTTTATAAGGTTTGGCATCTGGCTTCTGACCCCTAGTTATACATGATCCCTCTTGATTTTTCAATTAAATTATTTATCCGAGAATTCTATTGGGATATGTGTGGCATCACAAAAAGGTTTGTCCGTTGATTCCCCACAGCGACATAGCATAACTCTGTTTCTTGTCTCATAGATTTCTCCGTCTGATGATTCAATTGGAATATTTCCTTTTACAAAAGCCCCGCTGCTTACCCCTCTTTCAGGGTCTTGAAGAATTTCAATGGCTGGCTCATATTCAGGTTCGATTATTTTTCCTGTTTTATCAACAGCCACCAATCTTCCAGACGGACACTCACTGGCGCCCTTAATGACCACTTCTTTATATTTAGGATTATCAGAGCTCTCTAGCAAGTCCCAGGTATTTCCTTCCTCCATGTGACAAAACCGTGCCATTGCACAACGGTGATCATCCATAAGATCGAGTCCCGGTCCTTCAAATAATTCAGCCCGGTCTTCATACTTGGCCTTTGATGCGGTTTCGCTTCCATCAAAACCGGCTTTCACATGAGAGCCATCACAGAATGGGCCATCTTTTGACTTTCCGCAACGACACAATGAATATTTCTCAGACTGCGGAAGTTGACGACCATCTTTAAATATATATCCCTTTCCTTTCGGAGTAATTATTTTCTCAGACAATTTAACATTTCCTGAAACCAAATAGGGCCCATTCTTCAGTATTTTTATCCTTGGGTTTTTCTTATCATTTTCCATAATTCATAGCACCTTTCAAAGTTTCTTATTCTTATTATTACTTTATGCTTATCTTAAAGGATTAATCTGATTTATACCTGTATTTTCTGCATTTCTTAGCTACTATTTACTTGTTCTTTATGTATCCTGTAGCGTTAAATCGCGCAATAAGATTTTTATTTTCATCAAAGATATCAACGCTATAATTACAAAGTTTCTTACTTGAAGATATTTTTTTAGCTTCCGCCATAAGCAGTTTTCCGTTTGGGGGTTTAAAATAAGATATATTAGCATTGATACCTACCGTAACAAGGCCTTTTGCATTTGATGCAACGGCAAACGCAAAATCGGCCAGGGTGAATATTACACCACCTTGGACTGTATTTACTCCATTGAGATGATCATCCGTAATTTTCATTTTTACCACAGCGTAGTCATCATCAACCTCAACAATCTCAATTCCAAGATATGCAGCAAATTGATCATTTTTCACAAATTTAGTTTTATCTGATTTCATAATATTTTCTCCTCGTTATTTCAATTTTAAAATTAAAAGAATATGCATAACCAATTACAAGGGGGGACAGATGAGGTATAAACCACCCGATGTTTTTGGTGTGGATCAATCAATAAAGTATCTCCTTTAATTAAGGTTAATATCTTACCATTTTCATATTCTAATTTTGCATTTCCGTCCAATAACACCAAAAATTCACTTTTATCCTGATCAAACCAATCAGATACCTGCCCAGTACTAATTATTTGTTCAACACGAACATTTTTATTCTCAGTTAAAATGATCGTTAATTCCTCTTTCGATGGCAATTTAGGAAAATCAAATATATTCATTTTTCACCCTCATGGTTTATTATTACTGAAATTAATGTTGTTCTATTCCAATTTGAATAATTAAAATAGCCCATATCTAAAAATCCATATAAATGACGTTAGAAGATAACATCACACACAGAATAAAAAATATGGACGATCAACCTCATACGAGTCGACAACGTTTGATTTGGAACACTTTACAAATCAAACTATTTTATAAATAAATGCATGCCGATGGCTGCGATTAATACAAATGGTAATATGCGATGGTTTTTAACCAAAGATCCTTCTTGTTTTTATTAATATTTTTTTCAAAATAATTTAAAATGCTATTCCAAAAATAAGACAGTTATCGATCCTAACAGTTCTATTAAATCTCTGGTTGCCATAGTACAATTCTATCCTTCCAATAATTTAATTTTGTCTAAACAAAACATGAATGATAATCACGATGAGTAATATAAAGGGTAGGATTCGATGTATTTTCAGCCAGACACCTTTCCTATTTTTATTGATAAACCCACCATAAAATCCTAAACCAACGATAGCAATCATCAGAAGGGCCGCAACTATTCCTGATAATCTCGTAAGATGAGCTGAATAAACAACGATAAAATGAATGACCATCGTAACAAAAGCTATGATGCCAAACAGTTTATGATTTTTCACAATAAATTTCATCGCTTTTCTGTAATTCCCAACAAATTGTTTTTTTTCTTTTCCAAGTTTATTAATATAATTTTTGTTGATAACTTTTACAAAATAATTTGAAAATGCCAGACAAAAAATAATCGCTGTAATCCATCCTAAAAGTCTAATTAAATCAAGTGTCCCCATTACAATTTTTCCCCTAACTTTCAATGATTTCTTAATTTCGGTCAGATTTTGATTGTCAAATGCGCCTTCCTCCGTACTATATCAATATTTTTTTACAATTACAACTAAAAATATTATTATGCTTTTTATGTTCATTTTGTACATCAATATTTTAATATCATTATTAAAACTAAAAAATTTCCATTCTTCCCGTATCTCTAATATCCATTAGTTCTTCAGGAAAAGGAGCCCAAATGGTCTGATTTAATAAATAAATTTGATCGTACTCAATTGCGTGAGACTTTAATAGATTGATCGGTACACTTAGTGGTATATTTCCTTTTTTGTACTTTTCAAAAGCACTTAAAATAAATTTTTTTTCCTCTGATGATAAGTTTTCAGAAAAATAGCCAAACATATGCATTAATGCATTAATATAATTACTTAACCGAGGCAGCCTTACAAAAGCACATCCCAGATGATTTTTATAATCATGGATGAGTGCATTAAACGGTTGGTTTTCATGATTTGCCACAATCCTTCCAAGGAGCTTTTGTTCCTTTTGATTATAGGCCATCAATAAATATTTGTTGTCCGCTTGAAATTTAACAAGCGCTGCCATCGACTGGGTTTGTTCAACCTGCCGAAACTTGGTCATTAAATATAACTTTGTAAGAAAATGTTCTCTAATTCTAAAGTTTGTTAACCGTCCCTCTTCTTCGATGGCTAAACACGGGTATTTTTGTATGATCTGTGACGCAAACATTCCAACGCCTTTAATTGACCCTGATGTTTTTTCTCTTCCCAAATGAATCTTTACATCTTTTATTCCACAGGATGGTGACCTACCTTTAAGGATAAAACCGTCAACTTCTTGAACGGCATCCAGAAAGCTGGTAGAGAAATCCATCATTTTTTTTGTATAGTCCATGTCTGAGGCAGGCTGAAACAGAAAGATTTCATCTTTTTCGGAAATAAGTCGAACAGGAGTTCTTGGCACGCCCAATCCGATTTCAACTTCCGGACATACCGTTTTAAATTCCACATAATCTTTTAATTTATCAACAAATTTATCTGGAATGGTCTGCCCATTGTAACGACAAGCACTAAAACCTAAACATTTACTTACAACTACCTTAGGTTTATCAAAATTCTCCATAACTTTATC